>Ga0182793_1000870_pt1 | contig 20518 bp, 19 predicted proteins | sample Passage237A_FD_130498 | JGI IMG/M metagenome (GOLD analysis project Ga0182793, IMG submission 130498) | Cellulose adapted compost microbial communities from Newby Island Compost Facility, Milpitas, CA, USA - Passage2 37A (version 2) (version 2) ... | reverse complement strand
GCCGATGGCCAACCCGCTTCGCGCCGCCGCCGCGCAGGCCGCGGCGCAACAGGCCGCCGCCGCACAACAAGCCGCGCAGCAGGGGCCACAACCCGCCGCGCGGCGCAGCGAGCAGGGGTCGGCGATGCAACAGCTGCGCACCATCACCGGCGGCTAGCCCGGCCTACAGGCTGGTCAGCGCCGCCACACAGGCCGCGCCCAGCACCGCCGGGTCGGCGCCCATCTCGTCGAGCGTGACGGTGCGCAACGCCGCGCGCGGGGCCGCGGCAACCCACTCCAGTGCCACCGCGACCGGATGCACGGGGCCGTCGGTGGCCGCCGCGACCCCCATCGGCGCCGCCAGCCGCTGAAGTTCCTCGACCGTGGGCGCGACGGAGGCCGCGGCCTCGTCCATCGCCTCGGGCAGCGCCGGCCACTGCGCGGTCCAGGACCGGGTCAGCTCGTCGGCCAGCCACGCCGGGCTCGACGCCCGCATCTGCGCCGTCGCGGCGGCCAACCCGTTGTGACGTAGCACACTCGCCGAGTGCCGCGCAGCTAAGGCGGCCGGGGCCGAATCGGGGGCGCCGGACCACGCCGGCAGTGCGGCCAACACCGCGACCGCACGATCGGGGTTGGCCAACGCCCAGGCCGTAGCGACCGCCGCGCCGATCGACACGCCGCCGACCGCCATCGGCCCCCCGCGCGCGGCATCCGTCAGCGCCGCCCGGTAGCCGTCCACGAGCCGCTCCGGTCGCGGCGCCGGGGTCACCACGACGGCGCCCACGTCGTGCAGCGCGGGCGAAAACGCCCGGTAGACGTAGTCGTCGTCGGATCCGGTGCCCGCCAGCAGCACCGTTGTGACCCCGCGCAGATCGACCGCCATTCCCTTGATGGTGCCTTGCGCGCTGACCTCGCGACTCGCCGACCCCGACCCCGCGTAGCACAACGTAACCAAGAGGTCTACCGTGGCGATTGTTGGGGTAGATCCACGGTGGATCTACGGAAGGTCAGGAGAGGCCATGGCCACGGCCGAAGGGTATCTACGCCGGCTCACCCGGCGGCTGACAGAAGACCCCGAGCAACTCGACGCACAAGAACTCAGTGACGAAACCGCGGGCGCCCAGAAGGCGATCGACTGCCAACGCGGTCAGGAAGTCACGATGGTCGGCACGCTGCGCAGTGTGGAATGCAACGGCAAGGGCTGCGCGGGCGGTGTGAAGGCCGAGCTGTTCGACGGTACCGGTTCGGTGATGCTGGTGTGGTTGGGACAGCGTCGCATCCCCGGCATCGAATCGGGTCGCACCCTCAAGGTGCACGGACGGATCGGCAAGCTCGACAGCGGTGCGAAGGCAATCTACAACCCGCACTACGAGATTCAGAAGTGAGCGACCCGGGAACCGAACCGGGAAAAGCCTCCCCTCATCAGACGGATCACACGCCGCAGCAGACCTCAAAGGCACACGCCATCCTCGACCAGATGGGTGGCATCAGCGGCCTGATCTATTCGTCCCTGCCGGTGGTGGCGTTCGTGCCGGCCTCCCAGCTGTTCGGGCTGACCGCCGCGATCGCCGCCGCGCTGTCGGTGGCGGCGCTGATCCTGGTGTGGCGGCTGATCCGCCGCGAGTCGGCGCAGCCGGCCATCTCGGGCTTCTTCGGGGTCGGGATCTGCGCGTTGATCGCCTACCTGATGGGGGAGTCCAAGGGCTACTTCCTGCTCGGCATCTGGTCGTCGCTGCTGTGGGCGTCGGTGTTCGCGCTCTCGGTGCTGATCCGCAGGCCCGTCGTCGGCTACATCTGGGGTTTCGTCAACCACCACGACCGGGGCTGGCGCGAGGTGCGCAAGGCGGTGCTGGCGTTCGACGTCGCGACGCTGGTGTGGGTGCTGGTGTTCGGGTCGCGGTTCGTTGTGCAGCACCGCCTCTACGACGCCGATCAGACCGGCTGGCTCGGGGTGGCCCGCATCGCGATGGGCTGGCCGCTGACGGCGCTCGCCGCGCTGGTCACCTACCTGGCCATCCGCGCCGCGCAGCGGGCGCTGCACGGCCGGCCGGGGCGGCGCGCACCCGCCGAGGATGACGCCGACGACGCACCTGCCGAGGACGTCACCCAGCCGGACGCCCACTAGGGGCCGCTGATCAGCGGGTCTTGGGATGCAGCAGCAGCTCCTGCAGCTCCTGCTCGACCTCGGCGACCGCGACGAACAACAGCTCATCGCCGCCCTCGAGCGGCTCATCGCGCTCCGGCACGATCACCCGCGAGCCCCGCAGGATGGTCACCAGCGTGGCGTCGCGAGGCAGTTCGAGGCGTTTGACGGGCTTGCCGCCCCACGGGGTGTCGTCGGGCAAGGTGATCTCGACGAGGTTGGCCTGCCCCTTGCGGAACTCCATCAGCCGGACCAGGTCGCCGACCGCGACGGCCTCCTCGACCAGAGAGGCCAGCATCCGCGGGGTGGACACCGCCACGTCGACGCCCCAGTTCTCGTCGAACAGCCACTCGTTGCGCGGGTCGTTGACCCGGGCCACCACCCGCGGCACCGCGAACTCCGTCTTGGCCAGCAGGCTGAGCACGACGTTGACCTTGTCGTCGCCGGTCGCGGCGATCACCACGTCGAAATCCTGCAGCGCCACCGACTCCAGCAGGCTCAGCTCGCAGGCGTCGCCCAGCTGCCACCGGGCCTGCGGGATGGCGTCGGGGTCGATGTGGTCCGGATTGCGTTCCAACAGGGTGACCTCGTGGGTCTCGACGAGCTCGCGGGCGATGGACCGGCCAACCGCGCCCGCCCCGGCGATCGCGACCTTCATCGCACCGTCACTCCGGCTCCTCGCTGGGCGGCAGCGCCGCGATCGCCAGCGCCTCGGCGATGTGCCCGGAGATCGCGGCCATGTACACCTGGTCGCCGGCCTGGATGACGGTCTTCGCGTCGGGCAGCAGCCCCGCGCCGAACCGGATCAGGAACGCCACCCGACCACCGGTGGCGGCCTCGAGTTCGGTGGTCCGCCGGCCCACCCAGCCCTCGTGCAGGTTCAGTTCGGTGACGCCGACGTTGCCGGTGGGGTCGCGCCACTTGGTGGTCTCGGTCTCGCGGGTCAGCACGTTGAGCAGTCGGTCCGTCGTCCACGGGACGGTAGCCACCGTCGGGATGCCGAGCCGCTCGTAAACCGCGGCGCGCTTGGCGTCGTAGATGCGGGCCACCACGCGCTCGACACCGAACGTCTCGCGGGCCACCCGCGCCGAGATGATGTTCGAGTTGTCACCCGACGACACCGCGGCGAACGCGCCGGCCTCCTCGATACCGGCCTTCAGCAGCACATCGCGGTCGAAGCCCATGCCGACCACCCGCTCGCCGGGGAAGTCGGGGGACAGCCGGTGAAACGCCGTGCTGTCCCTGTCGATTACCGCGACGTCGTGACCGATGCGGGCCAGGCTGTCCGACAGCGACGCGCCCACGCGGCCACATCCCATCACTACTACCCGCACCTGTTTGAGCCTCCCGATCGAAACCCGTGCACTGGTGAACGCTACCGCTTCGCTCCGGATGGGGACGGACGGGCTTACGCTTGGCAGTCGTGTCCAAGCTTTCGACGGTCGCACGGCGGCTGCTGCTGGGCCGTCCGTTTCGCAGCGACAGGTTGGCGCACACCCTGTTGCCGAAGCGCGTGGCGCTGCCGGTGTTCGCGTCGGACGCGCTGTCCTCGGTGGCCTACGCGCCCGAGGAGATCTTCCTGGTGCTGTCGGTCGCGGGGCTGGCCGCCTACGCGCTGACGCCCTGGATCGGGCTGGCGGTCGTCTTCGTGATGGTGGTCGTCATCGCCAGCTACCGGCAGAACGTGCACGCCTATCCGTCCGGCGGCGGCGACTACGAGGTGGTGACCACCAACCTCGGGCCCACCGCGGGGTTGACGGTGGCCAGTGCGCTGCTGGTGGACTACGTGCTCACCGTCGCGGTGTCGATGTCCTCAGCGATGTCGAATCTCGGTTCGGCGGTGCCGGTCATCAATCACCACAAGGTGCTGTTCGCGGTCATAGCCATCGCCCTGTTGACCGCGATGAACCTGCGCGGAATCCGGGAGTCTGGAACCGCATTCGCGATTCCGACGTACGCGTTCATGGTCGGCATCTTCGTCATGCTGGTGTGGGGCTTCGCGCAGATCTTCATGTTCGACACCCCGCTGCGCGCCGAGTCGGCCGAATTCGAGCTGCACTCCGAGCACGGCGACATCGTCGGTCTGGCGTTGGTTTTCCTTGTGGCGCGGGCGTTCTCGTCGGGCAGCGCGGCGCTGACCGGTGTCGAGGCGATCAGCAACGGTGTGCCCGCCTTCCGAAAACCGAAGTCGCGCAACGCGGCCACCACGCTGGCGCTGGTCGGCGCGATCGCGGTCACGCTGTTCATGGGCATCATCCTGCTGGCCAAGAAAACCGGGGTGCAGATCGCCGAGCGGCCACACGAACAACTCGTCGGCGCGCCACCGGACTACCACCAGAAGACGCTCATCGCCCAGCTCGCCGAGGCCGTCTTCCACGACTTCGCCCCGGGGCTCTATCTCATCGCCGGCGTGACCGCGCTGATCCTGGTGCTCGCGGCCAATACCGCGTTCAACGGGTTCCCGGTACTGGGTTCGATTCTGGCGCAGGACCGCTACCTGCCCCGACAGCTGCACACCCGCGGTGACCGGCTGGCCTTCTCCAACGGCATCATGCTGCTGGCCGCGGCCGCGATCGCCTTCGTCGTCGCGTTCCGCGCCGAGGTCACCGCGCTGATCCAGCTCTACATCGTCGGGGTGTTCGTGGCATTCACGCTCAGCCAGATCGGCATGGTGCGGCACTGGACGAGGCTGCTGCGCACCGAGACCGAACCCGAGGTGCGGCGGCGCATGCATCGCTCCCGGGTCATCAACGCCGTCGGGTGCGTCTGTACGGGAGCGGTTCTCGTCATCGTCGTGGTGTCGAAGTTCCTGGCGGGGGCCTGGATCGCGATCCTCGCGATGGTCGCGATGTTCGTGATCATGAAGGCGATCCACCGCCATTACGACACCGTCGCGCGCGAGCTGGCCGAGCAGGAGGCCGAGAACGCCGACATCGTGCTGCCCAGCCGCAACCACGCCATCGTGTTGGTCTCCAAGCTGCACCTGCCGACCCTGCGGGCGCTCGCGTACGCGAAGGCCACCCGGCCGGACACGCTCGAGGCCGTCACTGTCAGCGTCGACGACGGCGAGACCCGCGCGCTGGTACACAAGTGGGAGGAAAGCGATATCACGGTGCCGCTGAAGGTGATCGCCTCGCCGTACCGCGAGATCACCCGCCCGGTACTGAACTACGTCAAGCGGGTGACCAAGGAGTCACCGCGCACCGTGGTGACCGTGTTCATCCCGGAATACGTCGTCGGCCACTGGTGGGAGCAGGTGCTGCACAACCAGAGCGCGCTGCGGCTGAAGGGTCGGCTGCTGTTCGAGCCGAACGTGATGGTGACATCGGTTCCATGGCAACTGAGTTCGTCCGAACGGGCCAAGACGCTGGAGCCGCAGTCCGCACCGGGCGACGCGCGCAGGGGCTTCCTGGATTGACCGGCGCGGCACCCGAACTCACGCTGACCACCGGCGCCCCGGCCAACGGCGGCAGCTGCGTCGCACGGCACGAGGGCCGGGTGGTGTTCGTGCGCTACGCGCTGCCGGGCGAGACGGTGCGGGTGCGGGTGCGCAGCGATCGCGGATCCTATTGGCACGCCGACGCCGTCGAGGTGCTGGCGCCCTCGCCGGACCGCGTCGACTCGATGTGCCCGATCGCCGGTGTCGACGGGGCCGGCTGTTGCGACATGGCGTTCGCCGCACCGGAGGCCGGGCGGCGGCTGAAGGGGGCCGTGGTCGCCAACCAGCTGGCACGGCTGGGCGGCTACCGCTGGCGCGACGAGGACGACGCGGTGGCCGAACCCGTCGGCGACGGCGCCGTCCGGGGGTGGCGGACCAGGGTGCGGCTGGACACCTCGGCCGACGGCAGGGTCGGCTTTCACCGGTATCACAGCGACGAGCTGGTCACCGACCTGGACTGCGCGCAGGTGCCCGCGGGCCTGCTCACGGACCTCGCCGAGGCGACGTGGCCGCCGGGCGCGCACGTGCACGTCGTGCTGGACGACGATGGCGAGCGCCACGTGGTGCGGACCGGGCCCAAGATTGGTAGGCGGGCCCCCACCGAGGTCGTCGAGGGCCGCTACGAGGGTGTGCAGCGGGTCGGCGAGCGGGTCTGGCGGGTTCCGGTGACGGCGTTCTGGCAGTCGCACCGTGATGCGGCGCAGACCTACAGCCGGTTGGTGGCCGAGTGGGCGCAGCTGCGGGCCGGGATGACGGCCTGGGATCTGTACGGCGGGGCGGGGGGGTTCGCGGCGGTGCTGGCTGAGCGGGTCGGCGAGACGGGCCGGGTGTTCACCGTCGACACCTCGCGCGCGGCGTCGCGTGCGGCGCGGGTGGCACTGGCCGACCTGCCGTGGGTCTCGGTCGTGACGGACTCGGTGCGGCGGGCGCTGTCCGAGCAACCCGGCCGGGCCGACGTCGCGGTGCTCGACCCGCCCCGCACCGGCGCGGGCCGCGAGGTGATCGAGACGCTGGCCGACGCCGAAGTCCCGCGTGTCATCCATATCGGTTGCGAGGCAGCATCATTCGCGCGGGACATCGGGCTGTACCGCACGCACGGGTATGCGGTCGAAGAGCTGCGGGTGTTCGACTCGTTCCCGCTGACCCACCACGTCGAGTGCGTCGCGCTGCTCATTCGTTAGCCGGGGCCGGCTTTTGTCGCGGCGCTCATGACCGGGCCGAGCGGATTTCGGTGCGTCCGGAGATGCCGCTGGGTGTGCGCCGTGGCGTGACCCGGGCGCACGCGGGGTACCCGCCATCGGTGCAGACGTTTTTGCCCTATCCGGACTTCGCGTGCTCGGCGGCGGTGCTCGACGCCCGCCGGCTGGGCAAGCAGCGCGTCGAGACCATCCAGGTGCTGCGTGCGCTGACCGTGCCGGGCTACGGGTGGCGCCATCACCCCGCCGCGGCGATGTGGGCCGGTTATGAGGAGGCGCTGGTGCGCTACGGCCTCGAGGTCTGCGCGGCCTGGTGTGCCACCGGTCGCGCCGACACCTGCGCGGCCACCCTGGTGACCGACCTGACTCGGGGCACCGGCCACGGCGGGGTGCGCACCCAACCCGAACTGGCGGTCGTCGGTGAGTTGCCGCCGTGGCTGGGTGACGAGGCGTTTCACCGCGGCCACCGCTCGGCGCTGCTGCGCAAGGATCCTTCGCACTACGGGCGTCACTTTGGCGACGTGCCCGACGACCTGCCGTACGTGTGGCCGGTGTCCGACCGGCCCCGCCGGGTCCCTATCGAGTAGCGAAGTGCCGCTGCAGCCGGCGCTGCCGGTGGCCGAACAGCGCTTGCAGCGCGACCGCCATCAGCGGGGTCAGTGGTCGCAACGGCAGCCGCAGCTCGAACGTGATGCGGTCGCGGACAATCGTTTTCGTACCCTCCGGGGTGAGGGTGCGTTCATGGCGCCAGCGCCGCATGCTCATCATCGTGGACTCTTCGTGAAAACCGCGGCCGGGGAACAGTTCTTCGATGGTCAGCCTGTCGTAGTCGATCGGCAGCACGCCGAACAACCGCATCCAGCACCGGCCGACGGGAGTTCCGACGGCCACCGTGTCGACGGTCAGGTGGCGCTTGCCGCGTGGCAGCGACATCGTCATCCAGGGTCGCAGTTCGTGATTGATGCCCGGGACGGTGACCACCCGCCGCCAGACCTGATCGACGGGTGCGTCGATGAGGCTCTGCCGCTCGATGATCATGGCCACCGACGGTATCCGACCTGATGGCTGTTGTGGGAGCTACGCCAGCACGAAGTAGCGCAGCCACAGATACAGCCCGGACAGCACGATGGACACCACGGTGATCAGCGCACCCTTGCGGGTGAACTCCCAGAACGAGATGGGATGGCCCGCGCGGCGGGCGATCCCGAGCATTACCACGTTGGCGCTGGCGCCGACGGCGGTCAGGTTGCCGCCCAGGTCCGCGCCCAGCGCCAGCGACCACCACAGCACGTTCGGGTCGGCGAGGTCGGTGACGCTGGCCACCAGCTCAGTGACGATGGGCGTCATGGTCGCGGTGAACGGGATGTTGTCGATGATGCCCGACACCGGCGCGGCGATCCCGAGGATCAGCATCGTGGTGAGCAGGCCGTCGCCGTCGGTGAACTCGGTCGCCGACCGGGCCAGCGTCTCGACCACGCCGGTTTTCACCAGGGCGCCGACCATCACGAACAGCCCGGCGAAAAACAGCAGGGTCTCCCATTCCACACTGGCCAGATAGTCGCGCTGCGGGATCCGCGAGATCAGGATCAGGATCCCGGCGCCCAGCAGCGCCACCACCGAGGGCTCGATGTGCAGCACCGGGTGGGCCACGAACGCCGTGAACACGCCGAGCAGCACCACCCCGCACTTGAGCAGCAGGCGCGGATCCTGGATGGCCTCGCGCTCGTTGAGTGCCATCACGTCGGCCACCCGCGCCGGGTCGACGGCGAAGCTGCCCCGGAAGATGAACGGCATCAACGCGATGAAGGCGATCAGGATGACCACCACGATCGGCAGCATGTGCACCAGGAAGTCGTTGAACGTCAACCCGGCTCGGCTGGCGATGATGATGTTGGGTGGGTCGCCGACCAGTGTCGACGCGCCGCCGATGTTGGACGCCAGCACCTCGGAGATCAGGAACGGCACCGGGTTGATCTCCAGGCGCTCGCACACCAGCAGGGTCACCGGCGCGATCAACAGGATGGTGGTGACGTTGTCCAGCAGCGCCGAGGCGCCCGCGGTCACCAGGGTCAGCAGGATCATGATTCGCAGCGGAGATCCGTTGGCGCGCTTGGCGGCCCAGATCGCCACGTACTCGAACACCCCGGTCTGGCGCAGCACCCCGACGATGATCATCATCCCGAACAGCAGGAAGATGACGTTCCAGTCGATCCCGGTCTCGTGGGAGTAGAAGGCGTCGTCGGCGTCGACGATGCTCAGGGCGAGCACGATCGCGCCGCCGCACAGGGCGACCAGCGTCTTGTTGATGCGGTCGCTGGCGATGAGGGTATAGGCGATCACGAAGACGGCGATCGCGACGGCGGCCATGGCGGCTACGTCCTCAGCGCGGCGTCCAGCAGCCGCGACGCGGTGATGACGCCGAGCAGTCGATCATCCTTGACGACCGCGATGAGCGGGCTGTGGTGGCGCGCCATCAGGGCGGCCACCTCGATGATCGTGTCGTCGGCCTTGGCGGCGGGCACATCGGTGAGGTGCTCGGGCAGGACGTCACGCACCTTCTTGCCGCCGAGCTTCTCGGCGGCCTTGTCGGCCCACGACTCGTTGATCACACCGGCCAGCGACGGATCGTCCTGCACGTACCCCGGCACGATGAACCGCACCACCTGTGAGGCTGGCAACACCGCGTACGGTCGGGCCTTCGCGTCGGTGACCAGAATCCCGGGCAGCCGGTGCTCGGCCAGTATTCGGGCCGCCTCCAGCGCGTCGGTGTCGACGGTGATCACCGGGAACTCCTCGGCCAGGTTTTCGGCGTGCATTTCAGCACCTGACCAGGGCGTTGACGGGACTCGGTGCGGCGGCTAACGGCATCGGCGCTCACTTTCTGGGTCGTCGGTCCGACTTGCCGACCAGACTTCCCGGCGCACCGACAAGCACTCTAACGCCTGACGTATCCCGACGCCGTGGGGGGAGTTTCGAGACCCGCCGTCTACCTGTCTCAACACGACTCGCCGGGGTTGGCCTGCGTACACTGACGGAATGCTCGAACAGATCCGCGGTCCCGCCGATCTGCAGCACCTCACCCAGTCGCAACTGAGCGATCTGGCCAAGGAAATCCGCGAATTCCTGATTCACAAGGTCGCTGCGACGGGCGGGCATCTCGGCCCGAACCTCGGTGTGGTGGAGCTCACCCTCGCGCTGCACCGGGTGTTCGACTCGCCGCACGACCCGATCATCTTCGACACCGGGCACCAGTCCTACGTGCACAAGATGCTGACCGGGCGCTGCCGCGACTTCGACACGCTGCGCAAGAAGGACGGCCTGTCGGGCTATCCGTCGCGCAGCGAGAGCGAGCACGACTGGGTCGAGTCCAGCCACGCCAGCTCGGCGCTGTCCTACGCCGACGGGCTGGCCAAGGCGTTCGAACTGTCCGGGCATCGCAACCGCCACGTGGTCGCCGTCGTCGGCGACGGCGCGCTGACCGGCGGCATGGCCTGGGAGGCGCTGAACAACATCGCCGCGGCGCGTCGGCCCGTGGTGATCGTCGTCAACGACAACGGCCGCAGCTACGCCCCGACCATCGGCGGGTTCGCCGAACACCTCGCGGCGCTGCGGCTGCAGCCCGGCTACGAGAAGGTGCTCGACGAGGGCCGCCGGGCGCTGCGCGGCGTGCCGATCGTCGGCGAACTGTGCTACCAGTGCCTGCACAGCATCAAGGCCGGTCTCAAGGACGCGCTGTCGCCGCAGGTGATGTTCACCGACCTGGGCCTGAAGTACGTCGGCCCGATCGACGGGCACGATGAGCACGCGGTCGAGACCGCGCTGCGCCATGCGCGTGGGTTCAACGCGCCGGTGATCGTGCACGTCGTCACCCGCAAGGGGATGGGCTACGCGCCGGCCGAGAACGACGAGGCCGACCAGATGCACTCGTGCGGGGTCATCGACCCCGAGACCGGGCTGGCCACCAAGGCGTCCGGCCCGGGTTGGACGTCGGTGTTCTCCGACGCGCTGATCGCACAGGCGTCGCGGCGCCGCGACATCGTGGCGATCACCGCCGCGATGCCCGGCCCGACCGGGTTGACCCCGTTCCGGGCGCGGTTCCCCGACCGGTTCTTCGACGTGGGCATCGCCGAGCAGCACGCGATCACCTCGGCGGCCGGGCTGGCGATGGGCGGACTGCACCCGGTGGTGGCCATCTACTCCACGTTCCTGAACCGGGCGTTCGACCAGGTGATGATGGACGTCGCGCTGCACAAGCTGCCGGTCACGATGGTGCTGGACCGCTCCGGGGTCACCGGCCCCGACGGCGCCAGCCACAACGGCATGTGGGACCTGTCGATGCTGAACATCGTGCCGGGCATGCGGGTCGCGGCACCCCGCGACGGGGCCCGGCTGCGCGAGGAACTCGACGAGGCGCTCAACGTCAAGGACGGGCCGACGGCCATCCGCTTCCCGAAAGGCGATGTCGGAGAAGACATCCCGACGCTCGCACGGCGCGACGGGGTGGACATCCTGGCGGTGCCCGCCGACGGCCTGGCCGACGACGTGCTGCTGGTGGCGGTCGGACCGTTCGCGTCGATGGCGTTGGCGGTCGCCGAGCGGCTGCGCAACCAGGGCATCGGCGTGACGGTCGTCGACCCGCGCTGGGTGTTGCCGGTCCCCGCGGTGCTGGGGGAGTTGGCCTCGACGCACAAGCTGGTCGTCACGCTGGAGGACAACGGCGTGGCCGGCGGCGTCGGGTCGGCGGTGTCGGCGGCGCTGCGGCGCTCCGAGATCGACGTGCCGTGCCGCGACGTCGGACTGCCGCAGCAGTTCTTCGCGCACGCGTCGCGCGGCGAGGTGCTCGCCGACGTCGGGCTGACCGACCGCAACGTCGCCCGCCAGATCACCGGGTGGGTGGCCGCCCAGGGCGCCGCCGTCGCACCCGAGCGCGAAGTCAGCGAACACCTGGACTAGATCGCGGATTTCGGTGCACTGCCGATCGATTGAATGGCGGTGCCCCGAACGCGCTTTAGGCTGCCTGGATGGACGCCGAACTCGAGCGCTGGAAGGCCGCGGGAAGCTACTTCGACTACCTGGGCTTCGACATCTTCTACCGGGTGGCCGGCAGCGGCCCGCCCCTGGTGCTGATCCACGGCTATCCGTTCAACACCTACGACTGGACGTTGATCTGGCCCACCCTGGTCGAGCGCTTCACCGTCATCGCGCCCGACATGATCGGGCTCGGCTTCTCCGCCAAGCCCGTCGCGTACAACTACTCGGTGCCCGACCATGCCGACATGCACGAGGCGCTGCTGGCCCAGCTCGGCGTGGACTCGGTGCATGTGCTCGCGCATGACCTCGGCGACTCCGTCGGCCAGGAGTTGTTGGCGCGTCGGCACTTCGACCAGCAGAGCTACGGATCGGTGCGTTACCGGTCGATCACCTGGCTCAACGGCGGGTTGTTCAACGAGGCCTACAACCCACGCGCCATGCAGAAGCTGATGTCGGCGACGCCACTGGGCGACGTGCTGAGCCCGCTGCAGGGCGGCAGGCTGTCGCGCCGGGTGTTGGAGCCGACGATCAACGAGATGTTCGGGCCCCGCACCAAACCGCCGCGTCACCTGCTCGACCAGTTCCACGAGATCCTCGAGTACAACGACGGCAAGCGGGTGCTGCACAAGGTCGGCCGCTTCCTCGCCGACCGCTACACCCACCGCAACCGCTGGGTGCGGGCGATGCGCGAGACAGACGTGCCGATGCGGCTGATCGACGGCCCCATCGACCCGAACTCGGGTCGCCACATGGCCCAGCGCTACCTCGAGGTGATCCCGAACCCCGATGTGGTGATGCTCGACGACGCGATCGGGCACTGGCCGCAACTGGAGGACCCACAGGGGGTGCTGACGCACTTCCTCGAGCACGTCGACCGCGTGGGTTAAGGCCACGTCGGCGTCGTCCGGCCGACTAACCCTCGCCGGTGCCTCCGGCGGCCGATTCGGCGGTCAGCGCCCGCGCCAGCACCGGCACCACGAGTTCGCGCTGCCACGGCCGTGCCGACGCCTCGGCGAGGAAGGCGTCGATGATCGCGGCCGCCTCGGCCGGGTCGCGGGCCGGCTGCCAGTCCCAGATCAGCCTGCGCACCGCGTCGGGGGAGACCAGGTTCTCGGTGGGCACCGAGACCCGTTGCGCCAGTTCGTTCAGGCCGGCCCGGGCCACCTCGAGGCGGGCGGCGGCCTCGGGCTTGCGCCTGGCCCAGCGCGACGCCGGTGGCGGCCCCGTCGAGGTTTCGTGCGCCGTCGGCGGGTCATCGGTGGTGCGCGCGCGGGCGAGTGCGTCCAGCCAGATCTTGGCGTTGCGGCGCTGCCGGGGACCGCCGAACACCGGCAGCACGGTCAGCTTCTCGACGGTGTCGGGGTCCGCCACGGCGGCGGCGATGATCGCCGAGTCGGGCAGGATCCGGCCCGGCGCGATGTCGCGGCGCTGGGCGATCTGGTCACGGGTGATCCACAACTCGCGCACCGCGGCCAGCGCTCGCCGGTCGCGCACCTTGTGGATGCCGGACGTGCGCCGCCAGCGGTCCCGACGAGTGGGCGCGGCCTCGAACGACCGCAGATATTCGAACTCCTGTGCCGCCCAATCGGTTTTACCCTGCTCATCGAGCACCTCGGCGATCGCGAAGCGCAGATCCAGCAGCACCTCGACGTCGAGCGCCGCATAGTTCAACCACTCGGCGGGCAGCGGCCGCCGCGACCAGTCCGCCGCGCCGTGGCCCTTCAGCAACTGCAGCCCGAGCAACCGTTGCACCATCGCGGCCAGATTGACCTTCTCGTAGCCGGCGAGCCGACCGGCCAGTTCGGTGTCGTAGAGCTTCGTCGGCGTCATGCCGAGTTCGGCCAGGCACGGCAGATCCTGGTCGGCGGCGTGCAGGATCCACTCGTCGGTGGCCAGCACCTCGGCGACGGGGGCCAGCGTCGCCACCGGGTCGCCGCCGTGGTTGACCGGGTCGATCAGCACCGTGCCCGCACCGTGCCGGCGGATCTGCACCAGGTACGCGCGGTTGGAGTACCGGAAGCCCGACGCCCGTTCGGCGTCGACCGCAAAGGGGCCCGAGCCGGACGCCAAAAGGTCTGCGGCCCTTTTGATCTCACTGGGACTGACGGACAGCTCCGGCACGCCGTCGCGGGGTGTCAGCAGCGGCGTGGCTTCCGGTTCGGTCGCGTCTGGCTCGACGCCCGCCTCGTGGGAGTCGGCCATCCGTCAGGCGCGGGTGCGGGAACTCAGGTCGGTCACGCCCGCGGGCGGCAGCCCGGCCGCGTGCTCGAGCACCTCGCAGAACGCTTCGACATGGGGACCCAGCTGCAGCGTGGTGGCCGTCCAGGAGGCCCGCAGCTCGAGCTGGTGGGCGCGCGGTGGGCCGGAGATGTCGCCGTACCGCACCGACGTGGTCGCGGTGACGGTGCCGCCCAGCGCGGTGACATGCTCGGCGCGCGACTCGAGGGCCTCCACGAGCCAGCTCCACGCCACCTCCGGCAGCAACGGGTCGACCGCCTCGCTGGGGTCAAGATCGGCCTGGATGTAGGCGACCAGGCGCATGGTGCCGTCCCACGCTTCGGCGCCCTCGGGGTCGTGCAGCAGGATGAGCCGGCCGAACGCGTCGCCCTCGGAGCGTTCGGGCACGATGGTCGTCTCCGGGTGCCGCACCTCGGCGCCCAGCGCATAGCTGAACGGGGCCAGCCGCTGCGGTGGCCGGATGGGTCCGAGCTCGATTTCCGGCCGGACGGTGGTGGCATTCATCGCCGCCACCGCTTCACGGAACTGAGCCGGTTCGGCGGTGGTCACGCCGTTTGACGCTAGCCGATTTGGCCAGCTGTGGGTGCAGGCGCGCCGTACTTCGACCGCCGTCGGCCGGTGCCAAGTGCGATCATGTTTGCTATGCCGGAGCGGGTCGCTGACGCCATCGAGGAGGTCGCCCGACCTGGGCGGGCCGAGCAACCGGAAAAACCCCAGCTCCAGGGGGATCCGGCGCGGCGTCGGCCCGGCCCGCTGCGCACCACGCCGGGGCCGGTGCTGGCGGTGCTGGCGCTGACCATGGGGGCGTTGGCCGGCTGGGGCGTTTACTGGCTCGTGGGCCTGCCCGGCAGCGACTGGGCGGTGCTGAGCCGGGTAGGGGTCCGGATCCCGATCGCGGTGGCCGCCGGGCTGATCGCCGCGGGGCTGACCTGGTGGCTCTTCCGCCCGCTGCAGACCGTGCGGCGCACCGTGCGCAGCGCGGTGGTGGCGGTGCGCAGGCGGCCCGCGCGGTTACCGCTGTTCGGTGCGGTCGCGGCGGCCCTGCTGGTCGGCGCCGGCCTGGCGGTGCTGGCCTCGCGCGCGTTCACCGGGGCGTTCTTCCCGCCCGCGACGAGCGCCGACGACATGCTGTCGGCGGCGCTGCCCGCGGTCGCCGGTGCGGCGGCCGCGATCGCCCTGGTGCTGGTGTTCCGGCGCCAGAAGGATTCGGAGCGGGCACGGTTCGCGCGGCGCTGCGGCAGCGCCACCGCGCAACTGGGCGACGCCGACGTCGCGGTCCGCGTCGCCGGTGTCTACGCGATGGCCGCGGCTGCCGACGAGGCCGCGACCTTCGCGCACCGCCAGCAGTGCATCGACGTGCTGTGCGGCTACCTGCGATTGCCGTACGACCCCGACTGGGGCAGCAGCCATCTCACCGAATTCGTCTCCACCACAACGTGGTCGGCGACCCCGCCGGCGACCAACATCGAAGAGCAACGCAGGCAGGCGATCCGGCAGAACGACCGCGAGGTCCGCAAGACGATCGTCCGCGTCATCGCGCGCCACCTGCAGCCCAACGCCGACGTCAGCTGGTCCGGGCACGACTTCGACTTCACCGATGTGCTGTTCGAGGACGCCTCGTTCGCCGGGGCGCGGTTCACCGGGCGGCGGGTGACGTTCGCGGGGGCGACGTTTCGCGGTGCCACCACCGCGCTGGACGGCATCGACTTCAACGCCGAGCTCGTCAGCTTCCACCAGACCCGGTTCGAGTCCGACACCACCACGTTCGCCGACTCCGCGTTCCGGGCCCGTTTCGCGAGCTTCGAGGAGGCACTGTTCAGCGGGGACCACATCAGCTTCGAGGGCGCGACGTTCGCAGGGGAGTTCGTGTTCTTCGATTCTGCCGCGTTCGTCGCGCGGCAGACGACGTTCGCCGGGGCCCGGTTCGGCTGCCTGCGGGCGTCCTACGACTCGCCGCAGGAGTGGGGCAACGTCGAGTTCGACTGGGATGCGCAGGCCGAGGGCGCGCCGCCGCGGTGCGTCACGCCGCGCCCGTGGCCGCCCTACCTGGCCGACGAGGAGTTGGGGGCGCACTGATGCGGCATGGCAGCATGGTGGGCGATGAATACCCGCCGCGAGCTGCCCGAGTCGCCGTATCTGGCTGCCGCCGGCGGCCGTAAACCCAGCCACATCCCGGTGTGGTTCATGCGGCAGGCGGGCCGCTCGCTACCCGAGTACCGAGCGTTGCGGGCCAAGAACACGATGATGCAGGCGTGCTTCGACGCCGAGCTGATCACCGAGATCACCCTGCAGCCGATCCGCAGGCACGGCGTGGACGCCGCCATCCTGTTCTCCGACATCGTCGTGCCGCTGCGGGCCTGCGGCGTCGACGTCGACATCGTGCCCGACGTGGGACCGGTGATCGAGCATCCGGTCCGCACCGCGTCCGACGTCAAGGCCCTCAAACCTCTTGAGCCACAACAGGTCACGCCGGTCACCGACGCCGTCGGCCAGTTGATCTGCGCGCTGGGCGACGTGCCGCTGATCGGGTTCGCGGGCGCGCCGTTCACGCTGGCGTCCTATCTGGTCGAGGGCGGGCCCAGCCGGCTGCACGAGCGCACCAAGGCGATGATGCTCGGCGACCCGGACACCTGGCATGCGCTGATGACGGCGCTCACCGACGTGACGATCGCGTTCCTGCAGGCCCAGGTGGCCGCCGGGGTGGACGCGATCCAGGTGTTCGACTCCTGGGCGGGCACGCTGTCGCTGGCCGACTACCGCAGCTACGTGCTGCCGCACAGCGCGCGGGTGTTCGCCGCGCTGGCCGAGGCGCAGATCCCGATGACCCACTTCGGGGTCGGCACCGCCGAACTGCTGGGGGCCATGTCGGAGGCCGGGGCCGGCGTCGTCGGGGTGGACTGGCGCACCTCGCTGGCCGACGCGGCCTGCCGGGTGCGGCCCGGCACCGCGCTGCAGGGCAACCTCGACCCGGTGGTGCTGCTGGCGGGCTGGCCGGTGGTGGAACGGGCGGTCCGCGCGGTGGTTCAGGACGGCCGCCGCGCGATCGACGCCGGCGCCGCGGGGCACGTGTTCAACCTCGGGCACGGGGTGCTGCCCGCCACCGATCCCGACGTAATCACCAAGGTAGTGGAGCTGGTGCACTCGCTGTGAGCGTCTCGTATTGCGTTGTCGGGGGCGGTATTTCCGGCCTGGTGGCGGCTTACCGGCTGCGAACGACCGCGGGGCCCGACGCGTCCATCACGATCTTCGACCCCGCCGACCGGCTCGGCGGCATCCTGCGCACCGAGCGCATCGGCGGACAGTGGTTCGAGGTCGGGGCCGAGGCGTTCGTCGCCCGTCGCCCCGAGGTGCCCGCGCTGCTGGCCGAACTCGACCTGGCCGACCGACAGCTGAGCACGACGGGGGTGCGGCCCCTGGTCTACAGCCAGGGCCGGCTGCACCCGCTGCCGCCGGGCACCCTACAGGGCATCCCGGCCGAGCCCGAGGCGCTGGCCGGGCTGGTCGACGAGGCCACCGTGGCGCGCATGCGGGAGGAGCCGACCCGGCCGTTTCGCTGGCGCCCGGGCGCCGACCCGTCGGTCGCGGAGCTGGTCGGCGACCGGTTCGGCCCGCAGGTGGTCACCCGCTCGGTGGACCCGCTGCTGGCCGGGGTGTACGCCGGCTCGGCGGCCGACATCGGCGTGCGCTCGGCGGTGCCGCCGCTGGCCGCGGCGCTGGACCGGGGTGCGCCCAGTCTGACCGCGGCGGTGCGCGACGCCCTGGCCCGCACCCCGGCGTTCACCGGCTCCCTGTTCGGGGCCGTCGACGGCGGCTACACAGTGCTGCTCGACGAACTGATCCGCCGCGCCGACGCGCACTGGGTGCAGGCGCCGATCGAGCGCGTCGACCGCGGGGCGCGGGGCTGGGAACTCGTCGACGACGAGGGCCGCCGCCACCACGCCGACGCCGCGCTGCTGGCCGTCCCGGCGCCGCGGCTGGCGCCGCTCGTCGCCGAGGTCGCCCCCCGCACCGCGGCCGCCGCGCGCCGCATCCCGGTGGCGTCGGTGGCGGTGGTCGCACTCGCGCTGCCCGGCGGGGTGCCGGTGCCCAACCACTCCGGGGTGCTGGTCGCCGCCGGAGAACGGTTGCACACCAAGGCGATCACGCTGTCGTCACGCAAATGGGGCCGGGGCGGCAATGTGGAGCTGGTGCGGCTGTCGTACGGCCGGTTCGGCGACGACGTGGCGTCGCGCACGGGCGACGACGAGCTGCTGGACTGGGCCGCGCAGGACCTCAAGACGGTGTTCGGCATCACCGCCGAGCCGTTCGACTGCCGCGTGCAGCGCTGGATCGAGGCCATGCCCCAGTACGGCCCGGGGCACCTCGACCTGATCGCCGAACTGCGGGCCGGGCTGCCGCCGACGCTGGCGGTCGCGGGCGGCTACCTGGACGGCATCGGGGTGCCCGCCTGTGTGGCGACCGCCACCCGGGCGGCGGCGCTGGTCACCAGGAATCGGGCCTGAGCCCGCGTGGCACGATAGACGTATGGCCAAGCTCGACTACGACGCCCTCAACTCCACCATCCGCTACCTGATGTTCTCGGTGTTCGCGGTGCGGCCGGGGGAGTTGGGCGACGAGCGGGCGGCCGTCGTCGACGAGACGGCGACCTTCCTCAAACAGCGTGAGGACGCCGGCGTCGTGGTCCGCGGCCTCTACGACGTGGCGGGCATGCGCGCCGACGCGGACTTCATGATCTGGACGCACGCCGACAACGTCGAGGCGCTGCAGGCCACCTACTCCGACTTCCGGCGCACCACGACGCTGGGCCGGGCCAGCAATCCGGTGTGGAGCAGCGTCGCGCTGCACCGCCCGGCGGAGTTCAACAAGAGCCACATCCCGGCGTTCCTGGCCGGCGAGGAACCCGGCAACTACATCTGCGTGTACCCGTTCGTGCGGTCCTACGAGTGGTATCTGCTGCCCGACGAGGAACGCCGCCGCATGCTGGCCGAGCACGGCGCGGCCGCGCGGGGCTACAAGGACGTGCGCGCCAACACCGTGCCGGCGTTCGCGCTCGGCGACTACGAGTGGCTCCTGGCGTTCGAGGCGCCCGAGTTGCACCGCATCGTCGACCTGATGCGCGACCTGCGGGCCACCGACGCGCGTCGTCACACCCGCAAGGAGACGCCGTTTTTCACCGGCCCGCGGGTGGGCGTGGAAGAGTTGGTGTCCCGACTCCCATAGCCCCCCGCGAAGGACATAGGTGAAAACCGGACAGGACCTTCTGCACGATCCGCTGCTGACCAAGGGCACGGCGTTCACCCGCGCCGAACGCCGCAAGTACCGGCTGCTGGGCCTGCTGCCCACCGCGGAGAAGACCCTCGAGCAGCAGGTCGCGCATTGCTGGCACGAGTTCTGCACGCGCCGTGAGGGTTTGGACCGTCACATCTATCTGCGCGCGCTGCAGGACCGCAACGAGGTGTTGTTCTACCGGCTGCTGCGCGAACACATCGCCGAGACGATGCCGATCGTCTACACCCCGACCGTCGGCGAGGCGTGTCAACGGTTCAGCGAGATCTACCGGCGGCCGCGCGGGCTGTTCGTGTCGTATCCGGATCGGGCGGACCTGCGTGAGGTGCTGCGGAACCGGCCCAACCGCGAGGTCGACGTGATCGTGGTGACCGACGGGCAGCGCATCCTGGGTCTGGGCGATCAGGGCATCGGCGGTATGGGCATCCCGATCGGCAAGCTGTCGCTGTACACGCTGATCGGCGGGATCCACCCGGCGCGCACGCTGCCGATCGTGCTCGACGTGGGCACCGACAACCCCGAACTGCTGCAGGATCCGCAGTATCTGGGGTGGCGGCACCGCCGCATCGACGACGACGAGTACTTCGCGTTCATCGACGAGTTCGTGACGGCCGTGCACGAGGAACTGCCCGATGTGCTGCTGCAGTGGGAGGATTTCGCGACCGTGCACGCGGAGCCGATTCTGGAGCGCTACCGGGACCGGCTGCTGACGTTCAACGACGACATCCAGGGCACCGCGGCGGTGACGCTCGGTGCCCTGCACGGCGCCTCGAAGGTGGCCGGTCGGCGCCTGTCGGAGCAGCAGGTGGTGATGCTCGGGGCGGGGTCGGCGGGCATCGGCGTGCTGAACATGGTGCACCGCGAGATGGTGTCGGAGGGCCTGACCGAGGCCGAGGCGGCAGCGCGGATCTGGGTCATCGACATCAACGGGTTGCTCACCGACGACCGCACCGACCTGACGCCGGGACAGCGCAGGTTCGCCCAGCCCGCCGACAGGGTCCGCGGGTGGGGGCTCTCAGGTCCGGCGCAACTGGCCGACGTGGTGCGCCACGTCGAGGTCGGGGTGCTGGTCGGACTGTCCACTGCGGCGGGCGCCTTCACCGAGGAGATCGTGGGCGGGAAGGGGGGCACGACACCCCGGGCGGTCATCTTCCCCCTGTCCAACCCGCCCCGCCGCGCCCGGGCCCCCCCGGGGGGGGGGGGGGG
>Ga0182793_1000868_pt1 | contig 20534 bp, 23 predicted proteins | sample Passage237A_FD_130498 | JGI IMG/M metagenome (GOLD analysis project Ga0182793, IMG submission 130498) | Cellulose adapted compost microbial communities from Newby Island Compost Facility, Milpitas, CA, USA - Passage2 37A (version 2) (version 2) ... | reverse complement strand
GGGGGGGGTGGCCGGCGGGGCCGGCGCCCCTAAGGGGCGGGGTTTCCCCCTGGCCCCAGCCGGTGAGCAGCTACAACGTGGTCGGGGAGCCGTACCAGAAGGCTCTGCAGATCCTCAAGAGCCAGGGCGTCAAGGCCTACTTCGGCGGCTCGTTCGGCAGTGAGCTTCCCCAGGCCCAGTGCCTGGTCGATCAGCAGAAGGTCACCTCCGCCGGCCGCATGCTGTTGATGCTGGACTGCAGTTCGGCCGCCAAGGAGATGCTCGAGCAGATGCAGGGCGGCGGCCCCGGCACGGCGACCGTCGGCGGCAACGGCATCACCACCGTCACGCCGACGCCGGTGGTGCCGATCCAGGGTGCTCCGGGCGCGGGCGCGCCGGCCCCCGCACCGCCCCCGCCGCCTGCTTAGCCCCCTCTGGCGTGCGCCCAGATCGCCGGGCGCGGCGAAACTGGCCCATCCGGCGATCTGGTTGCACACTGGGACGGCGCGCAGGTTGCCGATACCGGCGTTCCCACCTAACGCCTAGACTGCTGCGTGCACGGTTACCGAAAGGCAAGCCAGCATGTTGCGTCCACGCCGCTTCGCCACCGAGATCGATCCGGGCCCGGTGCAGATTCAGGCCCGCAAGGTGGCCTTCGACCTGTCTGACATCCCGCTGGAGTGGATTCCAGGCCACCCGGTGGCGTCGACGATGATCAACCTGTTCAACGTGGTGCTGCCCGCCGCCGAGCACTGGTTCGTCGACACGCTCAACGAGGCGCTGCCGCTGGTCAAGGACCCCAAGTTGGCCGACGACATCCGCGGCTTCTCCGGTCAGGAGGCCACCCACGCCGCCGCCCACGACCAGGTCATCCGCGAGTTCTTGGTCGGCAACGGCGTTGACCCGACACCGATGCTCGACCTGGTCGAGTACATGTTCGGAAAGGTGCTGGCGCCCAAGCACTTCGACGATCCTCGGCGTCAGCTGAGCAACCTGTACGAGCGGCTGTGGCTGATCGCCGCGATCGAGCACTACACCGCGGTGCTCGGCGACTTCGCGCTCAACTCGTCATGGGACGACCACGGTGCGCACCCGACCATGGTCGACCTGTTCCGGTGGCACGGCAGCGAGGAGGTCGAGCACCGCTGCGTCGCACACGACGTCGCCGTGTACTTCCACGACAGCTACCCCAACCGGATCAGGGCGATGGGGATCGCGGCCACCGCGATGTTCGTGTTCTTCCAGCGCGGCACCTGGTACCTGCTCAAGAAGGACCCCACCATCGACATCAGCTGGTGGCAGATGCAGCGCCTGCGCATGCGGGACTCCAAGCTCGGGCTGCTGCCGGAGTTCCACAAGATCTTCGGCGTGCACACGCTGACCTACTTCCGGCCGAACTACTCGCCCGAGGAGATGGGGTCCACCGCCCAGGCGGTCGCGTACCTGGCCACCTCGCCGGCGGCTCGGGCCGCGCACCTTTGATGGGGATCGGCGAACGCTACCGGCGGCTGCCGGCCAACCCGTTCCACCGGGCCCGACGAGACCTGCTGATCGGCGCGGCCGGCGCGGTGCTCACCGGCATGGAGGCGCTGGTCGGCGCCACCCGCCGGGTGACGCCGCCGCCCGAGCGGGATCCGACCCGAGTGCTGCGGGTCGCCGACCGCAGGGTGGTGGCACACGACCAAGACGTGGTGGCGTTGACGCTCGTCGCCGACGACTCCCGGCCACTGCCCCGCTGGCGGCCCGGCGCACACATCGACATCCGGTTGCCCAGCGGGCTGCTGCGGCAGTACTCGCTGTGCGGCGACCCCGCGGTGACCGACTCGTTCCGAATCGCGGTGCGCCGCATCCCCGATGGCGGCGGTGGCTCCGTCGAGATCCACGACACGCTGCACCCGGGCGCGGCGGTGAGCACCCACGGCCCGCGCAACGCGTTCCCGCTGACGCTGCCGGGCTACGGCTCCCCGGCGCGGCGGCTGCGGTTCATCGCCGGGGGCATCGGGATCACCCCCATCCTGCCGATGCTCGCCATGGCCGACAGCGTCGGTGCCGACTGGTCGATGGTCTACACCGGCCGCAGCCGCGACAGCCTGCCGTTCCTCGACGAGATCGCCGCGTACGGGCCGCGGGTGCACATCCGCACCGACGACGTCGAGGGCCTGCCCACCGCCGAGGAACTGCTCGGCGAGGACCTGCCCGACACCGCGGTGTACGCCTGTGGGCCGGCCCCGATGCTCACTGCGATCCGGACCGCCCTCGCCGGGCGCACCGACGTGGAGCTACACTTCGAGCGCTTCGCCGCCCCGCCGGTGGTCGACGGTCACGAGTTCACGGTCACCGTCGCCGCCACCGGCGCGCAGGTCCGGGTGGGCGCCGACGAGACGCTGCTGACGGCGCTGAGCCGAGCCGGCGTGCCCGTCCGCTACTCCTGCCGGCAGGGTTTCTGCGGCACCTGCCGCACCCGGGTGCTCGACGGGCAAATCGACCACCGCGACACGCTGCTGACCGATCCCGAACGGGCCCAGCGGCTGATGCTGGTCTGTGTCTCGCGTGCCGCGGCGGGTTCGCAACTCACGCTCGACCTGTAGCGCGGTCTCGTACTATTCGCCCATGCCGCTGGCCGATGGCGCGACGTTCGCCGGATACACGATCCTGCGGCAACTGGGCTCCGGCGGGATGGGCGAGGTCTATCTCGCACAGCACCCGCGGTTACCCCGTCGCGACGCGCTGAAGGTGCTGCCGACGACGGTGTCGGCCGACCCCGAGTACCGCGAGCGGTTCAACCGGGAGGCCGATATCGCCGCCACACTGTGGCATCCCCACATCGTCGGAGTGCACGACCGCGGCGAGTACCAGGGGCAGATCTGGATCTCGATGGACTACGTCGACGGCACCGACGCGGCGCGGCTGCTGCGCGACGGCCATCCGGACGGCCTGCCGCCCCACGACGTCGCGGCGATTGTCACCGCGGTCGCCGACGCGCTGGACTACGCACACCAGCGTGATCTGCTGCACCGCGACGTCAAGCCCGCCAACATCCTGCTCGCCCACCCCGATTCGGAGGAACGACGAATTCTGTTGGCCGACTTCGGGATCGCCCGATGGGCGAATGAGATCAGCGGGCTGACCGCAACGAACATGACCGTCGGCACGGTGTCCTACGCGGCGCCCGAGCAGCTGATGGGTCAGCGGCTGGACGGCCGCGCCGACCAGTATGCGTTGGCGGCCACCGCGTTTCATCTGCTGACCGGCTCTCCGCCGTTCACGCACAGCAATCCCGCAGTGGTGATCAGCCAGCACCTGTCGGCGTCGCCGCCGACGCTGGGCGCCCACCGCCCCGACCTGGCCGCGCTCGATCCGGTGTTCGCCAAGGCGCTGGCCAAGGACCCCCTGGATCGCTACGAGCGCTGTGCGGATTTCGCCAGGGCGCTCGCGCACCGGTTGGGGGCGGCCGCGGACGCCGATGCGACACAACTGACCTCCCTTGCGCAGGTCGGGACCGAGCAGAGGTCCCGGCGGCGGGTGGGCATCCTCGTGCCCGCGGTACTCGCGGTGCTGCTGGTGGCCGCGGTCGTCGTCGCCGTCGTCGAGACCCGCCGCGCCGACGACGAGCGCCCCCAGGCCACCCCGGGCACCACCACCACTACAACAACATCAACGTCAACAACAACGGCCGCGCAATCGACCACCCAGACCACCACCGCCACACCGGCCCCGGCGGCCGCGGTGATCGGTGCGAACTGCTCGCCGGTCGGCGCCACCGGCGCCACCGCCACCGGCGCCACCGCCTACTGTGAGACGCTGCGCAGCACCGGGGCCACGATCTGGTCGTTGACTCAGGGTGATGTCGCCGAGCCGACGGTCACCACCGAGGCCACCGAGGAACCGCTGCCGCTGGTGGAGGAATCCCCGGTGCGGGTGTGCATGGAGCAGACCGGCCAGACCCGCCGCGAATGTCGACGCCAGATCCGCGAGAGCAACGGCCTACCGCCACTGTGAAAGCCATTTGTGAAAGCTTTTGTGAAAGCCATTAGGAAAGCCACTGTGAAATACGCCGTCGTCGCACCCGTGGCCGCCGGGGTCACCGCTAACCCCGACTACCTCACCGCGTTCGCCCAGCACCTCGAGGCGTGCGGGTTCGAGTCGATCGTCGTCGTCGAGCACACCGTGCTGATGACGCGGTACCGCAGCGTCTACCCGTACGACCCGTCCGGACGCGTCGAACTGGCCGCCGACTGCCCGGTGCCCGACCCGCTCGACGTGTTGGCGTTCCTGGCCGGCCGGACGCAGCGGCTGGGACTGGCCACCGGGGTGCTGGTGCTGCCGAACCACCACCCGGTGGTGCTGGCGAAACGGGTGGCCACCGTCGACGCGCTGTCCGGCGGCCGGGTTCGGCTGGGTGTGGGCGTCGGCTGGCTGCGCGAGGAGATCGAGGCCTGCGGAACGGATTTCGCGACCCGTGGCCGACGCGCCGACGAGCAGATCGCGGTGCTGCGTGAGCTGTGGGCGGACCGGCCCGGCGGCGCCGGTTTCGACGGGGAGTTCTTCGCCTTCGAACACGCCACGTGTTATCCGAAGCCCGCCGCTCCGATCGCGGTGCACATCGGCGGGCACAGCACCGCGGCCGCCCGGCGCGCCGGACGCCTCGGCGACGGGTTCCAGCCGCTCGGTGTGACCGGCGCCGAACTGCAACGGCTCATCGCCGTCATGCGCGACGCGGCCGCCGCGGCGGGTCGCGATCCCGATGCGCTGGAACTGTCGCTCGGCCACGCCGTCACCAGGATCGACGCCGAACGCGCCGAGCGACTGGCCGCCGCGGGCGCGGACCGCATCGTGCTGGCGATGCCGCCGGTCCCCGACATCGACAAAGCGAAGGACCTGCTGTCGGCCTGCGCGCAGCGGCTGGGGCTGACACCGTGACCCTTGACCCCGCCGACCGGCTGGCCCTGGCCGACCTGGTCCATCTCTACGCTTCTGCCGTCGATGACCGCCGCTTCGACGATGTAGTCGAATTATTCAGCCCCACATGCGAATTGCGGCTGCCCGACCCGCCCCGCGCGCTGGAGCCGGTCCACACCCACCACGGCCGCGACGGGGTGCGCGCGGCGATGGCCGCGCTGGCGGCGGTGCAGCGCACCGAGCACGCGATCGTCGGCGAGGTGTATGCACCCGGCGCGGACCCGGATTATGCGCTGGGCCGGATCACCTGCATCGCCCACCACTGGACGGTGGCCGACGATGGGGTCACCGACCTGATCTGGCACCTGCGCTACGACGACGAGTACCTGCGCACCCCGGCGAGTTGGCGCATCCACGGCCGCAAGCTGACCATCAACGCGATCGAGACCCGTCCGGCGCGTCGCCTTCGCATGCCAACAGTAGTTGATCCAGCAGCGGACGCTGGCCTTTCATCAGCTTGGACCGAGCCTCAGCCACGGAAAACCAAGCCACCCGGTCGATTTCGGGAAACTCCCTGATCTGACCGGATCCTCGCGGCCACTCCATCTCGAAGGTGTTGGAGAACGTGCCCTGTAGATCGAGGTCGCCGCGCACCGCGAACGCCGTGACGATCTTGCCGCTCGGCTGGCGCACCGGGGCGAGCTCGATGCGCGGACCGTCCGGCGGCGGTTTGCCGACCTCCTCGAGGAACTCGCGCCGCGCGACGGCCCAGGGATCCTCGCCCGGCTCGTATTCGCCCTTGGGGATCGACCACGCGCCCTCGTCCCGCCGGGCCCAGAACGGTCCGCCGGGATGGCCGATGAGCACCTCGATGTCGCCGTCGACGACGCGGTACAGCAGCAGACCCGCACTGAGCTTGGGCATCGCCGCCCAGCGTAACGGTCAGTACTTGCGGTCGCCCTCGCTGCTGTCGAAGAATGCCCAGTCGCCGTCGTCGGACCTGACCTCCATGCGCCACCCGAGCTCGGGCTCGGCCTTCTGGTCGACGAACCAGGCGTGTGCGTCGTCGGCGCTCGCGATGTCCTTGGTGTCGACGACATCGCCCTGGGGATTCAACACTCGGTAGGTAGCCATGCCGGCAGGGTTCCCGGGCCGGCCGCAGTCGAATCAGTCCGTCTTCGGCACCGGGATGCCCTCGCTGGCGGCGAACCGGGCGTCCTCCGCCGACGACAGGCCGAAGGACACCACCGACCGGTCGAAGAACATGTCGGTCAGGTATGCCAGCGTCACCGCCCACCGGTTGACGAACCGTGGAATCGCGTAGAGGTGGTATGCGCGGGTGACGAACTTCGCGGGATAACCCGACAACCGGATGTTGAGCGGGTTGGCCACCGCTTTGCGCGGCCCGAGGTCGACTACCAACCCCATGTTGCGGTGCTTGTAGCTCTTCATCCGGCCGTAGCCGAGGCTGGCGGCGACGTTGTGCGCCAACAGCTTTCCCTGGCGGGTCGCATGCTGTGCGGTCGGCGGTGTGAGCTGGCCCGGCTGGGTCACGTCGGGCACCGCGGCGGCGTCGCCGGCGCCGAACACGTCCGGGTGCCCGGGCACCTGCAGCTCCGTGGTGACCTTGAGCCTGCCCCGCTCGGTCGCCAGCCCGAGCTTCTCGATCAACGGGGCGCCGGTCACCCCCGTCACCCACGCGACGGTGTGCGTTCGGATCAGCGAATCATCGCTGAGCACAACGTGTTCGGAGTACACCTCCGTCAGCGTCACACCCAGCCGAATCTCGATACCGCGCGCCTTGAGCACCTTCATCGCCGCGGCGCCGAGCCGCTCCCCGACCTCGGGCATGACCTGTTCGGCGAGGTCCAACAACACGAACCTGACCGCGGCCGGGTCAAAGCCCATCTGCCTGGCCGCCGAGTCCGCCAGCGCCCGCAGCTGCACGGCCAGTTCCGTGCCCGAGTACGACGCCCCGACCACGACGATCGTGCGGCGGGCGGCCGCCCGGCCCGGGTCGTCGTCGACCTCGGCGAGCTCGAGCTGCTGCAGGACGTGGTCGCGCAGGTAGAGCGCCTCGGCCGTGGACTTCAGTCCCCTGGCGTGTTCGGCGAGGCCGGGCACGTCGAACAGCCGGGTGACCGATCCCGGCGTGAGCACCAGCCGGTCCCAGGGCACCACCCGGGCCCGCTCCTCCGGATCGGTGTAGGTCACGGTGCGCGCCTCGAAGTCGACACCGTCCACCCGACCGCGGATGGCCTGCACCCCGCGCAGCGAGTTGGCCAGCGGAATCGCCACGAAACGCGGGTCGACCAGCCCGCCCGCCACATCCGGCAGCAACGGCGTGTACAGCATGTAGTCGACCGGCGAAATGATCGAGATGTCCACCTCGGCGTTGTGCCTGCGCAGCTTTCGCGCCAGCCCGCGGGCACATTCGAAACCGGTGAACCCGCTGCCGACGATTACCACGGAGGTCATCAGCCCGACTGTACGGACCGGACGCGAGCGCACCCGGCCGGGGGTTCGGCCCTTCCCGCGAGCGCGTCGATGACGGATGCTGATTGCCATGACCCGGCCACTGCGGCGGTTCGACCCGTTCCGGACGCTCGACATGCTGTCGTCGCTGTGGTCCACCGCCGCCGTCGCGCCGGTGAGCACCGGCGCGGCCGCCGCCTACCGCACGCTGTTCACGACCGTGCGCAGGCTGGCGGTGGGCAGGCGCCTGAGGGTGCGGCTGGACGACGCCGACCTGACGTTGACGGTCACCGAGTTCGACTCCCGCCTCGACGTGCGCGCCCTGTCCGTCGGACAACTCGGCGAAGTGCGCCTCGCGGCGCGCGACATCCTCTGGAATGGACACGAAATTGACTGTGGCACAGTTGTTTTAAACAACGTACACATGCGGCCGACGGTGCCGCCGGTGCTGGTGGGCGCCCCGGTGGCACTCACCCTGGACGTGCCGGCCACCATGGTCGACGACCTGTTCGCCTGGGCCGCGCCGCGGTGGTGCGGCGTGGTCGGCGACGACGGCACCGCGCGGCTGCACCTGTCGCGCAGGCCCGGTCTCGGCCACCTCGAGGTGGACGTCCGGCCAGACGGGTCGACGCTGTGGCTGCAACCCCGCCGGCTGGCGGTGGGCCGGGCCCGGTGGCGGCTGCCCGCGCGCACCCCGGCATATCCGGTGCGCCTGCCCGAACTGCCGAACGACCTGCGGCTGACCGGCGTCGACTTCGCTCCCGGTATCGTGCGGCTGACCGCAACGGTGCCCGAGTGGCACCTGGAGCTGCCACGAAACCTGTTGGAGGACATCATCACCGCGCTCAACGCAGCGGGCAGCACGCTGAATCTCACCAGGTTGAGGCGACCGCGGTAGTGACCGAACTGACCAGCTACCGCGACGGGCCCGCCCAGGTCGTGGTCCGCCGAGACGGGGACGACCTGCTGTTCACGTCGAGCTACGACGACAACGGTCGCCCGGCCGTCGACGAGCGCCGGGTGCGGCTCGCCGACTTCATCGCCACGGGTGAGGGCCCGTGGCCGTGGTTCGACCTCGGCGAACGGCGCGGGGCGGCACTGGGCATCCTCGACGCCCTCGGCGTCGCACCCCCGGCCTGGACCGAGCCGCTGGCGCCGGATGTGCTCGACCTGTTCCAGCGGGCCAGCCGCGGCGACACCGGGGTGATCGAGCTGGTGGCGATGGGCGCCGACCCGGACCCGGTCGACCCCTGCGGCGCGTCGCCGCTCTGGTACGGGGTGCGCTCGCACAGCGCCGGCATCGTCGTGGCGCTGATCGACGCGGGCGCCGATGCCGGTCGCCGCATCGAGTTGTCCGCTCGCGGTGACCGATTCACCACGATCCTGCACGAGATCGTCCGCCGCGGCCGCACCGTGGCACTGGCCCACGCACTGGCCCGCGGTGTCGACCCCGCCCTGACCGATTCGGAGGGCGCCACTCCGATGCACGTGGTCGCCGCCGACGCCGACCAGGTGAACCCCGAGCTCGTGCGGGCCCTGGCGCGGGCGGGCGCGTCGGTGCACGCCGCCACCCGCGACGGCACCCAACCGATCGATCGGGCCGCGCGGTCCGTACTGCCCGCCACGGTGGCGGCGCTGCTCGACCTGGGCGCCGATCCCCGACGCGGACTCGACGCGCTGCTGGCGTGGTGGTCGATCGTCGGCGCGCAGTACAACGGCTACCGCGCGCACGAGGTCGGCGCCGTCATCGAAATCCTGCGGGCCGGCGGCGCCGAGGTGACCGCGCGCGACCGCGAACTGGCCGCGGGTGCGCCGGGGGTCGAGGCGGCGCTGCGTCGCTAGAGTGCGGCTGTGCCCGAGTTCACCCGGTATGTCGCGATCGGTGACAGTCAGACCGAAGGGCTGTGGGACGGTGACGATTCGGCCGGGCTGACCGGGTTCGCCGACCGGCTCGCCGCGATGGTGGACACGCATCACCCCGGCCTGCTGTACGCGAACCTCGCGGTGCGCGGCCGCCGGATCGCCGACCTGATCGACGAGCAGCTCACCCCGGCGCTGCAGATGCGACCGGACCTGATCACCGTGTGCATCGGGATGAACGACGTGACGCGGCCCGGACGTCACTTCGGCCGGGCGCTCGACGATCTCGACACCGTGTATGCGCGGCTCGCCGATTCCGGGGCGACCGTGGTCACCACGACCTTTCCGGACGTGTCGGCGATTCTGCCGGTGGGCCGGGTGATCGTGTCGCGGGTGCACCGGATCAACGACCGGATCAGGACCGCCGCCGATCGCCACGGGTTTCGGCTCGTCGACCTGTACAGCGCGCCGTCGATGCGCCCCCACGACACCTGGAGCCCGGACCGCATCCACGGCTCGACCAAGGGCCACATCCTGTTCGCCGAGGCGGCCGCCGAAGCGCTCGGGCTGCCCGGCAGCAGCCACGACTGGGCCGAGGCCGGCACCGTGGTGGAGCCGAGTTCGGGTGAGCGCGGCTACGCGCAGCTGCAGTGGACGAAGAACATGTTGCTGCCGTGGCTGTGGCGGCAGGTGCGCGGCAAGTCCGAAGGCGACGGCCGCGGTCCCCGGCGGCCGAGGCTGGCGCCGGTCGGCTAGAGCCCCGTCCAGGCGGCGTCGATGCTGGTGGCGACGTCGATGACCTTGGCTTTCTGCGAGGCCGGGCTGTCGATCTCGCCGGCGACGTGGGCCGCGATGAACCGCTTGATCTCGGCGTCGATGCCCGCGAGGATGCGCAGCACCTCGCCGCGCAGTGACTTCGAGGTGACGTGGATGGCGATGTCCGAGGGGCGGGGCTTGGCCACATCCAGGATCAGCAGCAGCGGCTCGGCGGCGCGTGCGGTGGCATGCAGCGCGATCTCGCCGAACACCATGAACTTCGGCCGGTCGATGCGCAGGTCGACGACCATGTCGATCTCCAGCGGGATCTTGATGGCGAACGTGATCAGCTCGCCGACCTCGCGGGTCACCCGCGGGGGCATGATACGGACCTTGGCGGTGACCTTGGCGATCCTGCCCGGCCCCTGCGCGATCGGCCCGATCTCGAACTCGTCGCCGGCGATGTCGGCGATCGCTCCGCCGACGCGTTCCTCGGTCACCGCGACCTCGAAGAACTTGCGGCCGAACTGCTCGTAGGTCATCTCGTCGTCACGCTGCATGGTGGAAATACCGTCTCATGTCCACCACCGGCACGGCAGCAAACGCGCCCGAATCGAGACGTCGACCACGCTCAATCGGCGGCGGTGAAGTAGCGGATTCGGCCGATCGCGAACGGCTTCGTCGCGGCCTGGGCCAACAGCACGTCACGCCCGCCGGGCCGGTCCAGGCCGACCACCAGGTGTGACCCGGAGGCCAGCAGCTTGCGGGGGCTGGCCTGCGCGAGCCGCGACAACAACTCGCCGGTGGCCAGGGGGGTGTCGTCGCCGAGTGTGATGCGGGCCTGCTTGCCCAGCCGCCGCCGCACCGCGACCTCGTTGCCGGCGCGGGCGTCGGCCAGAAACTCCCAGAACTGCTGCTTGCCCGCGGCCCCGACACCGCGGAACCCGGCCAGGAACCCCAGCGTGCCGTTGACACCCAGCGTGCTCAGCAGCGCCTTGGCCAGCCCGACCCCGGCTGGCAGCCCGGCCGGGCCGGCGCGCAGGAACTCGCCCACCATCGCGGGTAGCTCCCAAAAAGCAGACAGTGCAGCGATTTTCAGCTCTCCCCCGACGTCTCGCACGTCGTAGCGGATGTAGATCGGTACCCGAAGCGTGACCGAGCCCAGGGTGGCGGCCAGCACGCCGTCGCGGATGACGGTGGTGGCGGAGACGATGTCGACGTCGGGCAGGTAGGCGACCTCGCGCGGCCCGATGAATGTGTCGTAGAACCGGCCGATCGCGCCGGACCCGACGTGCGGGCGCGACCCGACCGGGTCCTCCACCCGGCCGTCCGGTGCGAACAGCCCGATCCAGGCCGCGCGGTCGCGGGCGTTCGCCGCCGCCGGTGAGCGTTCGGCGACCGCCAGCACATCGGCAGGTGAGATGGCCATAAGGGTTCCCTACCACCTCGGAGGCGTATCAGTCGACGGGTTCGCGGTGCGCGGGCACACTGGGGGCAACGCTTCGCAGCGGTGCGGGGCCGTGAGGAGGATCCACCATGAGCAGCAGCGGGCCCTTCGGGTTCGACCCCGACGAGTTCGACCGGGTGCTCCGGGAGGCCGGCGAGGGGTTGCGCGACGCGCTCGACGGCGTCGCCCGGTTCCTCGGTACCGCGGGTGAACGTGCCGGCTGGGCCACCCTGATCGACGACCTCGCCCGGCAGTCCCGGCCGCGCCGCGAGCCCGAGACCACCGGCGAGAAGGGCGACGGGGTGTGGGCCATCTACACCGTCGACGACGCCGGCGGTGCGCATATCGAACAGGTCTATCCGACCGAGCTGGATGCGCTGCGGGCGAACAAGGACAACACGGACCCGCGGCGCAAGGTGCGGTTCCTGCCCTACGGCATCGCGGTGAGCGTGCTGGACGCGTCCGAGAGTGACGACACCGGCGTCTAGCTGCCGAAATGCCTGCGCAATCCGGCGAGCATCTCCCGGTGTGTGGCAACGGCTTCGCGGGTGGTGAGCACGGCCAGCGGGCGTGGCGCTTCGATAGTGATGCGCTCGGTGACGCGGGTGCCCGCGTCGGTGGCGTCGAAGGCGACGACGCCGGTCAACCGCACCGCGGGAAACTGGCGCGCCTCGGTGTGGATGTCGCCGGCCGACGGCACCGTCAGCCGCGCCACATAGCCGATCGGTAACTCGAACGGGCCCAACGGAACTCGATCACGCACCCGGTAGGTCTGCCGGTATCCGTCGGGCAGGGGTGTGCGTTCGGTGACATGCACCGACACGACGAGCGGATGCAGCTCGACGATGTTGTGCAGATCGGCGTAGAAGGCGCGCACCAGCGCGGGCTCCGCGGGAACGTCCTCGCTCAGCTCGCACTCGGCGCGCCCGCGCCACCAGCGGGTCGTCCGCCCCACCTTCAGGTTTCGCTGTTCGGCGACACGCCGAGGGTGCGTTGGATGTCGGGCTTCATCTGCAGCAGCTGCTGGCCGGCGTAGCCCCAGCTGTGGATGCCGTCGGGGAAGTTGAACACCCCGTTGTGCCCGCCCGCGGCGATGTAGGCGTCGACGAACCGCTTGTTGGAGTCGATCGCGAAGCTCTCCAAGAAGCCCAACCCGGCGATCGGCGCGTCCGGACTGGTCAGCGCCGGGTCGTCCAGATTGCCGTTGCCGCAGTAGATCCAGATGCGGGTACCGTTGGCGGCCAGCCGCCCGGCCTGCAGGGTCGGGTCGTTGCGGGCCCACGCCGGATCGCCGTCCGGGCCCCACATCGCCTCCTTGCTGAACCCGCCGTTCCACATCATCGCGATCCCGACCTGCCCGGGATCCTGCGACAGGTTCAAAAAGCCCGAGATCGAGCCGGCGAACGTGAACAGCTGCGGGTGGTAGGCCGCCAGGATCAGCGCCGATGAGCCGCCCATCGAGAATCCGACGACGGCGTTGCCGGTCGGCCGGACCTGCTTGTGCTCGGCCAGCCATGCGGGCAGTTCCTGGGTCAGGAAGGTCTCCCACTTGTAGGTGTGGGTGCCGCCGTTGCCGGCCGCCGGCGCGTACCAGTCGCTGTAGAAGCTGGACTTGCCGCCGACGGGCATGACCACCGACATACCCGACCCGTGGTACCAGTCGAAGGCCGCGGTGTTGATGTCCCAGCCGTTGAAGTCCTCACCGGCCTCCATGCTGTCGAGCAGGTAGAGCGCGGGCGCGTCGGGGCCGGCCGAGAGGAACTCGACGAGGATGTCGCGGCCCATCGACGGCGACGGCACCGACAGCTGCTCGACGGGCAGCGCGGGATCGGAGAACGCGCCCGCGGTGGCGCTGCCGCCCAGCCCGTCGACGAGGCCGACCAGCAGGCCCGCGACCAGCGCGGCACGCGTCAGGTGGCGGCAGCGATCCGCCAGTTTCGCAGCGATCGTCACAGCGAGCCTCCCCCAAGTTCGCACCGACCCGTCCGCACCATACGCGTAACACCGGCCCCACCCGTCACTTTTCGCCAGGTTTTAATTCGCGTGCGCGTCAACCCCGCGGGCGACCTCGATGACCGTGTGCAGGCTGCGCTCGACGTCCTCGTCGGTGGTGGCCCACGACGACACGCTGACCCGCAGCGCCGCCCGCCCCTGCCAGTGGGTGCCGCCGAACCAGCAAGTGCCGTCCGACTGCACCGCCTCGATGACGCGCCGGGTGGTGTCGTCGTCGCCGAACGACACCAGCGCCTGGTTGAGCACGACGTCGTTGCGGATCTCGAAGCCGGCTGCCCGCAGTCCCTCGGCGAAGCGGGCCGCGTACCGGCAGCACCGGTCCACCAGGTCGGACAGGCCGGTGCGGCCCAGCGAGCGCAGCGCCGCCCACACCTCCACGCCGCGCGCCCGCCGCGACATGTCCGGCGTGTGGTGGCACGGTTCCCGGTCGGTCCCGGCGATCAGGTACGCGGCGCCGACCGTCATCGCGTCGCGCAGGTGCGCGGCGTTGCGCACGAACGTGATCCCGCTGTCGTAGGGCACGTTCAGCCACTTGTGCGCGTCGGTGGCCCAGGAGTCGGCCTCGGCGACGCCGGCGACCAGATGGCGCAACCGCGGGGCGGCCGCGGCCCAGAGTCCGAACGCGCCGTCGACGTGCACCCAGGCGCCCGCGTCGTGGGCCGCCGCGCAGATCGGGCCCGCCGGGTCGAATGCGCCGGTGTTCACGTTGCCCGCCTGGATGCACACGATGGTGTCGGCGGACAACTTCGGCAGCGCGTCCGCACGCATCCGCCCCTGGTTGTCGACCGGCACCCGTTCGACTCGCTCCCGCCCGAATCCCAACAGCGACAACGCCTTCAGCACGCTGGCGTGCACCTCCTCGCCCACCACGACGCGGACCGGCGGGGCGCCGAACAGGCCGTCGGCCTCCACGTCGTATCCGTGGGCGACCAGTACCGCGTGCCGCGCCGCGGCCAGCGCGGCCAGGTTGGCCATGGTGGCCCCGGTGGTGAAGCCGAACCCGGCCGTGGTCGGCAGGCCGAGTGCTTCGGCTACCCAGCGGCCCGAAATCTCCTCGAGCGCAGCGGCGGTCGGTGACATCACCCGGTAGGCGCCGTTCTGGTCCCAGACGCCGGCCAGCAGGTTGGCGGCCAGCGCCGCGGGCAGCGATCCGCCGGTGACGAAGCCGAAGTAGCGGCGGCCGGTCGTCGCGACCGTCGCGGGTGAACCGATCTCGTCGAGGTCGCGCAGCACGGCGGCGGGGTCGCTGGGCCCGTCGGGCAGCGGACCGCCCAAATGCGCCAGCCGTTCGATGTCGCCCGGTCTCGGTGCGACCGGACGGGAGTCCAGCCCGTCGACGTACTTCAGTGCCCGGGTGGTGACGTCGGCCAGCAGTTCACGCATGCGCCCACGCTAGCCCGCGGCGGACGGGGTTCACGGCACCCTGCTTCTTGACTATGTTTGCACTAATAGCAACTTTAGGCGCGGACCGGCCGCGTGCGCCGAGGAGGCATCGACGTGAGATCCCTCGAGTACGACGAACTGTTCATCGGCGGACGCTGGCAGCCGCCCGCGACATCGCGCCGGCTGACGGTGATCTCGCCGCACACCGAGGAACCGATCGGCACCGCCCCGGAGGCCGCACCCGAGGACGTCGACAAGGCCGTGCGGGCGGCGCGGGCCGCGTTCGACGAGGGCCCGTGGCCGCGGCTGCGCCTCGAGGAACGGCTGGAGAAGATCGAGAAGCTGGCCGCGATCTACGCCGCCGAGACCGACGCGATGGCCGACCTGATCACCGCCGAGATGGGTTCGCCGAAGTCGTTCAGCCGGATGGGCCAGGGTGCGGGCGCGGTCGCCCAGATGAACCTCAACATCGCGGTCGCCCGCGAATTCCCCTGGGTCGAGCGCCGTCCCGGGCTGTTCGGCGAGGTGCACGTGAGGCGCGCGCCGGTCGGGGTGGTCGGCGCGATCGTGCCGTGGAACGTCCCGCAGTTCCTGATCATGCCGAAGATGATCCCGGCGCTGCTGGCGGGCTGCACCGTGGTGGTCAAACCGGCGCCCGAAACCCCGCTGGATGCCCTGTGGTTGGCCGAGATGCTGGCCGAACTCGATCTGCCCGAGGGCGTGGTGTCGATCCTGCCCGGCGGGCGCGACACCGGCGAGGCCCTGGTGTGTCATCCCGGCGTGGACAAGATCTCGTTCACCGGGTCGTCGGCGACCGGTCGCCACATCGCGGCGCTGTGCGGTGAGCAACTGAAGCGGGTCAGCCTGGAACTGGGCGGCAAGTCGGCGGCAATCGTGCTCGACGACGCCGACATCGGTCGCACCGTCAGCCATCTCAAGATGGCCAGCCTGATGAATAACGGGCAGGCATGCGTGGCGCAGACCCGTCTCCTGGTCAGCGAGCGCAGACACGACGAGTTCGTCGACGCGCTCGCCGAGATGATGTCGGGCCTGACGGTCGGCGATCCCGCCGACGACGCCACGGACATCGGCCCGCTGGTGGCACAGCGCCAACAGCACCGGGTGCAGGGCTACATCCAGTCCGGGATCGATGAGGGTGCGCGAATCGTGCTGGGCGGCACCGACAAACCCTTCGACCGCGGATGGTACGTGCGTCCCACTCTGTTCACCGACGCGACCAACGACATGAAGATCGCACGCGAGGAGATCTTCGGCCCGGTGCTGACGGTGCTGCGGTACTCCGACGAGGACGAGGCCGTGCGCATCGCCAACGACTCCGACTACGGGCTCGCCGGTTCGGTGTGGACGTCCGACCCCGCCCACGGCCTCGAGATCGCCGGCCGCATCCGCACGGGCACCTACGGGATCGACATGTACATGCTGGACACCACCGCGCCGTTCGGCGGGTTCAAACAGTCGGGCATCGGCCGTGAGTTCGGCGCCGAGGGACTCTCCGCGTACACCGAGATCCAGTCCACGGTCAGCGCCGACAAACTGCCCGACCTGACCTGACCGTCATTCCGGCAGCAGCAACGACACCTCTGCCGGACAACACAATTCGTCGCGCTGGTTGAACACGTCGATCGTCAGGTCCACCAGGTGCCGGTCCTTGTCGAGGCGCTTGTCGACCACCCGGCCCCGGCCCACCATCGAGTCACCCGCATAGATCGACCCGAGGAGCCTGACCTTGCGGCGCACCACCCGGCTGTACGGTCCGGCCCAGTCGGTGGCGATGCGGTCCACGAAGCCCGCGATATGCATGGTGTTGACGAAGATCGTGGGATGCCCGTCGCGGCGGGCGTATTCGGGATCATAGTGGCCGGGGAAGTAATCCCAGGTCGCACCGGGGTTCATCACCACACGCTGGTAGTCGATGACGTCGACCACCTCGGCCAGTTCGGTCGGCACACTGACCTCACGCCACGTCAACCGTCGGTACCCGGTCACGGCGACCCCCGGGTGAAGCGAAACAGCGTGTTGGTGTTGACCGCGACCAGGGTGCCGTCGGCGCGGTAGAACTCATCGCGAGTCTGCACGAAGTGCCCGGAGCCCAAGCGCGTCGTCTTCTCCGGCGACACCGAAACCACCTCCTCGATGACGTGCAGGCGGTCCCCCTCGACGATAACCTCGGGAAACTCCACCTCGTTGGAGGCGTTGATGAACGTCTTGCCGGGCAGCGGCACCCGGATCGCGATCGACGGCCGCGGCGGCTCGTCGGTAGGCAGCCACGGCGGCGGGATCACCAGCCCCATCAGCATCGCGGGCGGTGCGACCAGCCCGCCCCAGGTCTCGCGCGCGAACTCGGCGTCCCAGTAGGACGGGTTCGGATCGCGCACCATCGCCGCGAAGTGCTGAATGCGGGAGCCGCTCACCGCGGTGCCCGCGTACCTGGGGTCGGTCCGGACGCCGACCATGCCGAGCGCGTCGTCGTAGGTACCGAACGCGAACTCGTACCGGATCGCGGTGTTCACCCCGGGATCGCGCTGTTCTGCGGCACGGGGTCCCACTCGAGCACCCGCGAGGTGAAGTACCACCCGCCGCGCTCGTAGATGAGCTGGTCGGTGTAGGTACCCGTGGCGGTCAGCTCGGTTCCGGTGAACAGCAGTGCGACGCAGCGCCCGGTGGCGTCGATCCCGTCGACGGCGATCTCGTGGTCGACGGTGACGAGGCGTTTGCCGCCGCCGTCGAAGGCGGCCCGCAGGTCGGTGTACGTCTGGCCGCCGCGGGTGAACGTCGCCCCGGAGTGGCGGAACAACGCCAGCCAGGTCGTCAGGTCGCCCGCCGTGTAGGCGCGGTTGTACCGGGCGTACAGGTCCTCGATCGCGGCCCGGCCGGCCAGCCCGTCGAGGACGAACTGCTGCTGATATGACAATGACATCGGCTTCTCCCGTCTACCGGCTCACCACGTAGCCGTGTGCCTCGCGGTCCCAGGCGCGCTCGCCCAGTCCCCTGCTGCGCAGCACGTCCTTGCGGACGCGACCGATCACGTTCTTCGGAATCTCATCGACCACCTCGAGGTAGCGCGGCACGCAGAAGTACGGCATCCGTGCCGAGCAGAAGTCAAGCAGCTCAACGTAATTCAGCTCAGCCCCGGAACGCAGCGTGACCACCACCAGGATGTCGTCCTCGCCGAGTGCGCTCGGTACACCGACGGCCGCGGCCTCCGCCACCGCCGGGTGGCGCATCACCGTCTGTTCCACCTCCACCGAGGAGACGTTCTCGCCGCGCCTGCGCAGAGAGTCCTTCAACCGGTCCACGTAGGTGAGGTTGCCGTCGTCGAGCCTGCCGAGATCGCCGGTGTGGAACCATTCCGGATGCGGTTCGACCGCGACCCGTGCTCCGTTGCGCGCCGCGCCGTTCACGTAGCCGATGCTCATGGCGTGCGCCGACCGGGCCCGGCAGACGATCTCTCCGACCGCACCGGCAGGTAGCGGGTTACCGTGCGGGTCAACGATCCTGACTTCGAAGGCGGGGTTGACCCGGCCTGACGTGCCCGGCACCCCCGCATCGGACACCGACTTGTAGGCGATCGGGAAGGCCTCGGTCATCCCGTACATGGTCACCACGCGGCAGCGGTAGCGCCGTTCGATGGCGCGGTACCGGTCGGCGGCGATCGGCGCCGCGGACAGGAACCGCACGCCGAGTTCGGCGTCCCTGGCGTCCTCCGGCAGGTTCCACAGCATCGACAGCATCGCCCCGGCACCGGCGAAACCCACTGCCCCGCAGGCGCGGATCTCGTCCCAGACCCGGGTGGGGTGGAAGGCGGGCGCGACCACGCTGGTGCCGCCGACCAACATGGGCGCCAGCACGGTGGGGGCGGCGCTGAGATGAAACAACGGCATCGCGGTCCACATCGCCTCGCCCGCGCCGAACTCCCAGGATGCCGCGACGGTGGCGGCCGCCGTGAACAGATAGTGCCACGACGTGGCCACGGCCTTGGACGGCCCGGTGGTGCCCGAGGTGAAGAACAGCACACCGATGTCCTGGGATCCGACCGGTGTCGCATCATCCGGGGGTGCCGTCGGCGCGGAGGACAACTCCTCCGTCAGCGAATCCCCGGTCACCAGAACCGATCTCAGGGTTGCGATATCGTCGGCGACCTGCGTGACCCGGTCGCGGTGTTCGGCGTCGGTCAGCACCACCGCGGTCTTCGACAGGTTCAGCGCGTGGGCCAGGAAATCGCCCTTGCTCGCGCCGTTGACCGCCGCCGTCACCGCGCCGAGCCGGGCCGCGCCCAGCCAGAAGTACACCCACTCCGCACAGGTGCCGGTGAACAGGGCGACGGTCTCGCCGGGGCGCACACCGTGCGCGCTCAGCACATGGGCCGCGGCGCAGGACCGGTCGCGCAGTTGCGCGAAGGTGATCGGCTCGCCGGCGATCGACAGGATCACCCGCTCGCCGCACTCCTGCGCGCGGCGGTCCAGCACGGCGGGCACGCCGAAGGAATCGACACCGAAGTCGGCGGGCGTCGGCGGCCCGCCCTGGCGCTTCACGCCCGCGCTGCCGCCGGATCGGGCTGACCGTCGGCGGTGTACCCGAAGTCGAGGGGCGACGGCTCTTCGCCGGGGTAGAACCGGTGCGCCCAGCGGCGCAGCGCGGCGTAGTCCCGCGCCTCCTCCGGCGCCAGGTTGGGCTTCTCCAGGTACTTCATGTTCTCCCAGGTGAAGAAGTCCTGCTTGATGACCTCCTGCTGCAGCGCAAGGAATTTCGCCGCACGCCCCGTCGGTTTGTCACCGGTGTCGCCGGGCTCGCGCACCGATGCCTGGGTGTAGAAGTAGTCGGTGTACTCCTCGTCGACGGGGGTCTGGCCGGTCACCTGGATCGTCTCGACGAGTTCCTTCGGGAACCGCACGATGCCCAGCCCGAGCGAGTAGTTGTCGTAGATGATGTCGGCGTCGACCGGCCCGTTCGGTGTCAGCCAGGTCGACGGCCGGCCACCACCGAAGTTGGCGCGCACTGTCGCGTGCAGATGGTAGCCCCTGACCTCGAAGGAGGTGGTGTTGGCCGCTCTGTCGGCCTTGTGCACGAACTGCACGTGATAGGGATCGGCGGCGTTCTCGATGATCATCTGCGCGTGCACCTTGACGCGGTTGACCATCCGCGAATGCGGGTGCAGCGGATAGCGCTCGCCTGTCTCCAGCTCCGGCAGCACCGGCGGCTGCCAATACGGTGCCCGGCCGTGCCGCTCGTGCCACACCACGATGAATCCGTACCACTCCTGCACCGGGTAGCTGCGGATCCGCACGTTCTGCTTGCAGCCGATCTTGCTGTACGGGATCAGCGCATTGGTGCCGTCGCCGCGCCACTCCCAGCCGTGCCACGGGCACACGATGTGCTCACCCTCGACGGTGCCGCCGACACCCATGTTCGCACCCAGGTGCAGGCAGTACGCATCGAGCACGTTGAGCTTGCCGGACCTGGTCCGGAAGATGACGAGTTCCTGGCCGAAGTAGTGCGCCCGCTTGACCTGACCGGGCGCCAGATCGGACGCGAAGCCGACGATGAACCACCCGGTCGGGAACCGGTACTCCGAGAGGCTGATGCCGTGGGGGCCGAATTCGCGCTCCGACGGGTCGAGCTTCTCGTCGTTCACCGTCTCCGTCATGATCTCTCCGTTATCGCGCGAACCCCGCAGGTGGCGGGATCCCGCCGTTGCCTATTT
>Ga0182793_1000864_pt1 | contig 20585 bp, 22 predicted proteins | sample Passage237A_FD_130498 | JGI IMG/M metagenome (GOLD analysis project Ga0182793, IMG submission 130498) | Cellulose adapted compost microbial communities from Newby Island Compost Facility, Milpitas, CA, USA - Passage2 37A (version 2) (version 2) ... | reverse complement strand
GCGGCCGGCGGGGGTCGGATAGACCCGCAGGCTGGACAGGTCGCCGAACTTCGCCCACTCCACGTGATCGATGTACGGCGGTGCCGGGTCGGCGGACGCGGTGGGCGCGAACGGCAGTGCGGTCAGCAGACCCGCCGCGACTGCGATCGGGATGAGTCGGTGGCGCACTAGCGCGACTTTCCTTGGACTTCGAGGAGTTTGGGCCGCACGTCGACGAGGTAGATCCCGGTGGCGACGGCGGAGATCGCGACCGCGAACACCGACACGGTGGCCAGGCTCATCAGCACGGCGAACGCACCGGCCCCGCCGATGATGAGCAACCAGACCGGCTTGGTCAGCTTGCCGGCAGCGGTGTAGGCGTCGGGACGCTGCAGCGCGGCATGGACGAACGCGTAGATGGTGGCGCCCAGCACCGCGAGAGCCAAAAAGAGGAGGACGTAACCCGCCAGTGTTTGGAGCTCCACGCTCCTTAGCGTAGGCGGGCTACGTCCTCGGGGTCGACTTTGGGCCGCGAGTCGGCGACCCGGTGTCTACCTGACTACTTCTGGGTGACCTTCTTGGCAGTGGCCTTCTTGGCCGGAGCCTTCTTGGCCGGGGCCTTCTTGGCCGGGGCCTTCTTGGCCGGGGCGGGGGCCTGCTGCGCCTTCTTCGGCAGCTCCACGCCCACCAGCTTGGCGGCCCGCTCGCCGACCGCGCGGGTCTGCGACGCGACGTTGCCCAGCGCCTCCTGGGTCAGCTCGACGGCCTGGTCCGAGTAGCGCTCGACGCGCTCGGCGGCCTCCTCGATGGCCGGCTGGCTGCGCAGCCGCTGGATGGCGGCCTCACCGCGCTCGACGAGCTTGGAGTAGGTGCTCTGTGCGGCGTCGGCGTAGGTCTCGGCGAACTTGCGCAGCTCGTCGGAGCTCAGCTTCTCGCGCAGGTCACCGAACTGGTTCGGCAGTTCCTCCTGCAGCTTGGTCAGCCGGGCGCGGCTCTCCTCGACGCGCGCCTCGGCGTCGGAGCGGGCCTCACCGGCGCGCTCGCGCAGGGTGGCGACGATCTCGTTGACGCGCTCGAGCGCCAGGTCGGCGGCACCGACCGCGGCGAGCAGCGGCGCGCGCAGGTCGTCGGCGGTGGGCGGGGTCTTGGCGGCCTTGGTCTTGGTGGCCATGTGCGTTTCCTTTCGTTTGGGCTGAAATCAGTTACCGGTCAGCGGATGTTCTCGTCGGTCGTCTCAGTAGTCGGCTCCTCATCTCCCCGAATCGGTCCGGTGGTGTCACCGACGGCGTCCTGCTGGTTGTGGGCCTCGTTCTGCTGGCAGAACGAGTTGTAGATGTCGAGCAGGACCTGCTTCTGCCGCTCGGTGATCGCCGTGTCGGTGATGATGGCGTCGCGGACCTCGTTGGAGTCGCCGGGTTCGAGGATCCCGGCCCTGATGTAGAGCACTTCCGCGGACACCCGCAACGCCTTCGCGATCTGGTTGAGCACGTCGGCGGAGGGTTTGCGCAAACCCCGCTCGATCTGGCTGAGGTAGGGGTTGCTGACACCGGCCTTCTCGGCCAGCTGCCGCACGGACACCTGCGCCGCCTCGCGCTGCGCACGGATGAACGAGCCGATGTCCTGCGCGGCGTTCTGCGCCGCGTTGGACACGACGGCGGCAAGATTCTCATCCTGCATGCGTGGCCCCCTCGATTCGGTCAGGTGTCGGTACTTCTCAGGTGCGACAAACCCACCGTACGACGGGGTGCTAACTTTTGCAAGCGCTAGTTAGCGCAGGTCAGAATAGTAGTTGGGCTATCGAATAGATCGCCAGGCCGGCCAGCGAACCCACCACGGTGCCGTTGATTCGGATGAACTGCAGGTCACGGCCGACGTGCAGTTCGATCCGGCGACTGGCCTCGTCGGCGTCCCAGCGCTCGATGGTGTCGGTGATGATCGTTGTGATCTCCGCCCCATACTCGGAGACCAGGTGTTGGGCCGCGCGGATGATCCAGTTGTCGACCTTGTCGCGCAGGTCGGCGTCGTCGCGCAGGGACTCGCCGATGTGCACCACCGAATCGGCGATCCGGGTGCGCAGCGCCGAGGACGGATCGTCGACCGACTCCAGGATGATTCGCTTGGCGGCCGTCCACGCGGTCTCGGCGGCCCGGGCGACCTCGTCGCGGGCCATGATCTGCTCCTTGACGTTCTCGGCCCGGGCGATGGTGTCCGCGTCGTGCTGCAGGTCGTCGGCGAATTCGAAGAGGAACCGGGTGGCCGAGCGGCGCAGCTCGTGGTCGGGGTTGCGGCGCACCTTGTCGGTGAAGTCCATCAGCTCGCGGTGGATGCGGTCGCCGACGAGGTGGTCCACCCAGCGCGGCGACCAGCTCGGCGAGTCGCGTTCCACGACACGCTCGATGATGTCGCCGGCGTTCAGCGACCACTGGAACGCGCGGTCGGCGAGCAGCTGCAGCAGCGCCTCCTGGCGGCCCTCGGCGAGCAGGGTGGCCAGCACCCGGCCGATCGGCGGGCCCCACTGCGGCTCGGCGAGACGCTTGATGATCATCCGGTCGAGCACGTGCTGGACGTCCTCGTCGCGCAGCATCTCCACCAGCACCCGCAGCACGGTGGCGGCCTCGGCGGCGACCCGCTGCGCGTGCGCCGGCTCGCACAGCCACTTGCCCAGCCGGCCGGCGACCTGGGCGTCACGCAGCTTGGTCGCGACGATGTCGGGCGACATGAAGTTCTCCCGGACGAAGGTGCCCAGACCCTCGCCGAGCTGGTCCTTCTTGCGGCGGATGATCGCGGTGTGCGGGATCGGGATGCCCAGCGGGTGCTTGAACAGCGCGGTGACCGCGAACCAGTCCGCCAGCGCGCCGACCATGCCGGCCTCGGCGGCCGCGCGCACGTAGCCGACCCAGCCGGGCGCGCCCTGCGTCTGCGCCCAGGTGCACAGCAGAAACACCACGGTCGCGCCGACCAGGAAGGCCAGCGCGACGATCTTCATCCGCCGCAACCCCCGCCGCCGTTCCGCGTCGGCGGCGGTATCGGCACCGGCCAGCGACTCGGCGAAGCTCGTGCGACGGACCGGCGCGGGGGTCCTCACGGCCGGTGCGCCGCCGTCGAGTCGGTGTGCCACCCCTCCATCATCCGCTACGCCCTCGGCGGGGGGCTCCGATCACGCCCCCGGTCAAGATCGCCCGTAGTATCGAGAGGAGCTAGGGGAACGGGATCACGGCGACAGTGGCACAGCAGAGTCCGCCGGTGGCGGTCAAGACTGATGGGCGCAAGCGGCGCTGGCACCAGCACAAGGTGGAGCGCCGCAATGAGTTGGTGGACGGCACCCTGGAGGCCATCCGTCGGCGCGGCAGCAACGTCAGCATGGACGAGATCGCGGCCGAGGTCGGGGTGTCGAAGACGGTGCTTTACCGCTACTTCGTCGACAAGAACGACCTCACCACCGCGGTGATGATGCGCTTCGCGCAGACCACCCTGATCCCGAACATGGCCGCGGCGCTGTCGTCGGATCTCGACGGCTACGACCTCACCCGCGAGATCATCCGGGTGTACGTCGACACCGTGGCCGCCGAGCCGGAGCCGTACCGGTTCGTGATGGCGAACAACTCCGCGAGCAAGAGCAAGGCGATCGCGGACTCCGAGCGGATCATCGCGCGCATGCTGGCGGTGATGCTGCGCCGAAGGATGGCCGCGGCGGGGATGGACACCGGCGGCGTCGAGCCGTGGGCATACCACACCGTCGGCGGCGTGCAGCTGGCCACGCACTCGTGGATGTCGAATCCGCGGATGACGGCAGACGAGCTGATCGACTACCTGACCATGCTGTCGTGGAACGCGCTGTGCGGGATCGTCGAGGTGGGCGGCTCGCTGGAGAAGTTCCGCAACAGCCCGCACCCGTCGCCGGCCCTGCCGCCGCGTGACGACGACTAGTCCGGTGCCGATCCCGGAGGCGCTGCGGTTTCGCGCCGGCGACAAGGTGACCGATATCGACCCGGGCGCCACGCCGGGCTTCAAGGGCTCCAAGTCCGACGGACAGCAGCTGCAGGAGGAGCGCAGCGCCCGGCTGGCCGAGCTGCAGGAGCTGCTCTACGCCAACCACAAGGCGGCCGATGACCCGCGATCGGTCCTGCTGGTGTTACAGGGTATGGACGCCTCAGGCAAGGGCGGCATCGTCAAACACGTTGTGGGCGCGGTCAATCCGATGGGCGTACGCTACACCGCGTTCGGGAAGCCCACCGAGGAGGAGTTGGCCCACCACTACCTGTGGCGGATCCGGCGGGCGTTGCCGCCGGCGGGGCACATCGGGGGGTTCGATCGGTCGCACTACGAGGACGTGCTGGTGGTGCGGGTGCACAACCTCGTTGCGCCCGAGGTGTGGGGTGCGCGCTACGACGAGATCAACGCCTTCGAGCGCGAACTCGTCGACAACGGCGTGACGCTGGTGAAGGCGGCGATGTTCATCTCGCCGGAGGAGCAGAAGAAGCAGCTGCTCGAGCGGCTCGACGACCCGACGAAGCACTGGAAGTACAACCCCGGCGATGTCGACGAGCGGCTGCGGTGGGCCGACTACCAGGAGGCCTATCAGGCGGTGCTGGACCGCACGTCGACGGACTACGCGCCGTGGTACGTCGTCCCGAGCGACCGCCGGTGGTACAGCCGGTTGGCGATCACCGAGCTGCTGATCGCGGCGCTCGAGGGTCTCGACTTGTCCTGGCCGCCAGCGACTTTCGATATTGAGACCGAACGCCGGCGGCTCCTGGACTCCTAGGTTTCGCCGAAACTACGGTTTCTGACGGATTTCGGCCGATTTTCGTCAGAAACCGTAGTCTCGGGAACCGATCGCGATACCGCTGCGCCTAATCACCATGGGACGGCTCATCCTGGCCAGCGAAGCGCTGGCGTCCGGCGTGTTGACGCGGCAGGACCTTCGCAGGCGATACCGCAAGATCCATCAGAACGTCTACGCCCCGGCCGAACTGCAACTCGACGCGAGAGATCGTGCGTTCGCCGCCTGGCTGTGGTCTCGCGGGAAGGCCACCCTGGTCGGTCATTCGGCGGCGGCGTGGCTCGGGACCAGGTGGTTGCCGCCTGACGGTCCCGCGGAGATCGCCCGCGTTCGCTATCCGGCACCGCCCGGCATCGTCATCCGCAGCGGGGCACTCGCCGACGACGAGGTCTGCATGCGCGGCAGTCTCCCCTGCACGACGCCCGCGCGCACGGCCTACGACCTCGGTCGCTACGTGACGGGCGATACCGGGATCATCAGGATCGACGCGCTGTTGAACGCGACGGGCTGCACCGTGACCGAGGTCGACAGGATCACCGCACGGTATCCGGGGGCCCGTGGCATCCGGCGGCTGCGGGGTGCCCTCGCGCTGGTCGACGGTGGCGCCGAATCGCCGAAGGAGACCGAGCTGCGGCTACTCCTGGTTCGCGACGGCTTACCGCGGCCGATGACCCAGATCCGCGTCGGCAGGCGTCGCGTCGACATCGGCTGGCCGCAGTGGAAGGTCGGGGTCGAGTACGACGGCGAACACCACTTCACCAACCCCGACGACTACGCCGCCGACATCGACCGGCTGGAATACCTTGCGTCACAGGGGTGGACCATCATCCGCGTGAGCGCACGCCAGTTGCGTTACGACCGCGCCGGCATTGTGCGGCGGGTGCGCGAGGCGCTCGCTCAGTACGTGTAGAAGCCCTTGCCCGACTTCTTGCCGAGCTGACCGGCCTCCACCATGCGCAGCAGCAACGGCGGCGGGGCGTAGCTGGGGTCCTTGTACTCGTCGTACATCGAGTCGGCGATCAGCTTCATGGTGTCCAGCCCGATCAGATCCGACAGCCGCAGCGGACCCATCGGGTGCGACAGCCCCGCGACGATCGCGGTGTCGATGTCCTCCACGCTGGCCACCCCGGCCTCGGCCATCCGGATCGCCGACAGCAGATACGGCACCAGCAGCGCGTTGACGATGAAGCCCGACCGATCGCCGCAGCGAACGACCTTCTTGCCCAGCGTTTCTGACGCGAAGGTCTCCACCCGCGCGATGGCCACCTCGGAGGTCACCAGCGTGTTGACCAGCTCGACGAGCGGCAGCACCGGCACCGGGTTGAAGAAGTGCAGACCGAGCACACGGCTCGGATTCTTCGTCGCCGCAGCAATCTTCATGATCGGGATGCTCGACGTGTTCGACGCCAGCACCGCGTCCGGATCGGTGATGATCGCGTCGAGCTCGGCGAAGATCTTGGCCTTGACGGCCTCGTCCTCCACGACCGCCTCGATGACGAGCTGCCGGTCGACCAGATCCGCCAGGTTCGTCGTATAGGTCAGCCGGGCCAGGGTCGCGTCGCGATCGGCCTCCGACAGCTTGCCCTTGGCGGCCGCCCGCTCCAGCGACCCGGTGATGCGCTTGCGGCCCGCCTCGACGAGCTCGGAGCTCGGCTCGTAGACGACGACGTTCACGCCGGACTTCGCGGCCACCTCGGCGATCCCCGAGCCCATCTGCCCGGCACCCACCACGCCGACTCGTTCAATGGTCACGTTGAAATCCTCTCCATAACATCAGGCCCCGCCCAATATAAGGACGGGGCCTGATGACAAGCCGTTGGGCCTTGTGAGCCTACTGGGCCTGGCTTGTTCCACTTCCTCAACGCGGGCTTCGCCCGCTTGATCGTCAGTGGAACTGGGCCTCTTCGGTCGAGCCCTTCAGCGCGGTGGTCGAGCTGTTCGGGTCGACGGTCGTGGCGATCCGGTCGAAGTAGCTCGCACCGACCTCGCGCTGGTGCTTGGTCGCGGTGTAACCGCGCTCCTCGGCGGCGAACTCGCGCTCCTGGAGCTCGACGTACGCGGTCATCTGGTTGCGGGCGTAGCCGTACGCCAGATCGAACATCGAGTAGTTCAGCGCGTGGAAGCCGGCCAGCGTGATGAACTGGAACTTGAAGCCCATCGCGCCGAGCTCCTTCTGGAACCGGGCGATCGTCGCGTCGTCCAGATGCTTCTTCCAGTTGAACGAGGGCGAGCAGTTGTAGGCCAGCAGCTGGTCCGGGAACTCGGCCTTGACCGCCTCGGCGAATTTCTTGGCCACCTCGAGATCCGGGGTGCCGGTCTCCATCCAGATCAGGTCGGCGTACGGCGCGTAGGCCTTGGCCCGCGCGATGCACGGCTCGATGCCGTTCTTCACCCGGTAGAAGCCCTCGGAGGTGCGCTCACCGGTGATGAACGGCCGGTCGCGCTCGTCGACATCGGAGGTGATCAGCGTCGCGGCCTCGGCGTCGGTGCGGGCGATCACCACGGTCGGCACGTCGGCCACGTCGGCGGCCAGACGCGCCGAGGTCAGGGTGCGGATGTGCTGCTGGGTGGGGATCAGCACCTTGCCACCGAGGTGGCCGCACTTCTTCTCCGATGCCAGCTGGTCCTCCCAGTGGGTACCGGCGGCGCCCGCGGCGATCATCGCCTTCTGCAGCTCGTAGACGTTCAGCGCCCCGCCGAAGCCGGCCTCGCCGTCGGCGACGATCGGCACCAGCCAGTTCTCCACCGAGGTGTCGCCCTCGACCTTGGCGATCTCGTCGGCGCGCAGCAGCGCGTTGTTGATGCGGCGCACCACCTGCGGCACCGAGTTGGCCGGGTACAGGCTCTGGTCGGGGTAGGTGTGGCCGGACAGGTTCGCGTCACCGGCGACCTGCCACCCGGACAGGTAGATGGCCTTCAGGCCGGCGCGCACCTGCTGGACGGCCATGTTGCCGGTCAGCGCGCCGAGGGCGTTGACGAACTCCAGATCGTGCAGCTGATCCCACAGGATCTCGGCGCCGCGGCGGGCCAGGGTGTGCTCCTCGACGACGGTGCCCTGCAGGGCCACCACGTCGGCGGCGGTGTAGTCCCGCTTGACACCCTTCCACCGCGGGTTGGTGTCCCAGTCGCGCTGGATTTCCTCGGGGGTTCTCGGCTGGCCGACGGTCGACATAGGGTCCTGCTCCTTCGAGTGGTCATCGCTGGGCGTTGCCGGGATTTTCCGGCTGTTAACGCCCGAACAATTTCGCGGTCACGCTAAATCGAGCATGCCCTACGCCATATCCGCTGGTCCAGTCGATCTTGTTGCCAATTTCGCCAAACCGGACAGCCATCTTGCGAAGGTTGCGAAGACCGTCGATGGCTGTACCGGTTCAGTAGCTACTGGTCGGTAGCACATTTTCGCTGGTCAGTACGCCCGTACTGCTAATCGGACCGGGGTCAGAGCGAGAACAGGCACGCGACCGCTTTGGTCTCCGCGCCGACGGCATATGTGAGCGTTGTAACAGTGCGATCGGTCAGCTCTTCGCCGAACTGATCCGTCGAACCCGGTGGGTGCACGTGGACGATGATCTCCAGTTTGTCGCCCAGCGCCACCGCGGCGTCGTGCTCGATCGTCACCCGCAGCGGAGTGCGCAACAGCTCCGGCACCGAGAACAGGTAATCCTCGATCACCGCCCAGTACACGGAGTTGTTCATGTGGTCGAACAGGTCGATGTCGGTCACCCGGACCGGAAACTCACGGATCTGCGTCGCGTCCTCGCGGCCGCCGGGCTTCAGATAGGCCTTCCACCGCAACCGGTCGACGTTGGTGGTGCGCTGCAGCCCCTCGATGAAGTCGTCGGAGATGCGCGCCGGGCCCTGTGTCTCGCGGTTGATGTTGATCCAGAACCCCTCGGACTCCATCAACCCGCCCTTGCGGCCGTCGATGCGCACCCGCATCTCGCACCACCGGTTCGACGTCCCCGAACACCAGCGCCGGCAGCGCAGCATGTCCTGGAACTCGATCGGCCGGATCAGGTCGATCATCGTGCGCCGCACGATCCACAGCGGATGGGTCTCCTCGAAGCCCAGTTCGCGCAGCTGATCCTGGCCGATGTCCTGGATGTGGCGGCAGGCGGCGTCGAAGCGCAACCGACCCTCGCGGTCGATGTCGCCCACCCGCAACGGCCATTCCCGGTCGAAGACGTCGGGATGCGGGTCGGGTACCGGCATCATCACCTTCGCCAGGCCCGTAGAGCCTGCCATGGGCTCCGATCCTGCCACAGCCACCGATCTGCCAACAATGCAAAGGCACTTTCACAGCCTTGTTAGGCTGCTCGGCGTGGCGAAGACGTTCGTGGGGTCGCGGGTGCGACAGCTGCGCAACGAACGCGGGTACAGCCAGGCCGCCCTGGCCCAGATGCTGAACATCTCGCCCAGCTACCTCAACCAGATCGAACACGACGTGCGCCCGCTGACGGTGCCGGTGCTGCTGCGCATCACCGAGGTGTTCGGCGTCGACGCGACGTTCTTCGCCTCCGAGGACGACACCCGGCTCATCGCCGAACTGCGCGAGGTGACCCAGGACCGCGACGTCGGCGTCGACGTCGACCCCGCCGAGGTCGCCGAGGTGGTCGCCGCACACCCGACACTCGCGCGCGCGATGGTCACCCTGCCCCGCCGCTACCGGCTGACCACCACCCAGCTCGCCGCCGCCACCGAAGGCCGCTTCTCCCCCGACGGTTTCGGATCGGGCGCGATCTCCATGCCGCACGAGGAGGTGCGCGACTACTTCTACGAGCGGCAGAACTACCTACACGAACTCGACACCGCCGCAGAGGATTTCGCCACCCGGCTGCGCATCCACCGCGGCGACCTGCTGCGCGACCTGTCCGACCGGCTCAAGGCCGTGCACGGCGTCACCATCCGCCGCCGGATGGACCTCGGCGAGTCGGTGCTGCACCGCTACGACCCCGAGACGAAGACCCTCGACATCGGCGGGCACCTGTCGTCGGGGCAGACCGTGTTCAAGATGGCCGCCGAACTGGCCTACCTCGAATACGGCGACCTCATCGACAAGCTCGTCGCGGAGGGCAACTTCACCAGCGAGGAGTCGACGCGCCTGGCCCGGCTGGGCCTGGCCAACTACTTCGCGGCCGCGACGGTGCTGCCCTACCGGCAGTTCCACGAGGTGGCCGAGAACTTCCGCTACGACGTCGAGCGGCTGTCGGCGTTCTACGCGGTGTCCTACGAGACGATCTGCCACCGGCTCTCCACGCTGCAGCGGCCGAACCTGCGCGGCGTGCCGTTCTCGTTTGTCCGCGTCGACCGTGCGGGCAACATGTCGAAACGCCAGTCCGCCACCGGATTTCACTTCTCCTCGACCGGCGGCACGTGTCCGCTGTGGAACGTCTACGAGACGTTCGCCTACCCCGGCAAGATCCTGGTACAGATCGCCCAGATGCCCGACGGCCGCAGTTACATGTGGGTGGCGCGCACTGTCGAGCGCCGCGCCTCGCGCTATGGTCAGCCCGGTAAGACGTTCGCGATCGGCCTGGGCTGCGAACTTCGGCACGCACATCGGCTGGTCTACTCGGAGGGTCTGGACTTGTCCGGTGACAACGCGACCCCGATCGGCGCGGGCTGCCGGGTGTGCGAACGTGACAACTGCCCGCAGCGCGCCTTCCCCGCCCTGGGGCGGGCGCTCGACATCGACGAGCACCGCAGCACGGTCTCGCCCTACCTGGTAAAGCAGCTATGACAGACAATGCTCCCGCCCGCATCCCGTCCGACGGCAGCTTCCGCGAGCTCGGCCCGTTCGGCTGGGTGTTCTGCAAGCTCGCCGCGCGCCGCCAGCATCTGCCCAAGGTGAACCTGTTCACCACGCTCAGCATCCACCGGCCGCTGTTGATGGCGTGGCTGCCGTACTCGGCCTATCTGCTGTTCGCAGGCAAGCTGTCGCGTAAGGACGCCGAACTGGTCATCCTGCGAGTCGCCCACCTGCGCGACTGCGAGTACGAGTTGCAACAGCACCGCAGGCTGGCCCGCACCCGAGGCGTCGCAGAAGAGTTGCAGGCCAAGATCTTCGAGGGACCGGACGCGGAGGGTCTGACCGACCGCCAGCGGGCACTGATCACCGCGACCGACGAACTCATCGTCACCCGCGGCATCTCGCCGCAGACGTGGGCGACGTTGTCCAGCCACCTGACGCGGCCGCAGTTGATCGAATTCTGCATGCTGGCACCGCAATACGACAGCCTCGCCGCGACGATATCGGCCCTGAAGATTCCGCTCGACTACCCCGACTGACTACAGGTACGTGACGCCCAGGACGGCGATCGAGAACAGCACCGGCGACACCGGCAGGGGGAGCAGGAACGCCGCCCACCCCTCGGACTTGCGCTGATAGCAGCGCCAGCCTAGCCAGCCGGAGACGATGCCGACCGCGAACGACACCGCGGACACCACCAGGACCCAGGTGCTGATGGAGCTGGTCGCGATGGCCAGCGAGATCCCGGCCAGCCACAGGATGTGGCCGACCACCAACCCGCCGATGCCGGCGACCCAGATCGCGGCTCTCAAAAGTTGATCATGTGGCCGAGCAGCCCGTGGAAGCACTCCTGCAGGGCCTCGGACATGGTCGGGTGGGTGTGTACGTTGCGCGCCAGCTCGTTGGCGGTCAGATCCCACTTCTGGGCCAGCGTCAGCTCCGGCAGCAGTTCGGACACGTCATGGCCGATCAGGTGGCCGCCGATCAGCTCGCCGTACTTGGCGTCGGCGATGAGCTTCACAAAGCCGCTGGGGTCACCCGCGCCGTGGGCCTTGGCGTTCGCGGTGAACGGGAACTTCGCGACCTTGACGTCGTAGCCCTCCTCGCGGGCCTGTTCCTCGGTCAGCCCGAAGCTGGCCACCTGCGGCTGACAGAAGGTGGCGCGCGGCAACATCCGGTAGTCGCCGAGCGGCAGAGTCTCTGCGCCGGCGATGGTTTCGGCGGCCACCACGCCCTGGGCCTCCGCGACGTGGGCCAACTGCAGCTTGCCGGTGACATCGCCGATCGCATAGATGTGCGGCTTGTTGGTGCGCATGTAGTCGTCGATGCCGATGGCCTTGCGCTCGGTGATCGTCACGCCGGCCTTGTCCAGCCCGTAGCCCTCGATGTTCGGCGCGAAACCGATTGCCTGCAGTACCTTTTCGGCCTTGAGCTCGTCCGTATTGCCGTCCTTGCTGACGGTAACGGTGACCTCGTTGCCACCATCGCTGATCGACTCCACCTTGGTGCCGGTGAGGATCTTCACACCCAGCTTCTTGAACTGCTTCTCGATCTCCTTGGAGACCTCGGCGTCCTCGTTGGGCAGCGCGCGCGGCAGGAACTCGACGATGGTGACGTCGACGCCGTAGTTCTTGAGCACGTAGCCGAACTCCATGCCGATCGCGCCGGCACCGGCGATCACGATGGACTTCGGCAGCTCGCGCGTCAATATGAGTTTCTCGTAGGTGACCACGTTGTCCGACAACGACGTTCCCGGCACCAACCGGGTGCTGCTGCCGGTGGCGATGATGACGTTGTCGAACGTGACGGTCTCGGTGCCGCCTTCATTGAGCTCGACCTGCAGCGTGTGATCGTCGGAGAACCGGCCGTAGCCGTGGATCTCGGTGATCTTGTTCTTCTTCATCAGGTAGTGCACACCGGCCACCCGGCCCTCGGCGACCTTGCGGCTGCGATCGAACGCGGCGCCGTAGTCGAACGTCACCTCACCGGTGATGCCGAACTGCTTGGCCTCCTTGGTGAAGATGTGCGCCAGCTCGGCGTTGCGCAGCAGCGCCTTACTGGGGATGCAGCCGACATTCAGGCACACGCCGCCCCAGTACTTGGGTTCGACGATGGCGGTGTTCAGTCCGAGCTGGGCCGCGCGAATGGCCGCGACGTACCCGCCGGGGCCTGCTCCGAGAACGACGACGTCATAGTGGGTCACGCTCCCACCCTAGTAAGGGATGAGCCCCACGAAACACCGACTGGCCCATTCGCAGAAGTACAGGCCGTGCAGTACCGCCGCACCGGCGACCGCGGCGAACGGCGCGGACATCAACCCGATTGCCAGCGCTGCGATCGCCGGCCGGTTGGGCACCATCGCGGTGAGCAGCGCACCGACGGTGCAGACGATCAGGAACACCAGCACCACGAAGACCTGCGCCGTCTTGTCCAGCGAGTGATACCACCAGTGGTACAGCCCGCATCCGGCCGCCGCCGCGAACACCCAGACGCCCGCGACCACCAGCGCGAACACCCAGCGCTTGAGGAACTGGTAGCTGCCGGGCACCACGGCCGGCCGCGCGGACACCGGCGGCGGTTCGGACGGCTCGGCCTGCGGTTGGGCCTCCCACTCGTCGGTGGTGAACGTGGGGGTGTACGGCTGCGTCGGCTCCCCGGGCAGCAGGTCCGTGCTGGTCTCAGACACCGTGCACCGCCTGGATCGCCACCAGCACCCCGAACCACGCCGGCCCGATCGCCAGCACGAAAGCGCCCAGCGTGGTCACCCAGCGCCGACCGGACATCAGGATCGCCAGCAGTCCGACCGCGCTGGGCACCCCGACCACGAGCGCGACCACGACGTCGGGCCGGATGCTGGCGTGCACCAGCAGCGAGGAGGCGATCGCGAGAATGAGCCCGACCGCCGTGCCGACCAGCAACGCGCTGGTCAGCACCCAGGAGCGGGGCAGCGGTATCACGTGTTGAAGGTTAGGGGCGGCGGTGGTCGAGACCCCGTCAGCGGCTCGGCGCGTCAGGTATCGGACACGCATCGATTGCGTCAAGAACGATGTGCGTGCCCGCCGATTCCGGGCGCTCACCGCGCGCGTAGTCCGCGCCGGTGACGGGACGCTGCGCCGCGAGCGCCTGGTTCTCGGCGCCGGTGAACGCCCTGCCGCGCGACAGGAACCGCACGCCCTCAGGCGCTTCGACGCTGAAGCCGCCGCCACGTCCGGGCACCACGTCGATCACCAGTTGCGTGTGCTGCCACGCCTCGAACTGCGGCCCGGAGATCCAGACCGGCACGCCGTCGCCGACGTCGAGCACACCGAGGAGCACATCGCGGTCGCCGACGACGAACTCGCCGTCCGGGTAGCACATCGGCGACGACCCGTCGCAGCAGCCGCCGGACTGGTGGAACATCAGCGGACCGTGCTTGGCCGCCAACCGCTCCAGCAACTCGGCCGCCGCCGCGGTGATCAACACCCGCGGCGGCATCAGAAGAAGCCCTGCGCCTTGCTGCTGTAGCTGACCAACAGGTTCTTGGTCTGCTGGTAGTGCTCGAGCATCATCTTGTGCGTCTCGCGGCCGATGCCGGACTGCTTGTAGCCGCCGAACGCGGCGTGCGCGGGATAGGCGTGGTAGCAGTTGGTCCACACCCGGCCGGCCTTGATGTCGCGCCCGGCCCGGTAGGCGGTGTTGCCGTCGCGGCTCCACACCCCCGCACCCAGCCCGTACAGCGTGTCGTTGGCGATGGCGATCGCGTCGTCGTAGTCGGAGAACGACGTCACCGCGACTACCGGGCCGAAGATCTCCTCCTGGAAGATCCGCATCTTGTTGTGGCCCTCGAAGATCGTCGGCTGCACGTAGTAGCCGCCGGACAGATCGCCGCCGAGTTCGGCGCGTTCCCCACCGCAAACGACCCTCGCCCCTTCGCCTTTGCCGATCTCGATGTAGGACAACACCTTTTCCAGCTGATCGTTGGACGCCTGCGACCCGATCATCGTCTCGGTGTCCAGCGGATCGCCCTGGCGCACCGCCTTGGTGCGGATCGCGGCCAGTTCGAGGAACTCGTCGTAGATGTCGGCCTGGATCAGCGACCGCGACGGGCACGTGCACACCTCGCCCTGGTTCAGCGCGAACATCGTGAAGCCCTCGAGCGCCTTGTCCTGAAAGTCGTCGCCCTCCGCCATCACGTCGGAGAAGAAGATATTCGGGCTCTTGCCACCGAGTTCCAGCGTCACCGGGATCAGGTTCTGCGACGCGTACTGCATGATCAACCGGCCGGTGGTGGTCTCGCCGGTGAACGCGATCTTGGCGATACGGTTGCTCGACGCCAGCGGTTTGCCCGCCTCGAACCCGAAACCGTTGACGACGTTCACGACGCCCGCCGGCAGCAGGTCGGCGATCAGGCCCATCAGGTACAGGATCGACGCCGGCGTCTGTTCGGCGGGTTTGAGGACGACGGCGTTGCCCGCCGCCAGCGCGGGCGCCAGCTTCCAGGTGGCCATCAGGATCGGGAAGTTCCACGGGATGATCTGCCCGACGACGCCGAGTGGTTCGTGGAAGTGGTAGGCGACGGTGTCGTCGTCGATCTGGCTCAGCGAACCCTCCTGCGCGCGGATGGCGCCGGCGAAGTAGCGGAAGTGGTCGACGGCCAACGGCAGGTCGGCGTTGAGCGTCTCGCGGATCGGCTTGCCGTTGTCCCACGACTCGGCCAGGGCCAGCGACTCCAGGTTGGCCTCGATGCGGTCGGCGATCTTGTTGAGGATGTTCGCGCGCTCGGCGGGAGCGGTCCTGCCCCAGGCGGGCGCGGCCGCGTGCGCGGCGTCGAGCGCCTTCTCGATGTCGGCCTCACCTGACCGCGGGATCTCGCAGAACGGTTGCCCCGTCACCGGCGTCGGGTTCTCGAAGTACTCCCCCGAGGCCGGCGGCACCCATTCGCCGCCAATGAAGTTGCCGTATCGGGATTCGAACGACATCAGCGCGTCGGCGCTACCTGGACGGGCGAAAACCGGCATCACAAACTCCCAGACGTCGAAGGTGTAACACGGCTCACACTACGCTCGACGCCCGGGAGTTTGATGCGGCTCAGCCGATCTCAGTAGTGGTAGACCTGGTCATGCCGGAACTGGCCGTCGGTGCAGTCCACATTGATGTTCCAGTCCCGGTTCTCCGGATACGACGGAAACATCACCAGCTCGTAGGTGGCGTCGGCCGCCAGGTAGAACGGCGGGGAGACGTACCAGTCGGCGGTGTACACGCACCAGCCGGCATCGTGCGAACGGTTGTTCTTGATGTAGGCCGTGAGCCCCCCGGTCCACGGCAGCCAGGCAATCTGCAGGGCGTGGGGATCCTTGAAATCGTCCGCGCCTACCGGGCCGGCGTGCGCCGGGCCCGCCCCGAGAACCAGCAGTGTCGGCAGCGTCACCGCGGCGACGGCGGCACCGATGGCGGCCCGGACCGATGTGTGATTGGTGCGCATTTCCTACTCCTTCTCTGCGGTCGCGATCCTGATGAATCACGCTCACAGGTAAGAGCGGCGCACACCGCCGCCGATGACACATATAGACAACTCAATGTTTCGGCCTCGGCACAGATGCGGCTTGACCAGCACAAATGCCACCTGAGGCAACGTGCCGGACCGTCGTTCGGAAGACTGGCCCCATGACCGACGACCCGCTTTTGTGGCTCGAGGACATCACCGGCGACGACGCGCTGGACTGGGTGCGCAAGCACAACGACCCGACGCTCGAGCGCTTCGGCGGCGACGAGTTCGAAAAGATGCGCACCGAGGCGTTGGAGGTGCTCGACACCGACGCCCGCATCCCGTACGTGCGCAGGCGCGGGGAGTTCCTCTACAACTTCTGGCGCGATGCGGCCAACCCGCGCGGGCTGTGGCGGCGCACCACGCTGGACAGCTACCGCAGCGAGCACCCCGAGTGGGAGGTGGTCATCGACGTCGACGAACTTGCGCGCGTCGACGACACGAACTGGGTGTGGGCCGGCGCCGACGTGATCGAGCCCGACCACACGCGGGCGTTGATCAGCCTGTCGCGGGGTGGCTCCGACGCCGCGGTGGTCCGCGAGTTCGACATGGCCACACGGGAATTCGTTACTGACGGGTTCAACCTGCCGGAGGCCAAGACACAGATCAGCTGGGTGGACGAAAACACCGTGCTGGTGGGCACCGACTTCGGCGAGGGCTCCCTGACCGACTCGGGATACCCCCGGCTGGTCAAGCGGTGGCGCCGCGGCCAACCGCTCGCCGAGGCCGAGACGCTGTTCGCCGCCGAACGCAGCGACGTCATCGCCGCCGCGAGGGTCGACCGCACCCCCGGCTTCGAGCGAACCCTGCTGAGCCGCGCCGTGGACTTCTTCAACGACGAGGTGAGTGAACTCCGCGACGGCCAGTGGGTCCGCATCGACGCCCCCACCGACGCGACGGTCTCCGTGCACCGCAACTGGCTGCTGATCGAGCTGCGCACCGACTGGCACACCAACGGAACCGACTACCGGGCCGGTTCGCTGCTGGCCGCCGACTACGAGGAATTCCTCGCCGGCACAGCGGAATTGACCGTGGTGTTCGAGCCCGACGAGCACACCTGCCTGAACCACTACGCGTGGACCCGCGACAAGCTCATCATGGTCACGCTCGCCGACGTGGCCAGCCGGGTCGAGGTCGTCACGCCCGGATCGTGGCGCCGCGAGCCGGTCCCGGGCATCCCGCCGAACACCAACACCGTCATCGTCACCACCGACGACCTCGGCGACGAGATCTTTCTGGATTCAAGCGGTTTCGACACCCCATCGCGACTGCTGTACGGCACCGACGACGGTCCGCTCACCGAGATCAAGCGCGCCCCGGCGTTCTTCGACGCCGACGACCTCGAGGTGCGCCAGCACTTCGCCCGCTCCGACGACGGGACCGCGATCCCCTACTTCGTCGTCGGCCATCGCGGCGTGACCGGCCCCCGCCCGACCCTGCTCGGCGGATACGGCGGCTTCGAGGTCGCGCGCACCCCGGGCTACGACGGAGTGCTGGGCCGGCTGTGGCTGGCCCGCGGCGGCACGTACGTGCTGGCCAACATCCGCGGCGGCGGCGAGTACGGACCGACCTGGCACACCCAGGCGATGCGGGAGAACCGCCACCTCGTCTATGAGGATTTCGCCGCGGTGGCAAGGGATCTGGTCGAGCGCGGCATCACCACGGTCGAACTGCTCGGCGCGCAGGGCGGCAGCAACGGCGGTCTGCTGATGGGCGTGATGCTCACCCGGTACCCCGAACTGTTCGGCGCGCTGGTGTGCAGTGTTCCGCTGCTGGACATGCGGCGCTTTCACCTGCTGCTGGCCGGGGCGTCGTGGGTCGCCGAGTACGGCGATCCGGACAACCCGGAGGACTGGGAGTTCATTTCGAAATACTCGCCGTACCAGAATATCTCCGCCGACAAGCGCTATCCCCCGGTGCTCATCACCACATCCACCCGCGACGACCGGGTCCACCCCGGGCACGCCCGCAAGATGACCGCCGCGCTCGAGGCGGCCGGACATGAGGTGTACTACTACGAGAACATCGAGGGTGGGCACGCGGGCGCGGCGGACAACGCCCAGACCGCGTTCCGCGCCGCGCTGATCTACCGGTTCCTGTGGTCGATGCTCAGCTGAGCAGCTCGTCGCCGAGGTAGCGGTCCGCGCCGACGACGCCGGGCAGCATGAAGAAGAAGCCGCCGCCGACGGGCAGGATGTACTCCTCGAGCGGCTCGCCCTTCAGACGGCGCTGCACGGTCAGAAAGCCCTTCTCCAGGCTGCGTTGGTATGCGACGAACGCCAGCCCCTGATCGAGCCGGCCCGCACCGTCGAATCCGCGCGAGTAGTTGAAACCCCTTCGCAGGATCAGGTTTTCCTCGGTCTCCGGGGTGCGCGGGTTGGCCAGCCGGATGTGGGCGTTGAGCGGGATCCGTTTGCCGTCGGGGTCCGACGCGTAGTCCGGGTCGGCGAACTCATCGGTCATCCCCAGCGGTGCGCCGGTGGACTTCACCCGCCCGAACAGCGCCTCCTGCTCGGCGAGCCTGGTCCGGTCCCAGAACTCGACGAACATGCGGATGATCCGGATCGCCTGATACGAGCCGCCGACCGCCCAGTCCGGTTCGCCGTCGTCGGGCCCCACCCACACGTGACGGTCCATCAGCGCGTCATCGCTGACATCGAGGTTGGCGGTACCGTCCTTGAAACCCAACAGGTTTCGCGGCGTCGCGGTGTGCGAGACCTGGCCGGCGCCGATCCCGCGCGCGTAGCCGTCGATCATCCACCGCAGCACCAGGTGGCGGCGGGTGCGGCGCATCAGCTGGCGCAGCGCGAAGATCACGGTGTCGGTGTGGCCGGCCTCGATGATGATCGACAGGTCCCCGTGCGAGAGCTTCGGATCGAGCCGGTCGTTAGCGAGGAACGGCATGGTGACCAGTTCCCCGGGTTTGCGGTCGGCCAGCCCGAACCGCTTGTCGAACAGCGACGCCCCGACGCCCACGACGACCGAGAGGTTGTCGGGCGGCGGCGCCTCACCGAGGATGCCGGAGTCGACGGGCGGATAGGCCGGGTCGCGCGGTTCGGGTGGCCGGCCCGCCATCAGCGCCCGGATCTCGTCGGACAATTCTCGGAAGGCATGCGTGAGCGCCTTGCGGTCCGGCGAGAGCACGTTGAACGACGCGACCAGTCCGCGTTCGGGGATGGGCAGCGCGGTGATGCCGGTCTGGTGCGGGCCCTCGAAGGGGACGAACGCGGGGGCCGGCGCGGCCGGCGCGGGCTCGGGTGACGAGCACCCGGCCAGCGCCGCCCCGGCACCTACGGCGGCGCCGGTGCCCAGTGCGCCGGCGATGAAGCCGCGCCGTGACAGCCCCGAACGCCGTTCGGTCACTGCAGTTTCAGCACCCCTGCGACCTGCGACAGGTTCTCCGACAGGCCGGCCAGCTCGGCCTTGAGCTTGTCGATGACGTCCGGCTGCACGGTGACCTCGGGGCAGCGGGGCGACGGGTACGGGTCGTCCTCGGTGCAGAACAGCACCCAGCCGTCACCGCGGCGCAGCGGGGCCAGGGTGTCGAACACCGAGTTGATCCCGGCGTCGATCTCGCCGAGCAGGGCGGGGTCGGCCTTGACGAGCGCCGGGTTCAGCTTCCCGATGGCGTCGCGGGCGCCTTGGAGGTTGGCGTCGAAGTCCCACAGGTCGGTCTTGGAGTAGCGGTCCTCCTCACCGGTGATCTTGCCCTCGGAGACCTCTTCGATCAGCTCGGCCGCTCCGTTGGCCACATCCAGCGGCGTGACCTGGACCGACGGGAACTGCGCCTTGAGGTCGGCGACGTCCTTGTCGAGCTGATCGGCGAACGGCGCACCGCCCTCGGTGGTGTTCTGCTCGAACAGCAGGTACTCCAGCCGGTGCCAGCCGGTGAACTCCGGGTCATCGGTGCCCGCGAAGTCGTCGACGCGGGCGTCGATCTTGCCGTCGATCTCCTCGACCAGCCCGGCGATCGGCTCGATGCGCTCCCACGGCACCCGCGACGGGGCGTAGGCGGCCTGCGCGGCGGCGAGGTCGCCGGCCCGCACCGCATCGGTGAACACCTTCACCACGCGCTGCAGCTCGTCGATATTGCTCTGCGCGTACGCCTTGTAGTCGGCGGCGGCCTTGTCCAGGATCGCGGGATCGACCGCGGGCGCACTGCTGGTCTCGGTGGCCGAACCCGTCGCCGACGTCGTCTCCTCGCTCGTGGAGTTGTCGCTGGAGCAGCCGGACAGAACCAGGCCGACCACCGCGATCGGAGCGGCCCAGGCAAGATAGCGGTTCATGTGCACCTCGATGTGGTTAGGAGAGGCTGACCATAACACCCTAATGACCTCAGGGTAGCCATACCTAAGCAGGTAGCGAGCACTCGGGGTGATCAACGATTCGAGTCGAAACCCGCGTTGCCCTGCCAGACTGCAGCCATGTCGACACCAGCGCAGTTCGAGACCCTGCTCTACACCACCGACGGGCCCGTCGCCACGATCACCCTCAACCGCCCGGAGCGGCTCAACACCATCGTTCCGCCGATGCCCGACGAGATCGAGAAG
>Ga0182793_1000862_pt1 | contig 20610 bp, 21 predicted proteins | sample Passage237A_FD_130498 | JGI IMG/M metagenome (GOLD analysis project Ga0182793, IMG submission 130498) | Cellulose adapted compost microbial communities from Newby Island Compost Facility, Milpitas, CA, USA - Passage2 37A (version 2) (version 2) ... | reverse complement strand
GCCCCAGGCCAGGCGCGACTTCAGCCGCGGCTCCAGGCCCTCGACCTCGCGCGGGTAGCGGTCGCAGGTCATGATGATCTGCTGCCGGCTGTCGAACAGCGCGTTGAAGGTGTGGAAGAACTCTTCCTGGGTGCGGTCCTTGCCGGCGAAGAACTGGATGTCGTCGATCAGCAGCGCGTCGATCTGCTGGAACTGGCGCTTGAACTGGTCGGCGGTCTTCTCCTGCAGGGAGCGGAAGAAGGCGTTGTAGAACTGCTCCGAACGCAGGTACAGCACCCGCGCGCCCGGGTTGAGCCGGCGCATCTCGTTGCCGGCGGCGAACATCAGGTGGGTCTTGCCCAGGCCGGTGCCGCCGTACAGCAGCAGCGGGTTGTGGGCGCGGTCGCCCGGCTTCTGCGCCGCCTGCCAGGCCGCGGCGCGGCCGAGCTGGTTGGAGCGGCCCTCGACGAAGTTCTCGAAGGTGTAGTGCGGGTCCAGGTTGCCGTTGAACGGCTCGGCCGGGGCGCTGGCCCGCGCCGGGGCCGGGCCGGCCACGGGCGCGGCGCTGGCCACCGGTTCGGCCGGCTTGGGCCGGGAGCCGATTTCCAGGGCCACGTTCAGGTGGCCGGCAAAGTGCTGGGCCAGCTCGCGGATCCGGGCCAGGTAACGGTCGCGGACCTGTTCGACGATAAAGGCGTTGGGGGCGTAGAGCACCACGCTGTCGGGGCGCTCCTCGGCCTGCAGGGGTTTGAGCCAGGTATGGACGTCTTCAGCCGGCAATTCGGCTTCCAGACGTTCCAGGCAGCGGGGCCAGGCATCCATCGGAAAGGCAAAGCTCATCGGGCGATCGCCGCGCCGCAAGAGCGTCGCCGGCCGACCGCGGGGGCGGAATGGGATGGGCCAGACTACCACCCCCGGGCGGGTTTACCCAAGAGTAATCCACAGGGCATCCACAGCATGCACATGCGCGGTGGCGCTGCCACGCGGTCTGAGCACTTGACCGCACCTGCTTGTCGCACCTAGAATTTCCGGTTCTTTAGACCCCCAACATTTCGAGTGCCGTCATGGCTACCAAGCGCACCTACCAGCCCAGCAACCTCAAGCGCAAGCGCGACCACGGCTTCCGTGCCCGCATGAAGACCGCCGACGGCCGCAAGATCCTGGCGCGTCGTCGTGCCAAGGGCCGCAAGCGCCTGAGCGCCTGACCGGCGTGCGGCCCTGCCCCTGCACGGCTGTGCAGGCACGGGCCGCCGCGATGGTACCTGCAATGACCACGGACCCGGGCGCGCGATTCCCTCGCAGCGCGCGGGTCCGTTCGCGCGTGGAATATTCGCGCGTGTTCGACGCCGGCCGTCGCCTCGGCGATGCCCTGCTGGGCCTGCACTGGCTGCCCGGCGAGCAGCCCGGGCGGCTGGGCCTGGCGGTGTCGCGCAAGGTCGACCCCAGGGCCGTGGGCCGCAACCGGATCAAGCGCATCCTGCGCGAGGATTTCCGCCACCTGCGTCCGCAGCTGCGGCCCGGCGACTACGTGGTGGTGGCCCGTCCGGGCGCCGCCCGCGCCAGCCACGCGCAGATTTCCGCGTCCTTCCAGCGCCTGCTGCGCAAGGCCGGCGCATTGCCGCTGCCAGATGCCGGCGGCACAATGCCGGCCAAGCCGCGCCCCAACCCTTCCCCTGAATCCACGCCGGATGTTTCCGCCGGCTGAGCCTGCCTGCCCGAATGAACCAGACCCGCGTATTCCTGATCCTTGCCTGGCTGATGGTGGCGATGCTGCTGTGGATGGAATGGGGCAAGGAGCAGGCCGCCCCGCCGGCCGCCGCCGCCCCGGCCGCCGCCGCCATTGATGCCGAGGTGGCCGACGCGGTACCCGCGCCGGTGGCCGCGGCCCCGTCCGCCGATGCCGCGGTGCCGGCCCCGTCCGCCGCCGCCCCGGCCCCGGTGGCCAGCGCCCAGGCGGCGCAGGGCGCCGCGCGGGTCAGCGTGACCACCGACGTGCTCAAGCTGGTGCTCGACGGCGGCAGCGTGCTCCAGGCCGACCTGCTGCAGTATCCGCAGGACAAGGACGGCAGCACCCCGGTGCGGCTGTTCAGCATCGACCCGGCGCATTTCTATAACGCCCAGAGCGGCTGGGTCAGCGCCGGAGGTCAGGCTCCCAGCCACCAGTCCGGCTTCGTCCCCGCCGGCGCCGAGCGCCAGTTCACCCTGGCCGAGGGCCAGGACGAGCTGGTCGTGCCCTTCGTCTGGCAGGGCGCCGACGGCGTGCAGATCCGCCGCAGCTACGTGTTCAAGCGCGGCGCCTACGCGGTGGAAGTGCGCGACGAGGTCAGCAACCAGGGCGCCAGCACCTGGCAGGGCCAGGCCTACCGCCAGCTGGTGCGCAAGCCGCAGGTGATCAAGCGCGGCTACACCAGCCCCGAGTCGTTCTCCTTCAATGGCGCGGCCTGGTTCGACGGCAGCTATGACCGCCGTGCCTTCGACGAGGACTACCTGGAGGACGGCAAGCTCAACCTGCAGGCCAGCAATGGCTGGGTGGCCATGCTGCAGCACCACTTCTTCTCGGCCTGGCTGCCGGCCGGCCAGGCCCAGCCCACCACCATTTCCCTGGACGAGGTGGGCGGCCGCGCCCTGGTGCGCGAGCTGGCCGCCCCGGTGGCGGTGGCCCCGGGTGCCAGTGTGACCAGCCAGGCGCGCCTGTACGTCGGGCCCAAGCTGGTGGACCAGATCCGCGCCCAGGGCGTGCCCGGCCTGGAGCGGGCGGTGGACTACAGCCAGTTCTCGATCCTGGCCCTGCTCGGCGAGGCCCTGTTCTGGGTGCTGAGCAAGATCCACGGCCTGGTCGGCAACTGGGGCTGGGCGATCATCGGCCTGGTGATCGTGGTCAAGCTGCTGATGTATCCGCTGTCGGCGGCCCAGTACAAGAGCTTCGCCAAGATGCGCAAGTTCCAGCCGCGCATCCAGCAGCTCAAGGAACGCTATGGCGACGACAAGCAGAAGTTCCAGGTCGCCATGATGGAGCTGTACAAGAAGGAAAAGATCAACCCGATGGGCGGCTGCCTGCCGATCCTGGTGCAGATGCCGGTGTTCCTGGCCCTGTACTGGGTGCTGGTGGAGTCGGTGGAACTGCGCCACGCCCCCTGGGTGGGCTGGATCCAGGACCTGACCGCGCGCGACCCGTGGTTCATCCTGCCGGTGGTCAACGTGGCGGTGATGTGGTTCACCCAGAAGCTGCAGCCGGCCCCGGGCGTGGATCCGGTGCAGCAGAAGATGATGATGATCATGCCGCTGGTGTTCGGCGTCATGATGGCCTTCTTCCCCGCCGGCCTGGTCCTGTACTGGGTCACCAACGGTGCCCTGGGCCTGCTCCAGCAGTGGTGGATGATGAAGCGCCACGGCGAGCCGGCCCCGGCCGCGGCCAAGTAAGCTCCCAGGAACCCGCCACCCGGCGGGTTCCTGCTTTGCGGCCCCGCCCCCGCCCGCCAGAACCGCCATGCACGCCAACGACACCATCGCCGCGATCGCCACCGCCCCGGGCGTGGGCGGGGTGGGCATCGTGCGCCTGTCCGGGCCGGAGGCGCTGCGCATCGCCGCCCGCCTGTGCGGGCGCGAGCTGGCGCCGCGCCAGGCCCTGCGCGCCCGCTTCCGCGAGGCCGATGGCGAACTGATCGACGACGGCATCGTCCTGGCCTTCCCCGGCCCGCACAGTTTCACCGGCGAGGACGTGGCCGAACTGCAGGCGCACGGCAGCCCGGTGCTGCTGCAGCGGCTGGTGGCGCGCTGCTGCGAGCTGGGCGCGCGCCAGGCCGGACCGGGCGAGTTCAGCCAGCGCGGCTTCCTCAATGGCAAGTTCGACCTGGTCCAGGCCGAGGCCATCGCCGACCTGATCGCGGCCTCGGACCTGCGCGCCGCGCGCGCCGCGCGGCGCTCCCTGCAGGGCGAGTTCTCGGCCCGGATCGAGGCCATCGCCCAGCGCCTGCTGCACCTGCGGATCCACGTGGAGGCGGCAATCGACTTCGTCGACGAGCCGATCCAGACCCTGGGCCTGGACCAGGTTGAGGCCGGGGTCGGCCAGCTGCTGGAGCAGCTGCAGGCGCTGCTGGAACAGGCCCGCCGTGGCCGCCGCCTGCGCGATGGCCTGCACGCGGTGCTGGTGGGGCCACCCAACGCCGGCAAGAGCTCCCTGCTCAATGCCCTGGCCGGCGAGGCGCGGGCGATCGTGACCGACGTGGCCGGCACCACCCGCGACGTGCTGCGCGAGACCGTGCGCATCGACGGCCTGGAGCTGGTCCTGGCCGATACCGCCGGCCTGCGCGACAGCGCCGATGCGATCGAGCGCGAAGGCATGCGCCGCGCCCATGCCGAGCTCGAGCGCGCCGACCTGGCGGTGCTGGTGGTGGACGCGCGCGAGCCGGACGCGGCCGCGGCCATGCTGGGGCAGGCGGTGGCCGCGGTGCCGCTGCGGCTGTGGGTGCACAACAAGGCTGACCTGCTGGCCGCGGACGCACCGCCGCCGCCGCCGGGCCAGCTGCGGGTTTCGGCCCGCACCGGCCAGGGCCTGGAACAGCTGCACGCGGCCCTGCGCGAACTGGCCGGCGGCCTGGCCCCGGAGGCGGCCGAGGGCGAGTTCAGCGCCCGCGCCCGCCAGGTGCAGGGCCTGGAGCAGACCGCCGGCCACGCCGGCCAGGCCCTGGATCAGCTGCGCCAGGGCCAGCTGGAACTGGCCGCCGAGGAGCTGCGCCTGGCCCATGACGCCCTGGGCGCGATCACCGGCCGGGTCAGCGCCGACGAGATGCTTGGCCATATCTTCGCCAGCTTCTGCATCGGCAAATAGCCGCCGCCGCGTCCGCCGCGGCGCGGGCGCGGCCGACCGGCGCTTGACAATCAACCCCCCAAGACCGGGTAGTATGGTTCCGGGTGACACGTTGTCGCCAAGGGGGAATACGGATGCAGTCGAATACGATTTCATTGAAGTCGGGCCTGCCGCTGTGCCTGCTGCTGGGCCTGGCGCTGTCGGCCTGTTCCAAGAAGGAGGAGGCCGCCTCCGCCCAGCCGGGCGAAGCCGGCGCCGCCAGCACCTCCGCGCCGGCGGCGGCCGCCGAGCCCGCGGCCCCCGCCGTGGCCGCCAGCGTCCAGGCCATGAGCGCCGACGACCTGCGTGATTCGGCCAGCCAGGCGCTGCGCGAGAACCGCATGTACGCGCCGGCCGGCAACAACGCCATGGAGTACTACCTGGCCCTGCGCGACAAGCTGCCCGACGACGCCACCGTGCGCAGCGCCCTGACCGACCTGATGCCGTACGCGGTCAACGCGGCCGAGAACGCGATCGCGCGCGAGGCCTTCGACGAGGCCAAGCGCCTGCTGGCGCTGCTGGAGAAGGCGGATGAAACCGCCCCGGCGCTGCCGCGCATCCGCCAGAGCATCACCGCCGGCGAGCAGGCCGTGGCCCGCCGCAGCGAGACCGAGGCTACCCGCGCCCGCGCCGAGGCCGAGGCCCGGCTGGCGGCCGAGCGCCAGCGCCAGCAGCAGCAGCAGGCCGCCGAGGCCGAAGCCGCCCGCCGCCTGGCCGAGCAGCAGGAAGCCGCGCGCCTGGCCGCCGAGCGCCAGGCGGCCGAGGAACGTGCCGCCGAGCAGCGCCGCCAGGCCGCCGCCCAGGCCGCCCAGCAACAGCAGCAGGCCACCGCGGCCCAGGCCCCGGCGCAGCGTGCGCTCAAGCCGATCAGCATGCCGCCGCCGCGCTATCCGCCCGATGCGCTGCGCTCGGGTACCGCCGGCGAGGTGCTGGTCGAATTCACCGTGGGTACCAATGGCGAAGTCACCGAGGCCCGCGTGGTGCGTTCCAACCCGGCGCGCGTGTTCGACCGCGAGGCCACCAACGCGGTGCGCCGCTGGCGCTTCGAGCCGGTGGACGCTCCGGTCACCACCCGCCGCACCCTGGCCTTCAACCCGCAGGGTTGAGCGCGGCCAGCGGCTGAAGAAAGAGGGCCCGGCATTGCCGGGCCCTTTGTTTTTGCCGCCGGATCCGCAGGCTCAGGTGGAGATGGCCAGCTTCTCGCTGCGGTAGCGCAGCACCGTGGCCAGCCACAGCAGCCCGGCCAGGGCCAGGCTGGCGCCCAGGTACACCGCCCAGGCCTGCACGCCGATCGGCTCGACCCGCAGCACCTTCAGCAGCAGCTGGTTCTGGGCCAGGAACGGCACCGCGAACTGCCACAGCTGGGTCTTCACCGGGTTCATCATCAGCACGAAGGACGGCACCATCGGCAGCAGCACCAGCCAGGAGATATGGCTCTGCGCCTCCTTCAGGCTCTTGGCCGAGGCGGCCAGGAAGCTGAGCAGGGCCACGCCGAACACGCCCATGGGCAGCAGCACGAAGGCCAGCTTGCCGATGGTCAGCAGCGACATGTCCAGGCTGCGCGCGGTCACCCCGCCGAACTGCGAGGCGAACTTCAGCGCCAGCAGCGACAGCAGTACCGAGCAGGTGCTCAGCACCACGCCGGCCAGCATCTTGCCGCTGACGATGGCCCCGCGCGAGGCCGGCGTGGCCAGCAGCGGCTCCAGCGACTGCCGCTCGCGCTCGCCGGCGGTGGCATCCAGGACCAGCGCGGTGCCGCCCAGGAAGGCGGTGATGATCAGGAAGTAAGGCAGCATCAGCGACAGCAGGAAGCCGCGCTTGGCATCGGGCGTGGCCACGTCCAGGGTGCCGATGTTGAGCGGCTGCGCCACCGCGGCGTCCACGCCGCGCGCCAGCAGGCGCAGCGCGCCAACCTGGCCGCTGTAGGCCGACAGCGCCCCGCGCAGGCGCGAGGCGGGGATGGCCGCGTCGCGCTGGCTGCTGTCCAGCATCACTTCCACCAGTGCCGGCCGGCCCTCGCGCCAGGCCTGGTCGAAGTCGGCCGGGATCCGCATCCCGACCTCGGCGCGCTGGTCGCGCAGGGCCTGGTCCAGGTCCTGCGGCGGATCGACCGCGCGGATGCCCTGGCTGGCGAGGAAGGCGACCAGGGTCGGCGCATGTTCCGCGCCCACGGTCGGAACCTCCAGCACCTGTTCGACCTGGGTCCGGGTGCGCTTTTCCATCAGCACGCCCATGCCCACCAGCAGGGCCGGTGCCAGCAGCGGGCCCAGCAGCAGGGTCAGGGCCAGGGTGCGGCGGTCGCGGCTGATGTCGCGCAGTTCTTTTTTCAGAACCACCCACAGGGTGGACAAGGCGTTCATGCGTGCAGGCCCTCCTCGCTGCCGATCGCCTTGACGAAGGCGTCTTCCAGGTTTTCCTCGCCGGTCTGTTCGCGCAGCTGGTCGGGGGTGCCGGCGGCCACCACCTGGCCCTTGGCCACGATCACGATGTGGTCGCACAGCGCGGCCACCTCCTGCATGATGTGGCTGGAGAAGATCACGCAGCGGCCCTCGTCACGCAGCCGGCGCAGGAAGTCGCGCATGGCGCGGGTGGTCATCACGTCCAGGCCGTTGGTCGGCTCGTCGAGGATGACGTTGCGCGGGTCGTGGACCAGGGCGCGGGCGATCGCGGTCTTGGTGCGCTGGCCCTGGGAAAAGCCCTCGGTCTGGCGGTCCAGGATCGCCTCCATGTCCAGCGCCGCCGACAGCGACTGGATCCTCTGCCGCGCCAGTTCCGCCGACAGGCCATGCAGGCGCGCGAAGTACTCGATGTTCTCGCGCGCGGTCAGGCGCTTGTACACGCCGCGGGCGTCGGGCAGCACGCCCAGCGCCTTGCGCACGCCCATCGGGTCGCGCGCCGGATCCATGCCGTCGACCTCGATGCGGCCGCTGTCCGGCGCCATCAGGGTGTAGAGCATGCGCAGGGTCGTGGTCTTGCCGGCGCCATTGGGTCCCAGCAGGCCGGTGATCTGGCCGTCCTGGGCCTGGAAGCTGACCCCGTTGACGGCCTTGACCAGGCCGGATTTGGTCTTGAATGCCTTGTGCAGTTCGTGAGCGCGGATCATGCCGGGCCTCCGGTGGATGCGGTCTTGGGGCTCATGGTTCCCAGCCGTTGAAGTGGATGAAGGGCGGGACGTGGCTGAGCCCGTCCAGGCAGGCGGTATCCAGCGCCTGGGCATCGGCGGCCTCGACGAACTGCGCCAGCAGGCGCGGCATGCAGCCGCTGCCGAGGTTGCCGTGGCCCTGGCCCTTGAGCACCAGGTGGCGGCCCTTGCCCAGGCCCTGCAGCACCTGCTCGCCAAAGCGCGGCGGGGTCACCGGGTCCAGCTCGCCGGACAGCAGCAGGGCCGGGATGTCCGAGCGCAGCGGCGCGGTGAAGCCTTCCGGCCTCTGCCCGTGCGGCCAGGCACTGCAGGCGGCGAAGAACATCCGCGCCAGCTCCGGGCCGAGCAGGGTGCCGGCGTCGGCGCCGGAGCCGTCCACCCGGTCGGCGTCCTCGGCGCAGACCACCGACCACTGCATGCCGCGGGCCATGCTGTCGCCCACGCTGCGCCCCATCAGCTGGTACAGCGAGGCCAGCGGCTCGTAGCGGCCCTGGACCGCCTCGTCCAGCACCAGCGGCAGCAGCGCGGCGGTCTGCGGCAGGTAGGAGAACATGAAGGCCACGCCGGTAACGGTGTCGGCGCTGACGGTGGTCGTGCGCAGCTCGGCGGTGGCCGGGTCGCGGTACTCGACCTGCACCGGCGCGGCCTTCAGCCGCTGCACCAGCTCGCCCAGGCGGCTGCGCGCGTCCACCGGGAAGCGCTGCGTGCACTGCGCGCTCTGCTGGCACTGCTGCGACTGCAGCGCCAGCGCCTCCTCGAAGGTACGGGCGAACTCGCCGCCGACCACCAGGTCGTTCGGCGCCACCCCGTCCAGCACCAGGCTGCGCACGTACCGGGGATGCGCGGCGGCGTACTGTTGGGCCATGCGCGTGCCGTAGGACACGCCGACCAGGTTGAACTGGTCCACGCCCAGGGCCTGGCGCACTTCCTCCAGGTCGGCCACCGCGTCGGTGGTGGTGTAGAAGCGCGGGTCGGCGTGGCGGGCGGCGTCCTCGGCGCAACGCGCGGCCAGTGCCGCCACCGCCTCCATGTCGCGCGCCAGCTCGCCGCTGCTGTGCACCTGTTCCGGCGGCAGGCACTGCAGCAGGTTGGAACCGCCGGTGCCGCGCTGGTCCACCAGCAGCACGTGGCGCTGGCGCCGCACCTGGGCAAAGGCCGGGTCCAGCGCTGGCCAGGTGCGCAGCGCCGACTGCCCGGGCCCGCCGGCGAAGAACACCACCGGATCGGCGGTGGCCGCGGCCTCCTCGCTGGCCGGCAGCCAGGCCAGGGCCAGCTGGATGCGGCGGCCGCCGGCATTGCCGCGGTCCTCGGCCACCTCGAAGCTGGCGCACTGGGCGCTGACGTTGGCCGCCCCGCCGCTGTTGCTGGACAGGGTGCAGGGCTGGAACTGGATGCTGCCCCAGCTGCGGCCGGCGCTGCTGGCGGGCGCCGGGGCATCGGACGCGGCCTGGCATCCGGCCAGGGCGCAGGCGAGCAGGAGTGGGATGGCGGGTTTGATCACGTCGGATCCTCGGGAGGTGACGGTGGCGGGTGCGGGGCCGTCCAGGCCCCTCAGTCGGTGAAGAACACGTTGCTGACGGACAGCTGGAACAGGCGCGTGACCTTGAACTGGGCGGCGAAGGACAGGGCCGGCTCGGCGGCGGCCTCCCCCTGCGTGGCCGGCGTCAGGGCCACGGCCAGGTGCATGCGCCTGCCCTGCCCCTGCGTGGCGCCGGTGCCCAGCTCCAGGCGGGCGCACTGGCCGCCATCGACCGGCTCCCTGCCGGTGCCGGCGCTGGGCTCGAGCACCAGGTTGCCGTGGGCCTGCGCGGACACGGCCGGGGCTTCGCTCATGACCCGCCACCCGGCCAGGACCAGGGTGCAGGCAAGCAGGAGCGGGAAGGCGAACTTGTTCACGGTTGGATCCTCGGATGATGTCGCGGGGAGTGCGGGGGCGCCTGGCCGGTCAGTCGGGGAAGAACACATCCTCGATGGAGAGCTGGAACAGGCGCGCGATGCGGAAGGCCAGCGGCAGGCTGGGGTCGTACTTGCCGGTCTCCAGGGCGTTGATGGTCTGGCGCGAGACCTCCAGGTGCTCGGCCAGCTCGCCCTGCGACCAGCCGCGGGCCTCGCGCAGTTCCTTGAGCCGGTTGTTCATGGGTCCATCCCTAGCGGTAGCGCCCGGTGACCCAGACCTTGGCCAGGCCGTAGAGCAGGGCCAGTCCCGGGAACACCCAGATCATGGCCACCCCGGCCGGTACGTCGATCACCTGGGCAAGCTGCAGGAAGCCGCCGGCCATGTAGATCATCGCCAGGCTGGCGCTGGCCATGCTGACCGACTCCAGCTCGATCTTCTGCTGCATCTCGTCCACGCCGCGGATGAAGCGGATCATGGCGCGGATGGCCAGGCCGATCGGAGCCACCGGCAGCAGCGCCAGCACCGCGCGCAGGGCCGGGGCCTCGACCCGCTTGAGCAGCACGATCGCAACCACCAGGAAGGCCGCGTAGGCCGACATGGCCAGGACCATCTCCCGGGTGTAGCGCCGGCCGACCGGGGTGGGGGCGGTCTCGCACATCTCCGGCAGGCGCCAGCGCAGGAAGGCGGCGAACACCAGGCCCAGGCCCACGCCGAGCACCAGGCCGACCAGGGACTGGGGTACGCCGGCGACGTTGCGCAGGGCCAGGCCGGCCGCGCCCAGCAGCAGCGACTGCAGGAGCAGGCCCGGGGCCGAGGCCAGGAAGCGGAGGAAGGCTGGGCGGGCCATCACGCCCTCCCCGCGCGCCAGGCGCGCAGCAGCCCGGCCCGGCCCGGGGCCAGCCGGGACATGGCGGAAACTGGGAGGCGGTTGGGGCGGGGCATGGCAGGACTCCTGTCAAGCTTGCTTGACAGGGAGTATCGGAGGCACGGCGGGGCCGTGTCAAGCGTCCTTTACACCCGCGGCGGCGGAGCCGACGAACGGTCGCCCGGCCCGAAGCCCCCCGCCCTCCGGGCGCAGGTGCAGGCACGGCCGACCCGCGCCGTGGCGCAGGCCCCCGGCCCCGCGCCAGGCGGAGTTACTTGGTGCTGACGTATTTCTCGCGGCGGATCCGCGCCAGCCCCAGCCCGGCTTCCTTCAGCGCCTCGAAGCAGGCGTCGACCATACTGGGGTTGCCGCACAGGTAGGCGATGTCGCCTTCCGGATCGGGCGCGAACTCGGCCAGCTGCTGCTGCACATAGCCCTGGCGCACATCGGCATGGGCGACCGGCGAGCCGGGCTCGGGCAGCTGCCGCGACAGGCAGGGCACGTAGCGGAAGCACGGGTGGGCCTGGGCGAAGGCGCGGAAATCCTCGGCATAGAGCAGCTCGCCGGGACTGCGCGCGCCGGCCAGCAGCACCACTTCCAGCTCGCGCTCGGCCATCTGCGCGGCCAGCACCGGCAGCATGGCCCGGTACGGCGCCACCCCGGTACCGGTGCCGATCAGCAGGTAACGCCGGTTGCGGTCGCCGGGCATCAGGCAGAAGCGGCCATAAGGGCCGCTGGCTTGGATCCGGTCGCCGGGGGCCAGGCCCTCGAACAGGGCGGTGGCCGCGCCACCGGGGACATGGCTGACGGCGATCTCCACCGCCTCGCCCGGACCCAGCGCATGGTCGTGGATGGTGGCCAGCGAATAGCTGCGCCGCGCCGGGGTGCCGTCGGCGTAGTCGAAGTGGATCTGGATGAACTGGCCGGGGACGAAGTCCAGCGGCTGCCCGTCATCGCGCGCCAGCACGTAGTGGCCGATGGAAGGCGCCAGCATGCGGCGGTCGACGAGGCGGAGCGGGAACTGGAGGGGCACGATGCTCGTTTTGCAACAGTGTGTGGCCGGGCCTGCGCCTGGCGGCCACCTATAATAGCCGCAGCACCCAGCAGGCGCCGTCCCGGCGCGAAGGCCCCATGACCCGACCCTCCACCGAGGCAGCGCCGCCGGCGCTGCGCGTGAGCGACTTGCGCAAGACCTACGGCAACGGCGTACAGGCCCTGAAGGGCGTGTCGCTGGACGTGGCCCCGGGCGACTTCTTCGCCCTGCTCGGCCCCAATGGTGCCGGCAAGTCCACCCTGATCGGCATCGTCTCCTCGCTGGTCAACCCGACCTCCGGCAGCGTCCAGGTGTTCGGCACCGACCTGGTCGCCAACCGCAGCGAGGCCATGCGCCTGGTCGGCCTGGTCCCGCAGGAGATCAACTTCAACCTGTTCGAGAAGCCGTTCGACATCCTGGTCAACTACGCCGGCTTCTACGGCGTGCCGCGACGCGAGGCCGAGGCCCTGGCCGAGCAGGAACTGCGCCGCGCCCACCTGTGGGAGAAGGCGCGGGTGATGAGCCGCACCCTGTCCGGCGGCATGAAGCGGCGGCTGATGATCGCCCGGGCGATGATGACCCGGCCGCGCCTGCTGATCCTGGACGAGCCCACCGCCGGCGTGGACATCGAGATCCGCCGCGACATGTGGAAGGTGCTGCGCGAGATCAACGCCGCCGGCACCACCATCATCCTCACCACCCACTACCTGGAGGAAGCGGAGAACCTGTGCCGCAACCTCGCCATCATCGACCGCGGCACCATCGTCGAGTCCGGGCCGATGCGCGCGCTGCTGGCCAAGCTGGACGTGGAAGGCTTCCTGTTCGACATCGACGGCACCCTGCCGGCGCAGCTGCCGGTGATCGAGGGCGCCACCCTGGTCGCGGCCGACGACCACACCCTGGACCTGGACATGCCGCGGGCGATGGACCTGAACCGGGTGTTCGCCGCGCTGCAGGAGGCCGGCATCCGGGTGCGCTCGATGCGCACCAAGAGCAACCGCCTGGAGGAACTGTTCGTGCGCCTGACCGGCGCCAAGGGGAACGCCGCATGAAGGACGCCATCAACCCGCTGGTCGCGCGCAGCGACGCGGCACGCAACTGGATCGCCCTGGGCACCATCGCCCGGCGCGAGGTGCAGCGCATCCTGCGCATCTGGGGCCAGACCCTGGTGCCGCCGGCCATCACCATGACCCTGTACTTCCTGATCTTCGGCGGCCTGATCGGCTCGCGGATCGGCGACATGGGCGGCTACCGCTACATGGACTTCATCGTCCCCGGCCTGGTGATGATGAGCGTGATCCAGAACAGCTACGGCAACATCTCCTCCTCCTTCTTCGGCGCCAAGTTCGGCCGCCACGTCGAGGAGCTGCTGGTCAGCCCGATGCCCAACTGGGTGATCCTGGGCGGCTACGTCGCCGGCGCGGTGCTGCGCGGGCTGATGGTCGGGGTGATCGTGCTGGCCATTGCCATGTGCTTCACCACCGTGCGCATCCCGCACCCGCTGGTGACCCTGAGCACGGTGCTGCTGGGCGCGACCATCTTCTCCCTGGCAGGTTTCATCAACGCCGTCTACGCCAAGAAGTTCGACGACGTGGCCATCGTCCCGACCTTCATCCTCACTCCGCTGACCTACCTGGGCGGCGTGTTCTATTCGGTCAGGCTGCTGCCGCCGTGGGCCGAGGCGGCCACCCACGCCAACCCGATCTTCTACATGGTCAACGCCTTCCGCTACGGCCTACTGGGCAACAGCGACGTCCCGCTGTGGGTGGCCTACGCGCTGATGCTGGGCTTCACCGCGGTGCTTGGCGCCCTGGCCCTGTGGCTGCTGCGCCGCGGCGTGGGCCTGCGCAGCTGATGGAGAACCGCATGCGGATCCTCGTCCTGGGCGCCGGTGCCACCGGCGGCTATTTCGGCGGGCGCCTGGCCCAGGCCGGCAATGACGTCAGCTTCCTGGTGCGCCCGGCGCGCGCGGCGCTGCTGCGCGAGCGCGGCCTGCGCCTGCGCAGCCGCTTCGGCGACGCCGAGCTGCAGGTGCAGGCGCTGACCGCCGGGCAGCTGCCCGGCCAGGCCCCGTTCGACCTGGTTCTGCTGGCCTGCAAGGCCTACGACCTGGACAGCGCGATCGAGGCCATTGCCCCGGCCGTGGGCGCGGATACCTGCGTCCTGCCCCTGCTCAACGGCCTGCTGCACTACCCGGTGCTGGACGCGCGCTTTGGTCGCGAACGCGTCCTGGGCGGACTGTGCTTCATCGCCTCCACCCTGGAGGCCGACGGGACCGTGCGCCACCTTGGCGGCGCGGCCTCGATGACCTTCGGCCTGCGCGAGGGCAACGGCGACACCGGCGTGCTCGCCCGCCTGGCCGCCGCCTGCGCCGCGGCCGGGGTCGAGCACAAGCTCGCCGAGGACATCGTCCAGGCGCAGTGGATCAAGTACAGCTTCCTGTGTGCGCTGGCCGCCGGCACCTGCCTGATGCGCGCCAGCATCGGCCGGATCGTGGCCGCCGAGGGCGGCCTGGCCTTCATGTCCGGCCTGCACGAGGAATGCCTGGCGGTGGCCGCCGCCGAGGGCGTGGCCATCCCCGAGCAGGAAGTGGCCGCCGCGCGAGGCTACCTCACCCAGGCCGGTTCGCCGATGACCGCCTCGATGCTGCGCGACCTGCAGGCCGGGGCGCCGGTGGAGGCGCTGCAGATCGTCGGCGACATGGTCCACCGCGGCCAGGCCGCGGGCCTGGAGGTGCGCCACCTGCTGGCCGCCTGGACCCACCTGCAGGCTTACGAAGCCGGCCGCGCAGGCTGATCCGGCTCAGGGCTCAGGGCGCAGGCTGACGTAGGTCGCGCTCCACTGCATCGGGTCGTCGAGGTTGTTGTCGCGGAAACTGGCGCTGCCGCTGCCGTCGGGGTTGAGCGCCAGCTCCAGCAGGTGGTGGTCGCTGTTGGTGAAGGTGAACTCGAAGCCCTGCAGCGCGTCGATCCGCTCGCGCGGCGGGGCGGCACGCGAACCGCGCGTGCCCGACAGCGCGCCCTGGGCCTGGATCCGGCTGTTGGGCACCCAGGCGTACTGCACCGCGACCTTGTAGCTCCGGTAGACGTCGTACCTGCCGTTGACCGGGCTGTTGACCGCCCGGAACCCCGCGGCCACGCTGCCCGATTCCAGCGCCCCCGGAAGGCCCAGGGCGGCGGCGGCCGCCGCCGGGCCCAGGCTCGGCAGCACCTGGCGGAAGTCCACGCCCTGGTCGTCGATCAGCGAGACCTGGATCACGCGCCGGCCCGGCACCGTCCATATCCCGATGCTGCGCAGGTTGGCATCGGAGCCGTCGCTGCGGCGGAACTCGAAGCCGGACAGGACCAGGGTGGAATTGGGCGGGGCCTTGCCCGGCAGCGGGATCTCGAACTTGCCGCCGCCCTCGGCGCTGACCTGCTGCACCCGGATGCCCGGCAGCGCGGTGAACACGACCTCGGCATTGAACGGGTCATCGCCATTGCGGTCGGCCAGGGCGAAGCGGGCGAAGCGGCCCTCGCCCAGCACCCCGATCCGGCGCAGCTTGTGGTCGCCATTGGCAAAGCGCAGGCCGAACCCGGCTAGGGCCCAGCCCTGGCCCAGCGGCCGGTCCAGCGCGGCCTGGCCGTTGTCGCGCAGGCCCTCGATGCGCACCCGGTGGCGTTCGTGGACAGCGCCGGGCAGGCGGACCTGGGTGGCCCCGACCCGTGCCTCCCGCGGCTGGGCCGGGGCGGGGGCGGCCAGGCCCAGACAGGCCAGGGCGAGGACGGGAAGGACCAGGCGGGCGGTGGACATGGCGCGGCTCCAGGCAGGGTGGTGACTCCATGTCCGCAGGAACCCCGGTCCGGCTGCCAGGCCGCTGGCAGTCCGCGCCGGCCGCCCGCGTATGTTCCCTGCACAGGCCCCACCCCCGGGCCGGGAGAAGAACCATGCGCATCCCCTGCATCATCGCCCTGGGCCTGGGGCTGGCCGCCTGCGGCGGACCGGGCGCCGACCGTGCCGCCGACCAGGCCGGGGCCGAAGCCGCTTCGGCCATGGCCAGCGCGGCCGTTGGCGGCAAGGTCAGGATCGAGGATGACCGCCTGCGGATCGAGGACGGCAAGGGCCAGCTGCAGCTCGATACCGCCGGCAAGGGCCTGGAACGCCCGGACTGGTGGCCGCAGGACGTGTTCCTGCCCGGGGACGGGCTGATTGCCCAGGTCGGCCACAACGAGGGCGCGCAGCTGCTGGGGGTGATGCTGCCGCAGGCCTCGGCGGAGGCGGCCGAGGTCATCGTACGCGGCATGCAGGAACGTGGCTGGAGCACCCGGCGCAGCAGCGCCGGCCGCGACGGTACTGGGATGACCACCTTCGCCAAGGACGGCCGCCAGGTCAGCGTGCTGGTCATCCCCGCCCGCCAGGGCCAGGCCGGGACCCTGGCCACCTACCACCTGCGGGAGGGCGCGGCCCGGTGAGCGCGGTGCTGGCCGTGGGCGCGGCTCCCCGGTTCGGGCTAACCTCTGCCTGGCGCCCCTGGAGGGCGGGAGGTGGCTCAAGGATGGGGGACGAGATCACCCGGCTGCTGGAGCGGGTCGGTGCCGGCGAGACCGCCGGCCTGGCCGAAGTGTTCGAGCGCCTGTACCCGCAGTTGCGGCAGATAGCCGCCTCGCGCCTGCGCGCGGGCGAGCGCACCCTGACCCCGACGGTGCTGGTCCACGAGCTGTTCCTGCGCACCAGCGCCGGGGAGCCGCTCAACGTGGTCGACCGCCGCCACTTCTTCACCACCGCGGCCAAGGCCATGCGCTGGATCCTGGTCGACCACGCCCGGCGCAAGGCCGCCGGCAAGCGCGGTGGCGACCTGGTCGAGGTCACCCTCACCGAATCCCTGCCCGACCAGGTCCCGCCGGACGTGCTGGACCTGCACGAGGGCCTGGAGCAGCTGGCCGAGATCGCGCCCCAGCAGCGCGAGATCGTCGAGCTGCACTACTTCGGCGGCCTGGAGTTCGCCGAGATCGCCGAACTGCTGCAGGTGTCCGAGCGCACCGTGTACCGGCAGTGGCAGCGCGCCCGCGCCTTCCTCCACGCCCGCCTGTCCTGAGGAGCCGCCGATGGATCCGCGCGAACGCCAGATCTGGCAGGCCGCCGACGCCATCCTCGACCAGCTGCTGGACCTGCCGCCGGAGCAGCGCCTGGCCCGTCTGGAGCAGCTCGACCCGGCTCCGGAGGTACGCGAGCGGGTCCTGCGCCTGCTCGACAGCAGCACCGACACCGGCCCGCTGGACCAGCCGCTGCCGTCGCTGACCGGACTGGGCGTGGTCCATGCCGAATCGCCGCAGGATCTGGTCGGCCAGCGCCTGGGTCGCTGGGAACTGCGCCAGTGGCTGGGCGAGGGCGGCATGGCCGTGGTCTACCGTGCCACCTCGGTGGTGCCGCCGCTGGACCAGCAGGCGGCGGTCAAGGTGCTCAGCCTGGGTGCGGTGGCGCGCGGCGGGCGCGAGCGTTTCCTGCGCGAGCAGGCGGTGCTGGCGCGCCTGCGCCATCCCTACATCGCGCCGCTGTACGAGGCCGGGGTGGCCGGCGACGGCACCCCCTGGCTGGCCATGGCCCTGGTCGAGGGCGAGCGCATCGACCACTGGTGCAACCGCAAGCGCCTGGACCTGGGCGAGCGCCTGGACCTGGTCGAGCAGGTGGCCGACGCCCTGGCCTATGCCCACCGCAACCTGGTCGTGCACCGTGACATCAAGCCATCCAATGTGCTGGTGGACGAGGGCGGGCTGGTGCGCCTGCTGGACTTCGGCATCGGCCGCGAACTGGTCGAGGACCGCGAGCGCACCCGCACCCAGCTGCGCGCGCTCACCCCCGAATACGCCCCGCCCGAACAGGCCGCCGGCCAGGACATCGGCACCGCGGCCGACGTCTACGGCCTGGCCGCGCTGACCTACCGCCTGCTTACCGGGCGCGCACCGCGGCCGCTGTCGGCCGGGCCCGGGGCCGAGCCGCCGCGCGCCTCGCAGGCCGCGGCCAGCGCCCCGGCCGACGCCCCCGAACGCAGCTTCGGCCCGCGCCTGCGCGGCGACCTGGATGCGATCCTGCGCCGGGCCCTGGCCCATGACCCGGCCCAGCGCTATCCCAGCGTGGAAGCCTTCGTCGCCGACCTGCGCCGTTACCGCGCCCGCCGCCCGGTGCAGGCGCGCAGCCCGCGCCCGGGCTACCTGCTGCGCCGCTTCGTGCAGCGCAACCGCTGGCCGCTGGCCGCGGCCGGGGTGCTGTTCCTGTCGCTGCTGGCCGGCGGCCTGGGCGTGCTGTGGCAGTACCACCGCGCCCAGCAGGCCAATGCCGAGGCGCGGCTGCAGCTGGAATACCTGCGCTCGCTGATCCAGGAACTGGCGCCGAGCACCGCCCAGGCCCGGAACATGGACCGCAGCGCCCTGATCCGTTCGGCGGTCGGGCATGCGCGCAACGACCTGTCCACCCGGCCACCGTTGCTGGCCACCGTGCTGCTGACCCTGGCCGACGTGGCCCAGGCCGCCGGCGACACCGCCCAGTCCGCGGCCCTGGCCGGCGAGGCCGCCGAGCTGCGCCGAGGCCTGTTTGGCGACGACAGCGTGGAACTGGCCGAGGCCCTGGTCACCGCCGGCCAGGCGCTGTGGACCGAGGGCAAGGCGGCCGAGGCGATCAAGGCCTCCGACCGGGCGCTGGAGATCTACGCCCGGCGCGCGCCGGAAACCCCGGGCCATATCGAGGCGCGCCTGCTCGAGCAGCGGGTGCGCCTGCACACCGGCGAATACGAGCGGGTGCTGGACAGCAGCCGGCGCAGCCTGGCCTGGTGCGAGCAACACGAGGAGGAACGCTACGACCCCTGCGACCGGGTCCTGGGCGTGGCCGTCGGCATCCATGAGCGCCTGGCCGACATGAACCAGGCCGAGCGCCTGGCGGCCGAGCTGGTGCGCCTGCGCAGCGCCCGCCACGGCCCGGGCCATGCCGCCACCTTGTACGCGCAGTCCCTGCAGGCGCGCATCGCCATCGCCCGCGGCGAGGTCGCGCGCGGGGTGGAGCTGCTGGAGCAGGTCCTGGCCGGGCAGCAGGAGATCTACGATGGCAATCCGCCGCAGCTGGCATCGACCCGCGCCGAACTGGGCAATGCGCTGATGAACCTGGGCCAGTTCGACCGCGCCCGGGAGCTGCACGAGGCGCAGATGGCGGCCGTGCGCGGCGAGTTTGGCGACACCCATCCGGACGTGGCCACCTACCTGGGCAACTACGGCGTGTTCCTGTTCAAGGCCGGCGACTTCGAGGGCGCGCTGGCGCGCCTTGCCGAATGCGCCGCCAGCTATGCCGCCGCCGGCTTCCCCGACCATGCAGGCGTGCACATCTGCAATGCCAACCGCGCCGACGTGCTGCGGGTGATGGGCCGCCTGCAGGAGGCCGAGGCGCTCAGCCGCGGCGCGCTGGAAGGCATGCGTCTGGTGTTTGGCGACGCCTCGCCGCAGCTGGCCCCGCGCTATTCCAACCTGGCCCGGATCCTGGCCGCGCAGGGGCGCGCGGTGGAGGCGCTGGCGGCCATGACCCGCGCGCGCGAGCTGTACCACGCCCATGCCAATCCCAACACCGGCCTGATCCACATGCAGGAGCTGGAGATGCGCATGGCCCAGGGCGAGCTGAGCCCGGCCCAGGCCTGGGTCCTGGCCCTGGGCGCGCGCGCCCAGATCGAGGCCAGCCTGCCGCCGCTGCATGCCACCCGGGGCCTGGTGGTGGCGCCGCTGGCGCGGATTGCCTGCCAGGCACCGGCGGCGCTGCCCTGCGTCCGTGCCCGCGAGGAAGTCATGCAGGTGCTGGAGCGGCCCAGCACCGCGGCCGATGCCCGCTTCGAGTTGCGTAACACCCTGGCCAGCACCGAGGCGGCGCTGGTCGCAGGCACCGGCCTGGCAGCTGCCGGACGCCGCTTGCGGATGTCGCCATAGGCCGCCCCCGCGGCCACGTTCCCTCCCCTGCACGGAGCTGGCCGATGAAACCGCAGATCTTACCCCTGGTCCTGGCCCTGGCCGCGCCCCTGGCGGCCGCCAGCCCGGCCGACTGCCTGGTCGGCCGCTGGGAGCCGGACGGCAATGGCGCGGCCGAATGGGTGCAGCGCCAGGCCCCGGGCATGCAGATGGCCATCCAGCAGCAGGCGGCCGAACTGGAACTGCGCGCCGACGGCAGCTACAGCGCCTGGGCCCAGGTCCAGGCCCAGGCCGGCGCTGGTGGCAGCGGCCTGCACGGCAGCAGCCGGGCGCAGCTGACCGCGCGCGGGCGCTGGTCGGCCGACGCCGGCACCCTGACCCTGGTCCCCGATGCCAGTGCCAGCCAGGCCAGCGGCAGCCTGGAAGTGGGCAATGGCCGCGGCCTGGCCCAGAAGCTCAAGCTGCCGCAGCTGCGGCCGCAGGCCAGCAGCCAGCAGTACAGCTGCAGCGGCCAGCTGCTGGAAACACGCACGCAGATCCGCGGCGTGGCCGATCCCGTCGTCCAGCGTTACCGCAGGAAGTGACATGAGCACCGCCGTCCGCATTGCCGCCGTCCTGGCCCTGGCCGCCCTGCTGGGCGGCGTCCCGCCTGTCCGCGCCGAGCCGGCCTCGATCGACTGCGCCCGCGCCCGCGACCAGGTCGATCGCTGGATCTGCCAGCGCCCGCAGCTGGCGCGGCTGGATTCGATCCTTGGCCGCTACTACCCGGCCGTGGCCGCGGACATGGCCGAGCCGCAGCACCGCTGCCTGGCCGCCAGCCAGCGCCAGTGGCGGGGGGGCAAGGGGGGGTGCAAGGACCCCCGCCGCGGGGGGGAGGGCTACCTGCGCCGGCGGGGCGGACTGGGAGGGCCGCGGGCCGGGGGGGGCGGGGG
>Ga0182793_1000856_pt1 | contig 20678 bp, 21 predicted proteins | sample Passage237A_FD_130498 | JGI IMG/M metagenome (GOLD analysis project Ga0182793, IMG submission 130498) | Cellulose adapted compost microbial communities from Newby Island Compost Facility, Milpitas, CA, USA - Passage2 37A (version 2) (version 2) ... | reverse complement strand
GCGGGCTGTCCTGGTTGGCCGAGGACTCCACCACCAGCTTCTTGGCCGGGGTCACGCTCAGCCAGGCCCAGCCGCTGCCGAAGCGGGTCAGCGCGGCCTTGGTGAAGGCTTCCTTGAACTTCTCGAAGCCACCCAGGTCCTGCTCGATGGCCTTGGCCACCTCGCCCTTGGGCGCGCCGCCGGCGTTGGGCGCCATCACCGTCCAGAACAGGCTGTGGTTGGCATGGCCACCACCATTGTTGCGGACCACGCCCTGCAGGTTCTCCGGCAGCGACTTGGTCTTCTTCACCAGCTCCTCGACCGGCAGGTCGGCGTACTCGGTGCCTTCCAGCGCGGCATTGACGTTGTTGATGTAGGTCTGGTGGTGCTTGGTGTGGTGGATCTTCATCGTCTCCGTATCGATGTGCGGTTCCAGCGCATCGTAGGCATACGGCAGCTCGGGAAGGGTATAGGCCACGGTGGTCTCCTTGGATTGTGATTGCCCGCGGTGGGCAGGCTCGCGGGGAACAGTGTAGGGATGCCGGCCGTGCTTACCAAGATGCGGCGCGCGATGCGGCATCCCGCACCCGGGGCGTGGGCACAGCCTGGCGCGCGCCAGGTTGCACCGGCGTGAAGCGCCGGCAGGGTGCGGTTCAAGCGCCGCGCGCCGGGCTCGCGCATACTCGGTACGTTTCCATCGCAACCGGCCCCATGTCCGCCCAACGCTCCTGGCGCCTGCCCGCCATCGTCGCCGCCCTGGCCCTGCTGGCCTGGCTGGCCCTGCCCCGGCTGCAGGCCCCGCCCGCGACCGGGTCCGGCGCACCGGTCCTGGCGCCGGCCAGCGCCGGCACGGCCTCCCCGGCATCGCGCCCGGGCGGGGACGCACTGCCCGGCTTCCTGCCGCCGGAGGTGGCCGCGGTGATCGCCAACATCCGCCGCGGCCCGCCCTTCCCGCATCGCCAGGACGGCAGCGTGTTCGGCAACCGCGAGGGCCGCCTGCCGGCCCAGCCGCGCGGCTGGTACCGCGAGTACACCGTGCCCACCCCGGGCCTGGGCCACCGCGGCCTGCGCCGCATCGTCACCGGCGGCAATCCGCCGCGCGAGTGGTACTACACCGCCGACCACTACGAAAGCTTCAGGGCGTTCACCCCGCCGGAGGACCTGCAATGAGTGAATCCGGATTCGAACTGGGCCTGGACGACCCGTCCCGCGCCGGGATCTACGAGACCGACGACGCCACCCTGCCGGCCCTGGCCGCCGCCGCGCGCGACGCCGGCCTGCTGGTGCGCCAGATCGACCTGGAAGGCTGCTTCGACAAGCAGACCCTGCTGCTGCGCCTGGCCACGGTGCTGGACCTGCCGGCTGGCATGGGCCGCAACTGGGACAGCCTGGGCGATGCGCTGCGCGACCTGTCCTGGCTGCCGGCCCCCGGCTATGCCCTGCTGTTCGAGACCGCATCGCCGTTGCGCCAGATGCGGCCACAGGAATTCGACGTCCTGGTGGACGTGCTGCACGAGGCCTGGCAGGCCTGGACCCAGGCCGGGATCCCGTTCTGGGTGTTCCTGGCCCTGGACGAGGAAGAGGAACCGGCCTCGCGCCCGCACTGAGGCGCAGGCAGACCCAGCTCAGCCGTCCAGTTCGGCCCAGCGGGCGTAGGCGGCGTCCAGCTCGGCCTGGGCCTCGGTCATGCGCTTGCCGTGCGCGGCCACCCTGGCCGGGTCCTGGTGCAAGGCCGGGTCGGACATGGCCGCGGCCAGCTGTGCCAGCTCCTCCTCCAGGGCCTCGATCCGCCCGGGCAGCTGCTCCAGCTCGCGCGCGTCCTTGTAGCTGAGCTTGCGCTTTCCCGCCGGTGCCGGTACCGGGGCCGCTGCCGGCGTCGCGGCCGCCGCCTGCGGCGCGGGCTTGGCGGCCGGCGCCGGCCTGGCCGCCGGCGCTGCCGGGCGCTGGCGCAGCCAGTCCGAATAGCCGCCCACGTACTCGCCCACCCGGCCCTGGCCTTCCATCACCAGGGTCGAGGTGACCACGTTGTCGAGGAAGTCGCGGTCGTGGCTGACCAGCAGCAGGGTGCCCGGGTAGTCGGCCAGCAGCTCTTCCAGCAGCTCCAGGGTCTCCACGTCCAGGTCGTTGGTCGGCTCGTCCATCACCAGCAGGTTGGACGGCTGGGCGAACAGGCGCGCCAGCAGCAACCGGTTGCGCTCGCCGCCGGACAGGCGGGTGATCGGCGCACGGGCGCGCTCGGGGGTGAACATGAAATCCTGCAGGTAGGCCAGCACGTGCTTGCGGCTGCCATTGATCTCGACGAAGTCCTGGCCGCCGGCCACGTTCTCCATCGCGTTCCAGTCCTCGCGCAGGGTGGCGCGGTACTGGTCGAAATAGGCGACCTGCAGGTTGGTACCCAGCTTCACTTCGCCGGCCCGCGGCTGCAGCTGCCTCAGCAGGAGCTTGAGCAGGGTGGTCTTGCCACTGCCGTTGGGGCCGACCAGGCCGATGCGGTCCCCGCGCAGGATGGTGGTGGAGAAGTCGCGGACCATGATCCGCTCGCCAAAGGCGAAATCCAGGCCCCTGGCCTCGATCACCTTCTTGCCGGAGGACTCGCCCTGGGCCGCCTCCATGCGCACATTGCCGGCCAGCTCGCGGCGGCGGGCGCGCTCCACGCGCATGGCCTTGAGCCGGCGCACGCGCCCCTCGTCGCGGGTACGCCGGGCCTTGATGCCCTGGCGGATCCAGGCTTCCTCCTGGGCCAGCAGCTTGTCGAAGCGCGCATTCTCCTGGGCCTCGGCATGCAGGCGCTCCTCGCGCCGGCGCAGGTAGTTGTCGAAGTCGCCCGGCCAGCTGCTGACCTGGCCCCGGTCGATCTCCACGATCCGGGTGGCCAGGGCGCGCAGGAAGCGGCGGTCATGGGTGACGAACACCACGCTGCCGCTCCATTCCTTGAGGAAGCCTTCCAGCCAGTCGATGGCCTCGATGTCCAGGTGGTTGGTCGGCTCGTCCAGCAGCAGCACGTCCGGACCGCTGGCCAGGGCGCGGGCCAGCAGTACCCGGCGCTTCATGCCGCCGGAAAGGCGGGCGAACTCGGCCTCCCCGTCCAGCTCCAGCCGCGCCAGCACCTCGCCGACCCTGCGGTCCAGGCCCCAGCCGTCGGCGCCGTCGATCTTCGCCTGCACCGCGGCCAGGGCCGCGGCGTCAAAGTGTTCGGCATGGCTGATCTGGTGGAACTGGGCCAGCCAGGCGCCCAGCTCGCCCAGGCCACCGGCGACCACGTCGAACACGCTGCCTCCGGTGCCCTGCGGCACCTCCTGTTCCAGGCGGGCGACGCGCACCCCGGACTGGACCCGGACCTGGCCGTCGTCCGGCTGCAGTTCGCCGGCGATGAGCTTCATCAGGGTCGACTTGCCGGCGCCATTGCGGCCGATCAGGGCGATGCGCTCGCCCGGCTCGATCGACAGTTCGGCGTGTTCCAGCAACAGGGGGCCGCCGACGCTGTAGTCGACGTTCTGCAAGGTGATCAGGGGCATTGGCGCATTGTACGCGGCGCCGCCCCCGGCCCGGGCGGCACGCGCCCACACCTGCGACAATGGTGCATGACCGATTTCGCCTCCCTGCCCCTCTCCCCGGCCCTGCGGCCGGGCCTTGATGCCCTGGGCTACGCCAGCGCCACCCCGATCCAGGCCGCGGCGCTGCCGCCTATCCTGGCAGGCCGCGACCTGATCGCCCAGGCGCCCACCGGCAGCGGCAAGACCGCCGCCTTCGGCCTGGGCCTGCTGCAGCGGCTGGATCCGGCCGAACCACGCTGCCAGGCCCTGGTGCTTTGCCCGACCCGCGAACTGGCCGACCAGGTCGGCCGCCAGCTGCGCAGGCTGGCCACCGGCATCCCCAACCTCAAGCTGAGCGTGCTCACCGGCGGCATGCCGCTGGAGCCGCAGGTCGCCTCGCTGCAGGCGCATGACCCGCAGGTGGTGGTGGGCACGCCCGGGCGGGTGCAGGAACTTGCCCGCAAGCGGGTGCTCCATCTGGGCATGGTCCGCACCCTGGTGCTGGACGAGGCCGACCGCATGCTGGACATGGGCTTCGAGGAAGCGGTCACCGAGATCGCCAAGCGCTGCCACGGCCAGCGCCAGAGCCTGCTGTTCTCGGCCACCTTCCCCGAGGCCATCCGCGGGCTGGGCAGGTCGCTGCTGCGCGACCCGGTGGAGGTGTCGGTGGACGGCGCGGACAGCGCGCCGGAGATCGAGCAGCGCTTCTTCGACGTGGACCCGGCACACCGGCAGAAGGCCGTGGCCGGGCTGCTGCTGCGCTACCGCCCCGAATCGGCGGTGGTGTTCTGCAATACCCGCAAGGACGTGGACGAGGTGGCCGGCTCGCTGCGCCAGTTCGGTTTCTCCGCCCTGGCCCTGCACGGGGACATGGAACAGCGCGACCGCGACGAGGTGCTGCTGCAGCTGGCCAACCGCAGCTGCAACGTGCTGGTGGCCAGCGACGTGGCCGCCCGCGGCATCGACGTGGAAGACCTGGCCGCGGTGCTGAACTACGAACTGCCCACCGACGTGGACGCCTACCGCCACCGCATCGGCCGCACCGGCCGCGCCGGTCGGCGCGGCCTGGCCTTGAGCCTGGTAGCGCCGCGCGAGAACCCACGCGCGGAGATGATCGCCGCCGCCCAGCCGGCGCCGCCGCCGCGCGAGAACTCGCCGCTGGCCACCGGCCGCCCGGCGCAGCCGGCCCTGGCGCCGATGACCACCCTGCGCATCGATGGCGGCAAGACCGACAAGCTGCGCCCGGGCGACATCCTCGGCGCGCTTACCGGCGAGGCCGGGCTGCCGGCCAAGGCCATCGGCAGGATCGCCATCCACGCCACCCGCTCCTACGTGGCCATCGCCCGCGAGGAAACCCGGCGCGCGCTGGCGCGGCTGGAGGCCGGAAAGATCAAGGGGCGGCGCTTCCGCGTGCGCCCGCTCTGAGGAGTCAGAAGCGCAGCAGCGAGCGCAGCGGTGCACCGCCGGGCCAGTGCCGGCGCCCGCCCAGGGCTTCCAGCTCCAGCAGCACGGCCCCACCCGCCAGCTGCGCGCCCTGCTGCCGGACCAGGCGCGCGGCCGCGCCCAGGGTGCCGCCGGTGGCCAGCACGTCATCGACCAGCAGCACGCGCGCGCCCGCCGGCAGCGCATCGGCCTGCATCTGCAACCGGTCCTGGCCGTACTCCAGGCTGTAGGCCTCCTCCAGCAGCGCACCGGGCAACTTGCCCGGCTTGCGCAGCGGCACGAAGCCGGCACCCAGCTCCCGGGCCAGGGCCGCGCCGAGGATGAAGCCTCGCGCTTCGATCCCGGCCACCGCATCGACCTGCACGGCGCGCCAGGGCCCGGCCAGGTCGCCAAGCATGGCGGCAAAGCCGGCGGCATTGGCCAGCAGCGGGGACATGTCACGGAACAGCACGCCCGGTCGCGGGAAGTCGGGCACGGCGCGGATGAGATCGGCCCAGGCCGGCAGGGTGGAAGCCGTTGGCATCGGGACTGGCTCTGGTGGAAAGGCGCCCATGCTAACCGCCGGACCGGCGCGGCGCCCTCAGGAGCTGCAGGACAGCATCGAGCAGCCGGCGCGGTGGCGGGCCCACTCCGGGCGCAGGCGGGCATAGGCCTCGCGGCCGGGCTGCTCGCTGTAGGGCCGGCGCAGCACCTCCAGCAACTGGCCGATGGCGGAAGGGTCGCCGGCCTCGGCCCGGTCGATGGCCTCCTGCGCCAGCCAGTTGCGCAGCACGTAGCGTGGATTGGCCGCGGCCATGCGCGCGCTGCGTTCCGCCGCCGCCAGCGGGTCGGCAGCCAGGCGCGCGGCGTACTCGTCCAGCCAGGCCAGCAGCGCGGCCTCGATCCCGGCCCAGGCATCGGCCGAGTAGCCCGTGGCCTGCAGCGCCGGCAGGGCCGCCGGGCCCGGCTCGACCTCGCCCAGGGCGCGGAAGAACAGGCTCATGTCCAGCTGGCCGCGCTGCAGCAGCTCCAGCAGGCGCCGGTACAGGGCCAGGTCCGCGGCATCGGCAGCGGCCAGGCCCAGCTTGGCCGCCACCAGTTCGCGCTCGGCCCGGGCCCAGGCGGCCTGGAAGCGCTCCAGGCCGGCCTCCAGCGGGGCCACATCGGCAAACAGCGGCGCCAGCGCCTGGGCCAGGCGCACCAGGTTCCAGTAGGCGACCTGGGGCTGGGTGCCAAAGCGGTAGCGGCGGCCCTGGGCATCGGTGGTGTTGGGGGTCCAGTCCGGGTCGTAGTCCTCGATCCAGCCATAGGGGCCGTAGTCCAGGGTCAGGCCGAGGATGGACATGTTGTCGGTGTTCATCACCCCGTGGACGAAGCCCACCCGCATCCAGCCGGCCACCATGGCCGCGGTGCGCTCGCCCACCCGCGCGAACCACTCCGCCTGGCCGGCCTGGCCCTGGCCGGCCAGGTCGGGGTAATGCCGGGCCAGGGTGTGTTCGACCAGCTGCCGCAGCAGGCCGGTCTCGCCGCGCGCGGCCGGCAGCTCGTAGCTGCCGAACCGCAGGAAGCTGGGCGCCATCCGGCATACCACCGCGCCGGGCTCCGGGCGCGGGTGGCCGTCGTAGAACATGTCGCGCACCACCATCTCGCCGCTGGCCACCAGCGACAGCGCCCGGGTGGTGGGGATGCCCAGGTGGTGCATGGCCTCGCTGCACAGGAATTCGCGGATCGAGGAGCGCAGCACCGCGCGGCCATCGGCAAAGCGCGAGTACGGCGTGGGGCCGGCGCCCTTGAGCTGCAGCTCCCAGCGCCGGCCATCGGCGCCGACGGCCTCGCCCAGGCTGATCGCGCGGCCATCGCCGAGCTGCCCGGCCCAGCTGCCGAACTGGTGCCCGCCGTAATTGGCCGCCCAGGGCTGCATGCCCGGCAACAGCGCATTGCCAGCCAGCACCTGGACCATCCCCGGGTCCTCCATCGCCGCTGCATCCAGCCCCAGCAGGGCCGCGGCCTCGCCCGACCAGGCCAGCAGCCGCGGCGCCGCCACCGGGGTGGGCAGGACCGCCGACCAGGCGGCCTGGCGCACCTCGCGCACGCGGCTGCCCTGCTCCGGATCACCGGGCAGGTCGCAGAGGAAACGGTTGTCGAACTGGAGGTTCATGCAGGACAGGATGCGGGATTGACGCGTGCACGGCCGTGATCAGGCCGCCGGCGCGAACGGCCCGCCCTGCTCCAGCGCACGCTGCCAGGCCGGGCGGGCGCGGATGCGCTGGAGGAAGGCGGCCAGCTGCGGATGCCGCTCCAGCCCCACCCGCACCGCGGCGGCTTCCACCGGGAAGCTCATCTGGATGTCGGCGGCGCTGAAGCGCCCCCCGGCGAACCAGCCGCCGCCACGCTCCAGGCCCTGCTCCATCCAGTCCAGGTGCAGCTGCAGCTGCGGGCGGACGAAGCCGGACATGGCGCCCTCCACGATGCGCCTGGCGACGGGACGCACGAAGAACGGCATGGGCGCCGAACGGATCCGCCCCAGCACCAGGCTCAGCAGCAGCGGCGGCATGGCCGAACCTTCGGCGTAGTGCAGCCAGTAGCGGAAGGCCAGGCGCTCGGCCGACTGCGCCGGCAGCGGCGGCGGCGAGAAGGCATGCCCGCTGTCGTAGCGCTCGACCAGGTATTCGAGGATGGCCCCGGACTCGGCCAGGACCAGGCCATCGTCCTCCAGCACCGGCGCCTTGCCCAGCGGATGGACCGCACGCAGCGCCGCCGGTGCCAGCAGGGTCCTGGGGTCGCGCGCATGGCGCACCAGCCGGTACGGCAGGCCCAGCTCCTCAAGCAACCACAGCACGCGCTGGGAGCGCGAGTTGTCCAGGTGGTGGACGGTGATCATCGGCAGGCTCCTGGCCGGGGGGAGGACCATCCTCGCACTGGCAGGCGCACAAACGAAAACGCCGGAGGCTTGCGCCCCCGGCGTTTCAGGCGTGAACCGGCCGGAGCCGGCTCACCGCGCCATTACAGCGCCTGGACCTGGTCGGCCTGCAGGCCCTTCTGGCCCTGCACGACGATGAAGGAAACCTTCTGGCCTTCCTGCAGCGACTTGAAGCCGGTGCCCTGGATCGAGCGGAAGTGCACGAACAGGTCGGCGCCGCTCTCCGGGGTGATGAAGCCGAAGCCCTTGGCGTCGTTGAACCACTTGACGGTACCGGTCTGACGATCGGACATGATTGCTAACTCCTACATGACAGTTTTGGATGGAAAAACCGGCCACGGAAACCCTCCGGGTCGGTACTGTGGGTTGCAGGTGTTAGGCAAAGCGGATCGATGTAGCGGATCGTCAGATCGACTGCATCAGGCCACGAACCACGGTGACCCAAGCAAACACAGTGGACGCACCATACCCTGATTCGGACGGAATAGCGAGCGCCTATGGCGCTGGCGTTCAGCCCCGGCCCGCGGCCGGGTCCAGGCCCCAGGCCCGGGCGGCGATGGCGTAGGAGGCCTTGCGGGCCTGGTGGTCGTGCAGGTTGGCCACCAGGATCAGCTCGTCCGGACGGTACCGTTCGCAGAATCCGGCCATGCCCCGGGCCACGGTTTCCGGGCCGCCGACCACGCTGCAGGCCAGGGCCCGCTCCACCCCGGCCTTCTCGGCCGGACTCCAGTAGGCCTCGATATCGTCGATCGGCGGCGGGATCAGCCCCGGCTGGCCGCGGCGCAGGTTGACGAAGGCCTGCTGCGGGGTGGTGAACAGGCGCCGGGCCTCGGCGTCGGTTTCGGCCGCGACCACGTTCAGGGCCAGCATGACGTACGGCTCGCGCTGCTGCGGCGAGGGCCGGAAATCGCGGTGGTAGAGCATCAGCGCCTGTTCCAGCGCATCCGGGGCGAAGTGCGAGGCGAAGGCATATGGCAGGCCCAGGGCCGCGGCCAGCTGCGCCCCGAACAGGCTCGAACCCAGGATCCACACCGGCACGTCCAGCCCGGCCCCGGGCACGGCGCGTACCGCCTGCCCCGGCGCGGCCGGGCGGAAATAGCCCAGCAGCTCCTGCACGTCCGCGGGGAAGCGCTCGGCGCCCTCGAAGTAACGGCGCAGGGCGCGCGCCGTGGCCTGGTCGGTGCCCGGCGCGCGGCCCACGCCCAGGTCGATCCGTCCCGGATGCAGCGCCGCCAGGGTGCCGAACTGCTCGGCCACCTGCAGCGGCGAATGGTTGGGCAGCATGATCCCGCCCGAGCCGACCCGGATCGTCGAGGTGCCGGCGGCCACGTGCGCGATCAGCACCGAGGTGGCGGCCGAGGCGATCCCGGGCATGTTGTGGTGTTCGGCCAGCCAGAAGCGCCGGTAGCCCAGGGCCTCGACATGGCGGGCCAGGTCCAGGCTGTTGCCCAGCGCGGTGGCGACATCACTGCCCTCGCATACCGGGCACAGGTCCAGCACGGACAGCGGCGGCTTGCGCATGCCCTGCCCTCAAGGCACCACGCGCAGCTCCGGCCGCAGCACGGCCGGCGCGCCCGGATCGGGGGCCAGGGTGGCCACGCCGTGGCCGCGCTCGGCCAGGTATTCCAGCCACTTGCCCAGGAAGGTGTTCATGCGCAGGCGGTGGCCCACCACCTCGGCCGGCGGCGGGAACAGGCCGATCACGTCCTGCCAGCGCCGGCCCACGTAGCAGTGGGTGGTCTCGACCTGGCGGGCATCGTTGTACAGGCGCAGGAAGGCCGACGGGTCCGGCTCGCCGGTGACCGGATCGCGCAGGTCGTAGGTCAGGCGCAGCTCCACCGTGTAGCGGTGGCGCTCCATCACGTCCAGGCGCAGGTCCAGGCCATCGCCCACCGAGGACAGGTAGCTGCCCTCGGCCAGGTCCGCCGGCGCGAACAGCCGGGTCAGGCGCGCATGGTTCTCGGCGTACAGCCCCATCAGCCAGCCGAAGCGGCTGAGCCGGGGAAAGCGTGCGGCGTGGGCGCGGACCTGTTGCATGGGTCCGATCCTACACGCTGGCCGGCGGCGGCGGCAGGATTGAAATCCGCCGCACCCGCCCCCATCACGCCGGCGGCGTGGCGTTCAGCTCAAAGCATCCCGCGCTGCAGGCCGAGGGTGGCCAGCACCTTGCTGGAGATCTCCTCGATCGAGGCGTAGGTGGTGCTCAGGGTCGGGATCCGTTCCATGCTGAACATGGCCTCGGCCGCCTGCACCTCGCGCCGGCAGGTCTCCAGCCTGGCGTAGCGCGAGTCCGGGCGCCGCTCCTGGCGGATCTGCTGCAGCCGCTCCGGATCGATGGTCAGCCCGAAGATCTTGCGCCGGTACGGCTTGAGCCGCGGCGGCAGGCGGTCGCTCTCCAGGTCTTCCTCGGTCAACGGGTAGTTGGCCGCCTTCACCCCGTAGTGCAGCGCCAGGTAGACGCAGGTCGGGGTCTTGCCCGCGCGCGACACGCCCACCAGCACCACGTCGGCTTCCTCGTAGTCCAGGGCCACGCCGTCGTCGTGGGTAAGCGCATAGTTCATCGCGTTGATGCGGCGATGGTAGGTATCGAAGTCGACCATGCCGTGCGCGTGCCCCACCCGCGCCTGGCGCGGCTGGTTGAGTTCGCGCTCCAGCGGCTCGATGAACGGCGCGAACACGTCCAGCATCAGCGCACCGCTCTCGGCCAGGATCATGCTCAGCTGCGCATCGACGCAGGAATTGACCACGATCGGCCGCACACCGTACTGCTCGCCGGCGGCGCGTATGCGCGAACTGGCGTCACGCGCCTTCTCCACATCGTCGACGAAGGAGATGCGATCGGTCAGGAAGCGGAAGCCGCTGAACTGGGTCAGCAGGCTGTGTCCGATGGTTTCGGCCGTGATACCGGTACCATCCGAGACATAGAACACAGGTCGTACCGTCATCACCACATCCCCTACGAAATATCCTGTTTTTGAGCGACAACCAGCATTGATATGCGCCGATGCTGGGGTGCATCATAACGGCTCCCTATATCCGGGGCACCCGGTCATCGCCCACCGGGCGATGGTTCCACGGAGCATCGCACTTGAGCACGAACATCCTGTGGTTGCATGAGCTGCGCCTGGCCGACCTGGCCCGCGTCGGCGGCAAGAACTCTTCCCTCGGCGAAATGATCGGCAACCTTGCCGGCCTTGGCGTGTCGGTGCCCGGCGGTTTCGCCACCACCGCCGAAGCCTTCAAGGACTTCATCGCCTACAACAACCTGCACCAGCGCATCTTCGACCGCCTGGCCACGCTGGACGTGGAGGACGTGCCGGCGCTGACCGCCGCTGGCAGGGAGATCCGTTCCTGGGTGATCGACGCCCCGCTGCAGCCGCAGCTGGATGCCGACATCCGCGCCGCGTATGCGCGCCTGTGCCAGGAGAACGGCGGCGGCGAAGTGGCCGTGGCGGTGCGTTCCTCGGCCACCGCCGAGGACCTGCCCGACGCATCCTTCGCCGGCCAGCAGGAGACCTTCCTCAACGTCACCGGTGCCGAGGATGTCGCGCACAAGGTCAAGGAAGTCTTCGCCTCGCTGTACAACGACCGCGCCATCGCCTACCGCGTCCACCACGGCTTCAAGCACGAGGACGTGTTCCTCTCGGCCGGCGTGCAGCTGATGGTGCGCTCGGACGTGGGCGCCTCCGGCGTGCTGTTCACCCTGGACACCGAGTCCGGCTTCCGCGACGTGGTGTTCGTCACCGCCAGCTACGGCCTGGGCGAAATGGTCGTGCAGGGCGCGGTGAACCCCGACGAGTTCTACGTCTACAAGCCGACCCTGCGCCAGGGCAAGCCGGCGGTGCTGCGCCGTTCGCTGGGCAGCAAGGCCATCCGCATGGTCTATTCGGACAAGCCCGGCGAGCGCGTGCGCACGGAGGACACCCCCGCCGAACTGCGCAACCGGTTCTCCATCAGCGACGCCGACGTGCAGGAACTGGCCAGGCAGGCGCTGGTGATCGAACAGCACTACGGCCGGCCGATGGACATCGAGTGGGCCAAGGACGGGATCAGCGGCAAGCTGTTCATCGTGCAGGCGCGCCCGGAAACGGTGAAGTCGCGCGCCAAGCCGACCCAGATGGAGCGCTATGCGCTCGAGTCGCGCGGGGAGGTCATCGCCAGCGGCCGCGCCATCGGCCAGAAGATCGGCGCCGGCGTGGCCCGCGTGGTGCGCTCGCTCGAGGACATGGACCGCGTCCAGCCCGGCGACGTGCTGGTGGCCGACATGACCGACCCGGACTGGGAGCCGGTGATGAAGCGCGCCAGCGCCATCGTCACCAACCGCGGCGGCCGCACCTGCCACGCGGCCATCATCGCCCGCGAGCTGGGCGTGCCGGCGGTGGTCGGCACCGGCGACGCGCTGGACCGGATCAGCGACGGCCAGGAAGTGACCGTCAGCTGCGCCGAGGGTGACACCGGCTTCATCTACGCCGGCCTGCTGCCGTTCGAGCGCAGCACCACCGACCTGGGCAACATGCCGCCGGCGCCGCTGAAGATCATGATGAACGTGGCCAACCCCGAGCGCGCCTTCGACTTCGGCCAGCTGCCCAACGCCGGCATCGGCCTGGCCCGCCTGGAGATGATCATCGCCAGCCACATCGGCGTGCATCCCAAGGCCCTGCTCGAGTACGACCGCCAGGACGCCGAGACCCGGCGCAGGATCGACGAGAAGATCGCAGGCTACGCCGACCCGGTCAGCTTCTACGTCGACCGCCTGGCCGAGGGCATCGCCACCCTCACCGCCTCGGTCGCGCCCAACCCGGTGATCGTGCGCCTGTCGGACTTCAAGTCCAACGAGTACGCCAACCTGATCGGCGGCCGCCGCTACGAGCCGGAGGAAGAGAACCCGATGATCGGCTTCCGCGGCGCCAGCCGCTACGTCGATCCGTCCTTCGCCGACGCCTTCGCCCTGGAGTGCAAGGCGGTGCTGCGCGTGCGCAACGAGATGGGCCTGGACAACCTCTGGGTCATGATCCCGTTCGTGCGCACCCTGGAGGAAGGCCGCAAGGTGGTCGAGGTGCTGGCCGCCAACGGCCTGCGCCAGGGCGAGAACGGCCTGAAGATCATCATGATGTGCGAGGTCCCGTCCAACGCCCTGCTGGCCGAGGAGTTCCTGGAGATCTTCGACGGCTTCTCGATCGGCTCCAACGACCTGACCCAGCTCACCCTGGGCCTGGACCGCGACTCCTCGATCGTGGCCAGCCTGTTCGACGAGCGCAATCCGGCGGTCAAGAAGATGCTGTCGATGGCGATCAAGGCCGCGCGCGCCAAGGGCAAGTACGTGGGCATCTGCGGCCAGGGCCCGTCCGACCACCCGGACCTGGCGCAGTGGCTGATGGAGGAAGGCATCGAGTCGGTGTCGCTGAACCCGGACACCGTGGTCGATACCTGGCTGCGCCTGGCCAGGAGCAAGGCGGCCTGAGGCCCCTGCCCCGGCGCACAGCAGAAAGGCCCGCGCAAGCGGGCCTTTCCTTTGTCCAGGGCCGGGAGCGGCCGCGTCGCCGCGGCCGCATGCCGGCGCGCTTACCCGGCGATGGCCAGCTTGCCCAGGTGGCGGCGGTAGTGGCGCAGCTCCTCGATCGAGTCGTGCACGTCGCTCAGCGCGGTATGCGAGGCCTGCTTGCGCACCGCGGCCAGCACCTCCGGCGCCCAGCGCCGCGCCAGTTCCTTGAGCGTGCTCACGTCCAGGTTGCGGTAGTGGAAGTACTTCTCCAGCCGCGGCATCAGCCGGTGCATGAAGCGGCGGTCCTGGCAGATGGAATTGCCGCACATCGGCGAGGCACCGGCCGGCACCCACTCCTGCAGGAAGGCCACGGTCCGCGCCTCGGCCTGGGCCAGGGTCACGTCGCTGTCCAGCACCCGCTGCCACAGGCCCGAACGGCCGTGCTGGTTGCGGTTCCACTCGTCCATGGCCTGCAGCACCTCCAGCGGATGGGAGATGGCCAGCTCCGGGCCCTCGGCCAGGACGTTGAGGTTGGAGTCGGTGACCACGGTGGCGATCTCCAGGATCGAGTCCCGGTCGGTGTCCAGGCCGGTCATTTCCAGGTCGATCCAGATCAGGCGGTCTTGCCCTGCGCCAGTGGCCATGTCTCTTGCTTCCAAAGTCCGGAGGGGGCGGCTTGCCAGCCGCGGATGGGCTGGCATGATACTGCAGACTCCCTGACTGGCCGAACGATGGATCCGTCTACCAGCCATGCAGTACTGGCCGCCATGCTGGCGCCGGCCTTCTTCCTGACCGCCACCGCTTCCCTGCTGCTGTCGGCCAACAACCGGCTGGCACGCATCATCGACCGCGCCCGCACCCTGCTGCGCGAGCTGGCCGCGATCGAGGACCCGGCCGAGCGCGAGCTGTACGAGAAGCGGATCGCCCTGCAGCGGATGCGCAGCCTGCTGATCCTGCGCGTGGGCCAGCTGCTCTACGCGGCCATCAGCTGCTTCGTGGGCACCAGCCTGAGCGTGGCGGTGGACACCTTCCTGGACCATCGCCTGGGCGCGGTGCCGATTGGCCTGGCCGCGATCGGGGTGGTGGCCATGTTCGCCGCCAGCCTGCTGCTGGCGCGCGAGTCCACCCTGGCGGTGACCGCGATCAACGAGGAAATGGACCACCGCCCCGGCCGCCCGGCCGCGGCCGGCTGAGGCCGGCTCAGAGCGGCGGCTTGCCGCGCTTGGCCCGGAAGTAGTTGCTCAGGCGGCGCCCGGCCTCCTCGCCCAGCACCCCGCCCTGCACCTGCACCCGGTGGTTGTGGCGCGGGTCTTCCAGCAGGTCGAACACGCTGCCGCAGGCCCCGGTCTTGGGATCGGAGGCGCCATACACCACCCGCGCCACCCGCGCATGGACCAGGGCCATGGCGCACATCGCGCACGGCTCCAGGGTCACATACAGGGTGCAGCCGGGCAGGCGGTGGTTGCCCAGCGCCGCGCCGGCCTGGCGCAGGGCCATGATCTCGGCATGGGCGCTGGGATCGTGCTCGGTGATGTTGCGGTTCCAGCCCTGGCCTATGACCTGGCCCTCGGCCGAGACCAGCACCGCGCCCACCGGGATCTCGTCGTCCTCCCGCTGCGCGCGCTCGCCCAGCTCCAGGGCCAGGCGCATGTAGCGCTCGTCCGCGGCCGGATCCACCGCAAGCCGGGGGGCGTTGTGGCGCGCATCCAGCAGCTTCCACAGCACCCGGGTCGCGCCCAGCCCGCCCAGCGGCTTGTAGGCGTAGTCGGGAATATCGCCGGCGGTGTGGTAGCCGAGGCGACGGTAGAAGGCGGTGGCGCCTTCCACCAGCGAAGCGTCCAGGGTGATCAGGCGGCGACCGTTGCCGCGCGCGGCCTGCTCCAGAGCCGCCACCAGGCGGGCGCCCACGCCGCGGCCGCGGGCCGCCGGGGCGGTCATGACCTTGGTCAGCTCGGCGCGGTGCGGCTGGCTGGGGGCCTGGACCAGGGCCAGCGAGCCGGTGCCCAGCAGCTGCCCGCCCTCATGGGCGCAGAGGATGATGCGCTCGCCACGCGCCGCCGCGGCCAGGCACTCGTCCCAGAAGGCCAGGGCCTGCTCCAGCGGCAGCGGATGCATGAAGCCCACCGAGCCGTTGCCGGCCACGGTCTCCACCAGCAGCCGGGCCAGCGCCTGGCGGTCGCCAGCCGTGGCCGGGACGATCCGCAGCGCGTCGTTGGATGCGTCCATCACCAGCGCTGGTGCACGTGGGGCTTGATGTCCTGCTCGTAGATCCGGGCGATCGCGTCCATGGTCTCGGGCGGCAGCGCGGGCAGGTCCGCGGCGGCGATATTGGCCAGGGCCTGGTCCGGGTTCTTGGCGCCGGGGATGACCACGCTGACCGCTTCGTGCATCAGGATCCAGCGCAACGCCAGCTGGGCCAGGGTGGCGCCGGCGGGCACCAGCGGGCGCAGCTTCTCCACCGCCGCCAGGCCGACCTCGTAGGGCACGCCGGAGAAGGTCTCGCCCACGTCGAAGGCCTCGCCGTTGCGGTTGAAGTGGCGGTGGTCGCTCTCCTCGAAACGGGTGTCGGGACGGAACTTGCCGCTGAGCAGGCCGCTGGCCAGCGGCACCCGGGCGATCACCGCCACGCCACGACGCTGGGCCTGGCGGAAGAACAGCTCGGCCGGGCGCAGGCGGAACATGTTGAAGATGATCTGCACGCTGGCCACGTTCGGGTACTCGATGGCCTTGAGCGCTTCCTCCACCCGCTCCACGCTCACCCCGTAACTGGCGATCTTGCCGCGCTCGACCAGGCGGTCCATGCGCTCGAAGACCTCGGGGTGGTAGTAGGCATCGGTCGGCGGGCAGTGCAGCTGGACCAGGTCCAGGCAGTCGGTCTCCAGGTTGGCCAGGCTGCGGTCGATCCAGGCCTCCAGGTTCTCGGCGCTGTACCCCTCCACCACCTGCCTGGGCAGGCGGCGGCCGGCCTTGGTGGCCACGAACGGGCGCGGACCGCCGCGCTCCTTGAGCACGCGCGCGATCAGCCGCTCCGAATGCCCGTCGCCGTACACGTCCGCGGTATCGATGAAATCCACGCCGGCGTCCAGGGCCGCATGCAGCGCCGCCACCGAGTCGGCGTCATCCACCGTGCCCCAGGCCGCGCCAATGGCCCAGGCGCCAAAACCGATTTCGCCCACCTGGCGCCCGCTGCGCCCGAACACCCTGCTCTGCATCCTGTGACCTGCCCTCGCTACCCGGGAACCGCCGCCGGCAACCACGCCGCCGGCGGGGTGGCCATTATCGCGCATCTGCCGTGGGCCCGGGCCGGCCTGCACCGTCCCGCCGCGCGTCCGCCTGCCGGGCGTGGCTGCCGTCCCCGGGGCCGGGCTGCCAGCAGGGTGACGATCACCGCCAGCTGGGCCAGCACGCCCACGCGCTTGGCGCCGATGCGGTCGGCGGCCATGCCCAGGAACAGGCGCAGCACCGCGCCACAGAGGATGGGCACTGCGACCATGAAGGCGCGTTGCTGGGTATCCAGGCCCAGGTCCTGGGCAATGGGCACCTGCAGCGGTCCGAGCAGGTACCAGACCATGAAGCTGAGGTCGAAGTACAGGAATGACGCCAGCAGCGTGGGGGTGTGGCCCGAGCGCCAGAAGGAGCGATTCATGCGATGCATCTCCGCGGGTACGTGGGGCTGGAAAAACAAAACGGCGTCCCCCCGGTGCTGACCGGAAGGACGCCGTTGTCCTGGACTCGCCGGACCGCCGTTGGCCCGTCGCGCCGTATCAAGTTGTATGCGGTGGCTCCGTTGCCCCGCAGCTGCTATCTGGCAATCGCCATGCCATGTCCGCCGCATGGCCCCGCGATCGCCCAAGGCATTGAACTGGAAGCGATTGGGCCGTTGGCGCCGGACCATCCGCCACTCTCCCCTGCCCCGTTGCCGTGCGGTTTGCACCACACCGTGCACCGCAAAGGGGATACGCGCGTGATCAGGCCTGGTCGAACAGGCGCTGCGGGCGCCGCGCCTGCGCCGGCACCGCAACGCCCACCCGCGCGGCAGCACGGCGGTAGCTGTCCAGGCGGTGCACGTTCTCCAGCAGCGCCGCCGGATCGGCCGGCAGCTCGCACCAGCCCCAGCGCTGGAACTGGCCCAGGAACCACTCCCCGTCCGACAGCCAGGGCAGGTTGACCCGCCCGCCATCATGGAAGACCAGGTCCTGCGGCCCCGCCTGGCCCTCGCCCAGGCAGGCGGCCAGCTGCTCCACCGGGCGCCCGATCACCTCCGGCGCGGCCAGCCACTGCGCGCAGCGCAGGCGGTTGTCCGGGGCGGCGTCCAGCCAGCGGCAGGCGGCAAGCACCGCCGCGCACAGGCGCTCGGCCAGTTCCGGCTGCAGGGCGGCGAAATCGCGGCGGCAGGCCAGCACCTTTTCCGGATGCCCGGGCCACAGGTTGCCGCTGCGGATCACCCGCAGCCCGTAGCCACCGGCCTCGGCCAGCGCGGCCCAGGGCTCGCCGCAACAGTAGCCGTCGATCAGGCCCTCCTCCAGCGCCTGCGGCATCCGCGGCGGCGGGATGGTCAGCATGTCCCCCTCGCGCCGTGGACCCCCCCCGCTGGCGGCCAGCCAGTAGTTCAGCCACAGCGCATGGGTGCCGGTGGGGAAGGTCTGGGCCAGCCGCGCCCGCCGCCCCAGCGCGGCCAGCACCGCCGGCAGCGCCTGGCCGTCGCGCAGGGCCTCGGCCAGCGGTCGCGCCAGGGTGATGGCCTGGCCGTTCTGGTTGAGCGTCATCAGCACCGCCATCGGCGCCCGCGGCCCGCCCACCCCCAGCTCGATGCTGTACACCAGGCTGGCCAGCGCATGCGCGGCCTGGACCTGGCCGGCCAGCAGGCGGTCGCGCACCGCCGCCCAGGAGGCCTGGCGCTGCAGGTCCAGGCGGATGCCCTGCTCCAGGTCCAGGCCCAGCCGGCGGGCGGCCACCAGCGGCGCGCAGTCGATCAGCGGCATGTAGGCCACCGGCAGCACGGTTGGTTGCAATTCGCTCATGTGCTCATCCCAGCAGGTCGGCCATGTCCACGATGCGGCGCGCCACCTCGCCCAGCTTCAGGCCCTGGCGCATCGCCTGCTGGCGCAGCGCGGCATAGGCCTCGGCCTCGCTCATGCCGCGCTTGAGCATCAGCAGGCCCTTGGCGCGGTCGATCAGCTTGCGTTCCTCCAGCGCCTGGCGCACCTGCTCCAGCGAGCGGCGCATGCCCGCTTCCTGCTCGAAGCGCGCCAGCGCCACCTGCACCACCGGCGCCAGCCGCGCCGGCGACAGGCCGTCGACCACATAGGCGGTGACCCCGGCGCCAACCGCGGCGCGGATCAGCTGGTCGTCGCCGTCACCGGAGAACATCACCACCGGCCGCGGCGCACGCGCGTGCAGCATGGCCAGCTGCTCCAGGGTGTCGCGCGAGGGCGAGTCCACGTCGATGACGACCACGTCCGGCTGCTGCTCCAGCACCGCGTGCAGCAGCGCGGCGGTGCTGGCCGCCTCCTCCAGCACCTCGTAACCGGCCGCCTGCAGCGCCTGGCGCAGCTGCCCGATCGGCTTGTCGGTGTCGTTGATCAGCAGGACGCGCATGGGCCAGGGGGACGCGGGTTCGCCCCGATGTTGCCATGCAACATGATCGCATGCGAGCAGCGCGCCCCCGCGCGGCAGGATCCGGCAACGGCGCCATGCACCAGCCCGATGCATGGGCGCCGGCGCCAGCGGCCGGGCCCTCAGTCCACGTACATCCAGGTCCGGCTTTCGCCCCCGTGCGAGCGCACCCGCCAGAAAGCGCGCGACAAGGTCTCGTGGCCGCGGCTGCGGGCAACCAGCCTCTGCCCCAGCTTCACCGTCGCCACCGACTCGACCCGGGCGCTGCGTCCACCGGGTGCGAGCTGGACCGCACGCACCTCCACCTGGAAATCGAACCGCAGCAGGCCGCGGCTGCGGTGGTGCGCGTCCTGCAGCACCCGCAGCGACTCGCGCGCCTGCTCGCAGGCCGCCTGCGCATCCAGCACCTCGTCCAGGACCAGGCGGTCGTCCGAATACTGCAACGAACGCATGCGGTAGTCGGCAGCCGCGTCCCGGCACACCGCGTCCAGGTCGAAGTCACGCATGATCGCCAGCTGCCGCTCCAGGTGGCGGTGCACATGCGACTCGTCGATCTTCCAGCCAGTCTCATGCGCGGCCACGCCGCCCAGCACCAGCACCACAAGCCCCAACAGGATCCGAACGACCATTCCTCCCCCCAAAGGAATCGCAAAAGCAAGGACGCCGGCACATGGCCGGCGTCCGTATCGTCCCATCACGCCCCGCCGCCCCGGCGGCGCAAGCTTAGCCCAGGCAGCGCGCCGGCGCTTACTCCGGCTTGCGCCCGGCCTGCGCCTCGCGCTCGGCCTGCTCACGGGCCTTGGCCTGCCGGCCCTTGTCGTAGTGCCACTTGATGGCGAAGAACATGCCGATGCCCAGCACCACCACCTTGAACACGATGAAAACGATCGGGAACCAGTCCATCGACGCCATCATCCGCAACCTCCTTTACCACCACGGAACGCTTTCGCTGTCCGGCTGACCTGCAACCTTTCCCGGCAGCTCGACCCGTCTGCGTCCCTGCGGCGGCTTGCAGCCCCGGGCGCGTGGCCCGGGGCCATTGCCTGCGGTGTCCGGGGCCAGACTGGCACCAGCCCGGGCTGTCATCGCACGCGGACCCGACTGACTTCTTGGAGAACGACTTGACGCCTGGAACACGATGCCCAGGCACCAGCCGAAGTAGAAGAATCGCTGCCAATAGAAGGGGCGGAAGCTCATCCCGGCCTTCGCCGCAAGCCCTATACAAACCGCCCAGAAACTGGTCGAATCTCGTTTCTGGACTGACCATGATACCGGGGCGACAGCATGGGGGCAACGCGGACCATCTTTCGCTGGGGCGTCGAACGTCGGCTGGAATTCATCGAATTCCGACTGTTCTGGGAAGGCCGGGTCAACCGGAGCGACCTGATGGGCACCTTCGGCGTCTCGGTCAACCAGGCATCCGCCGACCTCAACCGCTACCTCGGCATGGCCCCGGACAACATGCTCTATGACAAGAGCGCCCGCGCCTACGTCCGCGCCGACCGCTTCGAGCCCCTGTTCCTGAAGCCGGACCCGGCCAGCTACCTGTCCAGTTCCCCTGCTGCCCGATGCCGTCTGGTCAGCGGATTTCATGGCCGACGCGCTGGCGTGTGGCCGCCGCTTCCGGACCTTCAACGTGGTCGACGACTTCAACCGCGAGGCGCTGCACATCGAGGTCGACACCTCGATCTCGTCCACGCGCCTGGTCCGCATCTTCGAGCAGCTC
>Ga0182793_1000854_pt1 | contig 20720 bp, 18 predicted proteins | sample Passage237A_FD_130498 | JGI IMG/M metagenome (GOLD analysis project Ga0182793, IMG submission 130498) | Cellulose adapted compost microbial communities from Newby Island Compost Facility, Milpitas, CA, USA - Passage2 37A (version 2) (version 2) ... | reverse complement strand
GTGGGGGGGGGGGGGGCCTTGGGGGCGGGGGGGAAACGGGCCCCCCCCCGTCCCCCCCGCCATCATCGAGGAGGCGCCGCCCGAGCCGAAGGCCAGCACGAAATTCGACTTGACGATGCTTTCGGCGGCACGCTCCACGGCGTTGAAGTCGAGATGCTCGAAGGTCTCGTAGATGATGGACTGGATGCCGTTGACCACGCCCTGGGCGATCTCGTGCACGCTGGTCGGCCCGGCCGCCGGAGCGAAATAGCGCTGGCCGACGAAGCGCGACTGGGCCAGGCGCACCTTGAAATCGGCATAGCTGTCGCAGCCCAGCCGGCGGCAGAAGCGGGTGACGGTGGGCGGGGACACGTCGGCCTGGGCGGCCAGATCGACGATGCTCATCTTGAGCACGCTGTCGACATCGGCCAGCACGATCTCCGTCAGGGCCCGCTCGGAGCGGGTGAAGGCGTTCTTCTCGGTTTGCAGCAGGCCGACGATATCGAGCATCCGCTCCCCTCCCCGCCCCTGGCCATCGTCCCGGGACATCATCGTTTTCGCGGCCCGGGCGGAAACGGCGCCCGGCCCCCCCCCCGACCGCCTAGTAGACCGCCAGTCCCCTGGCGTCGAACAGATGCACCTTGTCGAACGAGAAGCCCATGCGGATCGGCTTGCCGTCCTGAAGCTCGGGATTGCCCTCGAACAGGCCGGTGAAATTCTCCCCGCCCGGCAGGGTGGAATAGGTGATGGTGTGGATGCCGAGCTGCTCGACGATGCTGGGCGTGGTCTCCAGCGTGAACTGGCCCTCGCCGAGATCGAGATGCTCGGGGCGGACGCCCAGCGTCACCTCCTGGCCGGCAATGGCGGTGTCGGTGCGCGGCAGCTCGATCGTGCCCAGGCTGCCGAGGTCGATGACGGCCCTGGCGCCGTCCGCCGTGCGGACCTTGCCGGAGATGAAGTTCATCTTGGGCGAGCCGATGAAGCCGGCGACGAACAGGTTGTCGGGCCGGTGATAGAGCTCGAGTGGCGAGCCGACCTGGGAAATCTCGCCCGCATTGAGCACCACGATCTTGTCGGCCATGGTCATGGCCTCGATCTGGTCGTGGGTGACGTAGATCATGGTCGAGCCGAGCCGCTTGTGCAGCTCCATGAGCTCGATGCGCATCTCCGAGCGCAGCGCGGCATCGAGATTGCTCAAGGGCTCGTCGAACAGAAAGATCTTGGGCTGGCGCACGATGGCCCGGCCGATGGCGACGCGCTGGCGCTGGCCGCCGGAAAGCTGGCCCGGCCGGTGCTGCAGGCGGCTTTCGAGCTGGAGCACCTTGGCGGCGGCATGCACGCGCTTGTCGACCTCGGCCTGGGGGAGCCTCTCGACGCGGAGCGGAAAGGCGATGTTCTCGTAGACGCTCATATGCGGATAGAGCGCGTAGGACTGGAACACCATGGCGATGCCGCGCTGCACCGGGGGCAGGTCGTTGACGACCCTGCCGCCGATCTCGATCTCGCCCGCCGAGACGTCCTCCAGTCCCGCGATCATGCGCAGGAGCGTGGACTTGCCGCAGCCGGAGGGACCCACGAAGACGACGAACTCGCCCTCGCTGACGTCCAGATCGATGCCCTTGATGATACGGGCTTCGTTGAAGGACTTTTCGAGGCGCTTGAGGCTCAGTTGCGACATGGTTCGCGTCTCCAGTGGAGAAGGGATTTCATGGTGGCCCGCCCCTGCCCGCCGTGGGCCGGGGAGGGATGCCGCCGCCCCGGAGGGCGACGGCGGGTTCGTCGGAGGACGAGCCTACTTGTACTGCTCGAGCTCGGCTGCGGCGCGCTCCAGCGCGGCGGCCGGCTCGGCCTGGCCGGTCACCACCGACTGGACCATTTCGATCATGACGTTCTGCAGGCCGATATAGTCGGTGAACAGCGGCTCGGCGCCACCGAACTCGATGCCGTCGAGGAACGGCGCCCAATTGGCGTCGGCGGCCAGAAGCTCGCTGGTCTGCGGCTCGAGCGGACGCAGAGGGGTGAGACCGGACTCCATCTCGTAAGCCCACTGGGTCTCCGGCGCGGTGAGGAACTTGGCGAATTCGACGGCCTTGTCCTCGTAGCCGGTGCCCTTGAACACCACCAGGGAGTCGGTGATCAGCAGCGTGCCGGGGCCTTCGGCGCTGGGGCCGAGCGGCAGCGGGGCGACACCCCAGTTCATGCCGCCCTGGGTAGCCAGGTTGCCGGCATTGAAGGAGGCCTCGATCATGGCGACGCCGCCGTCGAGCCAGATGGCGCGCACTTCGTTCTGCTCGTAGGCCGTCGGCCCTTCCTCGGAGAACGGCACGATGTCGCGCAGGGCGGTCAGCGCTTCCAGGTTCTGCGGGCTGTTGAGCACGATGTTCTCGTCGGCGTCGATGACCAGCCCGTTATTGGTGTAAACCCAATGCAGGAACTGGTGCATGGTGTTGTCCATCGTCTTGGCGACGAGGCCATAGCCGGCGGCATCGGTGTTCTCGCTGATCTGCTGGGCGAAGGCGATCTTCTCTTCCCAGGTCTTGGGCGGGGTCTCGGGATCGAGGCCGGCCTGCTCGAACAGATCCTTGTTCCAGAACAGCGCCTTGGTCGAGAAGGCCACCGGCACGCCCCACTGGGTGCCCTGGAAGGTCACCGTCTCGGGCACGTAGTTGTAGTAGGAAGCCTTTTCCTCCTCGCTCATCGGGATCTCGACGATGAGGTCGTTGAGCGCGAACTGCTTGACGGTGCGCGAGCCCACATAGGCGAGGCCGACCGGGTCGCCGGCGACGGCGAGCTGGGTGGCGCGATCCTGGCACTGGGCCCAGCCGACGAGCTGCACCTCGACCGGATAGTCGGGATTGGCGGCGCCCCACGCGTCGATCGCACCCTGCTGGGTCGCAGAGACCGAGTCGCCGCAGAGGATGAAGCTGATCGGCTCGGCCTGGGCGACGGTGGCCAGGCCGGTGGAACCGGACAGCGCCACCACGGAGGCGAGCAATACCTTGCTGGTAAGTTTCACGTTTAGTCTCCCTTGTGTTGCGTTCCCCGGAAGGGGCGCTTCTACTGCTTCACGGCGCCGGCGGTGAGGCCGGCGACGAGATAGCGCTGCAGGATCACGATGATGATCATGACCGGCAGGATTCCGACGAAAGAGGCCGCCATCAGCTCGTTCCAGAGCACTTCCTGCCGGCCGAAGAAGGCGAACAGCCCCACGGGCAGCGGCATGAATTCCTGGCGGGAATTGAAGGTGAGCGCGAAGATGAACTGCTGCGCATAGGCGCCGATGAAGGTCATGATGGCGATCACGACGATGCCCGGCATGGCCAGCGGCAGGATGACCCGGCGCAGGGTGTAGAGACGGGAGGCCCCGTCCACCCAGGCCGCCTCGTCCAGCTCGCGCGGGATGCGCAGCATGTAGGTGCGCAGCAGCCAGATCGAGGACGGGATCAGGAAGGCGATGCCCGGCACGATCATGGCCCAGTAGGAATTGAGCAGGCCCATGGTGCGCATCAGCCGGTAGAGCGGGATCAGCAGCACGGCGCCCGAGAACATGTTGACCGCCAGGAACCCGCCCAGCAGCAGCACCGACCCGGCGAAGGTGAAGCGCGCGAAGGCGTAGGCAGCCGGCACCACGATCACCACCACCGCCAGCGTCACCACCAGCGAGATGAACAGCGAGTTGAAGATATAGCGTCCCAGCCCTTCCACCGTGGTCCACATGGTGACGTAGGCATCGAAGGAGCCGTTCCTGGGAATGAAGCTGTAGGGGGTGGAGAAGAGCTGGCTCAGCGGCTTCAGCGAGACCAGGAAACCCTCGATGAAGGGTGCCAGCACGAAGAACAGGAACAGGGCGATGCCGGCATAGAGCCCGACGATCTCGTACCATTTGTAGCGGTCGATCATCGCCCTGGCGGTCTTCACCCGGCCTTTCGGCTTGACGAGGGCGGGGCTGTCGACGGAGGCGATCTCGGTCGCGCGGGGAATGTCGGTCATTTGGCTTCTCCCTGCGACAGCCGGCGTACGGCACGGAAGTAGACGATGCAGAACAGCGACACGAAGATGCAGATGACCACGGCGCGGGCCGCCCCCTCGCCGTAGCGGTAGGAGCCCATCGCGGTCTTGTAGGTGTCGATGATCATCGTGGTGGTCTGGTTGGACGGACCGCCCTGGGTCAGGATCCAGATGATGTCGAAGGAATTGAAGGTGGCGATGAGCGACAAGAGGCTCATGGTGACGATGGCCGGCACCATCAGGGGCAGGGTGATGCGGCGGAAGCGGTAGAACCGGCCGGCGCCGTCGGTCCAGGCGGCCTCGTGCAGGTCCTTGGGAATCGACTGCATGGCGGCCAGGAAGTAGATCGTCACCATGGGCACGCCGATCCACACATCGGTGACGATGGTGGCCCAGAAGGCGCTGTCCCCGTAGGCCAGGATGGGCCAGGGCCGGCTGATGATGCCGAAATTCTGCAACAGGCCCGAGATCATCCCGAACTGGCCGTTATACATCCAGCCCCACATGAAGATGCCGATGGCCATGGGCACGATCCAGGGCGGCATGGTGAGCAGGCGGAACAGCGCCTGGCCGGGAATGGCGGCATTGAGCAGCACGGCGCCGAACATGCCGATGACCATCTTGAGCGCCACCGAGAAGAAGGTCCACACGAAGGTGCGGATGATGACGTCGGTGAAGTTGCCGGCCCCGAAGATGCGCTGGTAGTTGGCCCAGCCGACGAAATCGTAGTCGGGGCGCAGCGCGGCATTGGTGAAGGAGAGGACGATGGTGTCGACCAGCGGATAGGCGACGATGGCGAGGATGTAGATGAGGGCCGGGGCCAGCAGGGCGAGGGCGAAGAGGGTGGCGCTTCTGGTACTGGTCATCGGCCGATCCTCCTTCAGTTCCCGCGCCCGAGGGCCGTATCGAAGCGTTGCCAGATGGGGGACATGTCGACCACGCTCCGGGTGCGCATGGCCTCGTCCATGGAAAGGGCCAGCAGGCCCGCCTCCAGCGCGTCGGTGACCGAGACCGGCAGCGGCACGCCCTCGAGCAGATGCCTGAGGATGTCCTCGGCCATCTGCTCGTCGGCGCCGTAATGCTGGGAAAGGCCGCCGGTCTTGTAGGTCTTGTCCTCCAGCCGCTCGGAGGTGCGGCTGTCGGTGACGCGGAAATAGTTGCGGATGAAGTCGCCCTCGGCCATGCCCCTGGCACCGATGACGGCGAAGCGGCGGAAATCGTCGGGCACGTTGATATTGGTGTGGAAGGTCAGCGCCGCGCCGTTCTCGTACTGCACGATGGCGGTCTGGAAATCGATGATGTCGCCGTCGCTGTCGAAGACCTTGTCGCTGCCCTGCCAGCCCGAGGGCTTGCGGTGGTAGACCTCGAGGTCGTTGGCGCCGGCATCCTGGGGGGCGTTCTCGGGCACGAAGCTGCGGCGGCCGCCGAAGCTGGCCACGTAGCGCGGCCGGCAACCCATGACCCCGTTGTAGAGATCGAGGTCGTGGCAGCACTTCTCCAGCATGAAGCTGCCCGAATATTTCTCGTAGCGCCGCCAGTCGCGCATGAAGAAGGCGCCGTGATAGGGCGGGATGTGCTCGGACGCCTCGATGGAGGCGATGTCGCCCAGCCGGCCCTCGGCCTGGGCCTTGCGCAGATCGACATAGAGCGGCGCATAGCGCAGCACCAGACCGACCATGACGTTGTCGGAGCCGTAGCGGGCGATGAGCTCGGCCAAGGCCATGGTATCCTCCACCGAGGTCACCACCGGCTTTTCGGCGAAAATCTTCATGCCGCGCTCGAGGCCGACGCGGATATGCTCGAGATGCAGGTGATTGGGCGAGCCGACCATGAGCAGGTCGAGATCGCCTTCGTCGATCAGCGCCTCAAGGCTCGGATAGGCCTTGCCGACGGAAACGCCATGCTCCTCGGCATAGGGCAGGCCGGCCGGCGCCGGATCGACATAGCCCACGATCCGGAAGTCGCTGCTGGCGGCGGAGAATATCCGCGCCAGATAGCCCAGACGATAACCGAGGCCGACAATGCCTACCCGCATGCTTCCCTGCCGTTGCCCTGCTGCCGCCAATCTCTTTCGGATCAGTCGGGTTTTCTGTAAACGATTTTCAAGATTAGGCGTCTCTCCGACACAATGTCAACATACATTCGGCGGTATGACAATACCAATTTAAGCCACCCTCGAATCCTGCCCATTCAGGCGCCAGTTTGCTGTATTTCTAGGCGTTTGCTCGAACTTCGGATGCAATTGGCATGTGGACAAACCGCGCGAAAGCGCGCAGCATGTCGCAATTGGTATCCATGTGGCCTCTTTCACGACGCGCCATGTGGATGACATCCATGAAAATTTGATACAGAGTTCGGTGGCGCGCATCGGGCGCGCCGAACCCATCAGCCGCGCGAGACGACGATGAGCCTTTCTGCCAATCCCTTCCCCGACGACGCCGACCGCTCGGCCATCTGGACCATGCTGGTGCCGCGCGACATCAAGGCTTTCGTCAATGCCGACTGGTCCATGGTCGAGGGCGATTTCGTCGCCGGGGACTTCATGGGCATCAACGGCAACCGCACCGACAATCCGGATGGCTGGACCATCAGCTTCCCCACGCTGGAGCAATATCGCGACGAATGGCTGCGCCAGGCGCATGAGGGCCAGAAGGTCGCATATGCCGAGGACCAGGAAGCCGGCATCCACCGCGCCACGCGCCTCACCGAAATCGAGATCAGCGGCGACCGCGCCGTGGCGCACAAGAAGTTCGACGGCGAAATCCTGAAAGCCGATGGCGGCAAGGACGTCCTCAACTGGCAGACGCTCTATTTCTGCCGCAAGGTGGACGGCCGATGGAAGCTGACCGGCTTCGTGGGCTATCTGCCCTATCCGATGGGGAAAAGCGTCTAGGGCGCAAACCACACGCACCACGCTGCCCCCGGACCTGATCCGAGGGTCATTCCCGATCCGGCGGGCGTCAATAGTGGTCCTCGGGTCGAGCCCGAGGACAGCAACGGGGTGGAGATGTCCTGCCCCAGATCGTTTCCAAGGCAGCATTCCCATGCCCCTCCTCAGCCCCCAACGCCTGGTCATGCTGGTGTTCTTCCTCCAGCCCGTCGCCTTCGGCTCGTGGCTGCCGCGCATTCCGGAAGTGCAGGCCGCGTTGGGGCTGGGACCGGGGGCGCTGGCGGTGGCGCTCCTGGGCATGCCGGTGGGCACGCTGATCACCCTGCCCTTCGCCGGACCGCTGGTGGGGCGGATCGGGGCGCGGGCGGCGATCCTGATCGGCTTCGCCTGCTATTCCGTCGCCGCGAGCCTGCCGGTGCTGGCGCCCGATCCGGTACTGCTGTTCCTGGCGCTGATGCTGGCCGGCTGGGCCATCTCCTTTGTCGAACTGGGGCTCAACGTCGAGGCCGACCTGGTGGAGAAAGCCACCGGCAGGCTGATCATGAACACATCCCATGGCTGCTGGTCGCTGGGCATCATGGCCGGCAGCCTGATCGGGTCCGGCTTCGCCGCCCTGGGCGTGGCGCCCGCCATCGCCGTGCCGCTGCTGGCCGCCATCGTGCTGCCCTTCGCCCTCTTGGCTGGCTATGCCCTGCCCCGCCTCAGCGACACCGCGCCCGCGGGCCGGCCGCTGCGGTCCGCCTGGTCGCTGCCGGGCCCGGCGCTGATCGGCATCTGCCTCTTCGTCTTCGGCATCACCATGACGGAGGGCGCCATGGCCGACTGGTCGGCCATCTTCCTGCGCGACGCGCTGGGCGCCGAGGGCGGGCTGGTGGGGCTCGGCTATTCGGTGTTCGCGCTCATGGTGGCGGCGGGGCGCTTCGGCGGAGACCTGCTCAAGCGCCGGCTCGGCGCGGTAGGCACGGCGCGCCTCTGCGGGGCGCTGGCGGTCACCGGCGGCACCCTGCTCTATTTCGCCCCCGGCGTGGAACTGGCGCTGGCCGGCTTCGGCATCATCGGCGTCGGCGTTTCGGTGGGCTTCCCCCTGGCGGTGACCGCCGCGGCCGGCCTCGGCGACCGCGCCGCCTCGGCCAATGTGGCCGTGCTCTCCTTCGTGGCGCTGACCGGCTTTCTCATCGGCCCGCCCCTGATCGGCTTCGTTGCCGAACACAGCGACATCCGGCTGGGGGTCGCCTGCGTCATCCCGGCGCTGCTGCTCAGCCTGCTGCTCGCCGGACGCCTCAAGCCGCGCCCGGTGACGACCCGACACAATCCCGAAGCCGAAATCCCCGGAGTCCTCTGATGCGCATCGCCGTCGCCGGGCTGCACACCGAATGCAGCACCTACAACCCCGTCCTGGCCCGCGAGGCCGATTTCCGCGTGTTGCGCGGCCCCGCCATGCTCAAGGATGCCTATTTCGACTTCCTCACCCATTTCCCCGCCGAGTTCATCACCATACTGCATGCGCGCGCCATTGCCGGCGGGCCGGTGGAGCGCACGATCTACGAGACCTGGAAGGCGGAGATCCTGGCCGGGCTCAAGGCGGCGCTGCCCCTCGATGGCGTGTACCTCGCCATGCACGGGGCGATGTTCGTCGAAGGCATGTTCGACGCCGAGGGCGATTTCATCGCGGCGGTGCGCGAAGCGGTCGGGCCGGAGGCGGTGATCGCGGCCAGCTACGACCTGCACGGCAATATCAGCCAGGCCATCATCGACAATCTCGACATCTTCTCCACCTACCGCACCGCGCCGCATATCGACGTGCCCGACACCATGCGCCGGGCGGTGACCATGCTGGTGCGGTCGCTGAAGACCGGGGTGCGGCCGGTGCTCGCCTGGGCGCCAGTGCCGGTACTGCTGCCCGGCGAGCGCACCAGCACGCAAGACGAGCCGGCACGCAGCTTCTATGCCCAGCTTCACGAGGTGGAAGAGCCCACGGGCATCTGGGACGCCTCCTTCCAGGTGGGCTATGTCTGGGCCGACGAGCCGCGCGCCACCGCCTGCGCCGTGGTGACCGGCACCGACCGGGCGGCCATGGACCGGGCGGCGCGGCATCTGGCCCAGGGCTACTGGAATATCCGCGAGCAATTCGCGTTCGGCATGCAGACCGGCTCGATCGACGAATGCGTGGACAGGGCCCTCGCCAGCCCCACCCATCCGGTGGTGCTGGCGGAATCGGGCGACAACCCCACGGGCGGCGGCGTGGGCGACAGGGCCGAGGTGCTCGCCGCGCTGATCGCGCGCGACGCGCAGGGCGTGGTGTTTGCCGGCATCGCCGACAAGGCGGCGACGGAGGCGGCCTATGCCGCCGGCGTCGGCGCCAGGGTACGGCTTCGCATCGGCGCCAGCCTCGACCCTTCCAGCACGCCGATCGATGCGGAGGCCGAAATCGTCTTCCTGCTCGAAACCGGGGAGGCATCTCTGCGCGAGGCGGTGGTGCGGATCGGCGGGATCGACCTGGTGCTGACGGCGCGGCGGCGGCCGTTCCACAATATCGCCGACTTCACCCGGCTGGGGCTCGATCCGCGTGCGGCCAAGGGGGTGGCGGTCAAGTCGGGCTATCTCTCGCCCGAGCTCGGACCCATCGCCAATCCGGGGATCATGGCGCTGTCGCCCGGGGTGGTGGACCAGTTCGTGGAACGCACCCAGCGCCGGCATACCAGGCGGCCGAGCTATCCCTTCGACCGCGCGTTCGCGTTCTCGCCGGAGGTGAAGTGGTCGGCACGGGCGCGCTGAGACCGCCCGCCTTTCTCCGCCGCCTGCTTTCGGTTATGCACCAAACGAAAGCAGGAACGCCAATGACCCCATCGATGCGACAGGCCCAGATCGTGGAGCTCGCCCGGCAGAAGGGCGGGGTGACCGTCGAGCAGCTGGTCGCGGCGTTCCGGGTGACGCCGCAGACCATCCGCAAGGACCTCAACATCCTCTGCGGGCGCGGGGCCCTGAAGCGCACCCATGGCGGGGCCATGCACCCTTCCGGGGTGGAGAATGTCGAATACGAGGCCCGGCGGCAGATCGCCACGGCTGAGAAGCGGGCCATCGGCCGGGCAGCGGCGGCGCTCATCCCCGACCATGCCTCGCTGCTGATCAATATCGGCACCACCACCGAGGCGGTGAGCCAGGCGCTGGTCGACCACCAGGGACTGATGGTCATCACCAACAACATCAACGTCGCCAACCGGCTGCGCGTGGTGCCGACCATGGAGGTGGTGATCGCCAGCGGCGTGGTGCGAGCCTCAGACGGCGGCATCGTCGGCGAGGCGGCGGTGGATTTCATCCGCCAGTTCAAGGTGGACTTCGCCGTGATCGGGGTTTCGGCCATCGATCCGGACGGGGCGCTGCTCGACTTCGACTATCGCGAGGTGAAGGTGGCGCAGGCCATCGTCGCCAATGCGCGGCATGTGATCGTGGTTTCCGACAGCACCAAGTTCACCAGGACGGCGCCGGTGCGGATCGGCCATCTGAGCCAGGCGCACACCTTCATCACCGATCATTGCCCGCTCGAGAGCATCAGGCAGGTCTGCGCCGAAGCCGGCATCCGGCTGATCGAGACCGGCACCGGCCAGCCGGATCAGCAATCGCGGGGCGGAAGTTTCCCTCCTCCCTGAGGGGTGAGGGATGGGGGCTCCGGTGGCTACGGCGGGAGAACGCAGCCCCTCGGCTCAACCACGCCGCCCTACAGCATGAAATCGGCCAGATCGGCGTCGGCTTCCGCCGTCGCATCGGCGGCCGTGGGCCCGGTTCCGAACAGGGCGGCATGGACGGCGCGCTCGGCTTCCATGGTGTAGAGCCGGCGCAACTGCTCCAGGATGGCTTCGGTGCCGGCGGGCAACGGGACGGGCGGGGGCGCGGCGGCAAGGCCGGCGGCCGTCAGGGCGGCGTCCGCCATGGCCTCGGCCATCGCGGACTGGCCGGCAAGGCCGGCGGCCGCGTCCTCGAGCAGGCCAATCACCTTCGGCCCCTCGCCGTTGAGGCTGGCAAGCGCCTCGGCCAGCCGGACATCGAGCGCGGCGAGGATGTCGAGGGCGAGATTGGCCTGGTGTTCGAGCTCGGCGATCTGGCCGGCCCCGTCCGCTGCCGCGGCGGTGCCGAAATTGCGGGCCAGGGCCGCGGATTCGTCGAGCCGCGCCATGGCCGCCTCGGCGGCGACCACGGTCTCGCTGGTCAGCTCGCGCAACTGGGTGGCGATGACCGTCAGCGCGGCGCCGCGCGGCCCGAGCTGGGCGCAGCGCACTGCGGCATTGAGGCTGACGAGCCGCATATTGGCCTCGATGTCCTGCACGGCCGTGACATGTTCGAGCAGCACGCCGACGGTATGGGCCACCGCGGCGGCCACCGCTTCGAGCTTGGCGCGCTCGGCCTCGAAGCCGCGCAGCACGGCGACGGCGGTGCGCAACTGGGCGCTGAGGCTGGCAAGCGCCGAGCTTTCTCCGGTCCCGGTGCCGTAGAGATCGCGGCTGCGGGCCATGATGGTGCCGGCGTCGCTGGCGAGGGAGGCGAGCGAGCGTTCGGCCTCCTCCACCTCGGCGGCGAAGGCACGGGCGGTCTCGGAGAGTTGCGCCTGCTCGAGCACCGTCACCGCCGCGACGGTGGCGTCCCGTTCGGCTTCCGGAACTGCCTGGCCGAAAGCGCTGCCGCCTTCAAGCAGGTCGGCCAAGGCGCAGAGGCCGGCCTCGACATGTTCGAGCCTCTGGCGGGTGGCGTCGCCGACCTGGAGGGCCATGACGGCGCTGCCGATGCGCCCCACGATCTGGCGCGAGACGCGGCCGGTTTCGGCGCTGCCTTCCACCGCGGCGCGGCGCTGGCCGTCGAGGGCGGCAAGAGTGGCTTCGAGGCTCGCAGCCAGCCCCGAGAGCGTATGGGCATGGGCCGCCTCGAACTGGGCGCGCTGGCTGGCGGCGCGGTCCACTTCGGCCTGGAGCTGGCGATAGACCTGCGAGAATTCCTGGATGGTGCGGCTGGCGGTATCCGAAAGGGTGGCGATGTCGGTGGTGAAGACGTCGAAATCGTCACTGTCCCCGACAATGCCGGCGGCGGTCACCCGGGCATTGACCGAGACGATGCCCATCATCTTGACCGTCCGGCGCAGCTCGCCGATGGGCGTATTGGCGGCGCCGACCACCTCGACCAGGCGGGCCAGGTCGGTCTTCTCCTGGGCGAAGGCGGCGGAGAGCGCGGCGGCGCGGGCGGCGACGGCGCCGAGATGGGCGCCGGCCTCGCTCACCTCCTCGCCTTGCAGCGCCTCGGGCAGGGCCTCGAAGAGGCGGGTGAGCGCGTTGAGCCTGGTGGCGCCTTCGGTGAGGCGGGCGCCGACGCCGACGAAGGCGGCTTCGATCTGCTGGCGCGGGCCGGCGAGGTCGTCGGCCAGCCGGTGGAAGGCAGCAGGGTCGATAGGACCGGTCATGCCGCACCTCCGGCGCTGCGGGCGGGGTTGCGGCCGAAGGCGGCGATCTCGCCGGCCATCCGCGCCAGCGGCAGGACACGGCTGGCGGCGCCGCGCTGGATGGCTTCCTTGGGCATGCCGAAGACCACGGAGCTTTCCTCGTCCTGGGCAATGGTGACGCTGCCCATCTGACGCATTTCGAGGAGGCCCCGCGCGCCGTCGTCGCCCATACCGGTGAGCAGCATGCCGAGGGCGTTGCGGCCGGCGGACTGGGCGACGGAGCGGAACAGCACATCGACCGAGGGACGATGCCGCGATACATTCGGGCCGTCGACGATCCTGACCGAATAGCGCCTGCCGGTGCGCACGAGCTGCATGTGCTGATTGCCCGGCGCCACGAGGACCAGCCCCTGCTCGACCGGGTCGCCGTCCACGGCCTCGCGCACCCGCACGACGCAGCCGGCATCGAGGCGGCGGGCGAAGGCGGCGGTGAATTTCTCGGGCATGTGCTGGACGATGAGGACCGCCGGACTGTCGGCCGGCAGCGCCTCCAGCACTTCGCGCAGCGCCTCGGTGCCGCCGGTCGAGGCGCCTATGGCGACGATGGGCTCGGTGGCCGGCATGCGCTGGACCAGGCTCTGCCGGCGCGCCTCGGACACCGGCGGCAGCACCGCGTCGGCGGTCAGCTTCGCCTCGACCGGCAGGGCCGGCGCGGCCTTGCGGACGCCCTTGAGCTTGGCATGGGCGGCGGCCTTGGCGGCGTCGCAGATGCGCATGCGCGATTCCTGCAGGAACTGCGCCGTATCGATGCGGGGCTTGGCGACCACGTCCACCGCGCCGGCCTCCAGCGCCTGCATGAAGGTATCCGAGCCGGCCTGGGCGAGGCTCGAGCAGATGACGACCGGTATGGGCCGCTGCGCCATGATCTTGCGCAGGAAGGTGAGGCCGTCCATGCGCGGCAGCTCGATGTCGAGGAAGATGACGTCGGGCACCTCCTGGCGGATGCGCTCGACCGCCACATAGGGATCGGCGGCGGTGGCCATGACCTCCAGCGCCGGATCGGCGGAGATGATGTCGCTCAGCGTCAGGCGCACCGAGGCGCTGTCGTCGACGATGAGCACGCGGATCTTTTCATTCATGGCCGGGCCGTCATTCCTTCTGGAACACGGCGGGAGCGACCTGCCGCATGGTAACCGAGGTGCCGATCATGGACTCCGAATGCCCAAGAAGTAGATAACCGCCCGGCCGCAAATGGCCGACGAGGCGATTGATGACCGCCTCCTGGTCGGGCTTGTCGAAATAGATCAGCACATTGCGCAGGAAGACGATGTCCACGTCCCGGTCGAACGGATAGCTCGTGTCCATGAGGTTGAGGCGCTCGAAGCGCACGAGCCGCCGCAGCTCGGGCACGATGCGCACCTCGGGCCTGACGCCGGGGCGACGCGCATGCATGAGGTAGCGGGCCTGCATGGGCTGGGGGACCGGCACGACCTGCTCGGTCGGATAGACGGCACGCCGGCCATGGTCGAGCACGTCGGTGGAGATGTCCGTGCCGAGCACGGCGAAGCGGAAATCGTGGCGCTGGGCCACCATGTCGGCCAGCACCATGGCGATGGTATAGGCCTCGGCGCCGGTGGAGCTGGCGGCGCTCCACACCTTGAGCAGGGGCATGCGTTCGTGGCCGCGCCCTTGCAGCAGAGCCGGCACCAGGACTTTCTCCAGCAGCTCGAAATGTTCCGGCTCGCGGAAGAAATCGGTCTTGTTGGTGGTGACCGTGTTGATCAGGAAGACCTCTTCGCGTTCGATGCCGTTCTGGCGGAAGAGATAGTCGCCATAGGCGGCGAAGCTGGGCAGGCCGAGCGCCCTGAGGCGCTTGCGCAGGCGCCCCTCCACCATCAGCCGCTTGGCCGGCGGCAGCTTGATGCCGACCTCCCGGCCGATCAGGGCGGAGATGCGCTGGAAATCGAGCCTGGAGAGATGGTCGTCCTCTTCGAGGCGGACGGCCGGATAAGCAAGGGGGGACAAGTGCTCCTCCGATGGTGCGGATGCCGGACGGCCGGTGCCGGACGGCGAGGGCGTCACGCTGCCAGTGCCGCGGCCTCGCCCAGAAGGCGGTCGAGGTCGAGCACGGTGACGAAGGCGCCGTTGCGCCGGCCGATGCCTTCGATGCAATGGCCGCTCCAGCCGGCGGACACCGCCGGAGGCGGATCGAGCGCATCGCCGTCGAGGACGGTGACCTCGAAGACGCGGTCGGCCCTGAGCCCCAGCGTGACCTGCCCCTTCCGCCCGGCCACGGCCAGGACGACGATGCGGGTATTCTCGGTGTCGGCCGCCGCTTGCATACCCAGGGTGAGCCGCAGGTCGAGCACCGGCACGCCCTGCCCGCGCACGTCGATCATGCCCAGCAGGTTTTCGGGCGCCCTGGGCAGCCGGGCGATCGGGCGCATATCCAGGATTTCCCGGACCCTGGCGACGGGCGCCGCGAAGATCTCCTCCGCGACGCCGATGGTGACATATTGGGCCTGTTCCGCCATGGCCGTGCCCCGGATCAGGCCGCGCCGCGGCGGGTGAACTCGCCGTCCAGCTCGTCACGGCCGTCGTCGAGGTCCAGATCGAAGCCGCCACCGCTTGCAGCCGCCTTCGCCCGGGCGGGCGCCTTGGCCTTGGGAGCCATGTGCGGCGCCCTGGCGAGAATGGCCTGCTTGAGGTCGACCGCAGCCGGCTCCGCGGGCGCCACGGCGCCGGCGGCCGCATCGATGCGGAAGTAGCTGATGGCGGCCTGGAGCTGCTCGGCCTGGCTGGCCAGCTCCTCGGAAGTGGCCGACATCTCCTCGGCGGCCGAGGTGTTCTGCTGGGTCACCTTGTCGAGCTGCTGGATGGCGGTGTTGATCTGGGCGGCGCCGGCGTTCTGCTCGCGGCTGCCGGCGGAGATTTCCTCCACCAGCTCGGCGGTGCGCTGGATGTCGGGCACCAGCTTGGAGAGCATCTCGCCTGCCGATCGGGCGGCCTTGACGGTGGTGCCGGAGAGCGTCGAGATCTCTGCCGCCGCGGCCTGGCTGCGCTCGGCGAGCTTGCGCACCTCGGAGGCCACCACCGCGAAGCCCCGGCCATGCTCGCCGGCCCGGGCGGCTTCCACCGCCGCGTTGAGGGCGAGCAGGTCCGTCTGGCGGGCGATCTCCTGCACCACCATGATCTTCTCGGCGATGGTCTGCATGGCCGTGACGGCATTGTTGACCGCTTCGCCCGAGGCGATGGCATCGGCCGCGGACTGGCGGGCGGTCTTCTCGGTCTGGGCGGCATTGTCGGCCGACTGCTTGATGGTGGCGGCCATTTCCTCCATCGAGGCCGACGCTTCCTCGGTCGAGGACGCCTGCTCGGTGGCGCCCTGGCTCAGCTGCTCGGCGGTGGCCGACATCTCCTGGCTGCCGGCGGCGACGTTGCGGGTGGCGGCGGTGACTTCGGCGACCACCTCGCGCAGCTTGCGGGTCATGGCGTTGAGCGCCTTGATGAGATCGCCCACCTCGTCGTCCGACCGGATGGCGGCGGTGGCGGAGAGATTGCCCCCGGCCACCTCGTCGGCCAGGCGCACGGCGCTGGCGAGGGCCTTGGAGATGGACATCACGATCCAGATGGCGGCCACGAGAGCGATCAACGCCGAACCGACCAGCAGGGCAACAAGGAACATGCGGGTCTGCTCGTAGAGACCGTTGGCGTCGGCCAGCGCATTGCTGACCGTGATCTCGTTGCGGGCGACGATGCCGTCGATCAGCTCGTTGGCCTGGGCGCGCAGATTGGCCCCCACCGTGTCCACGATCTGCTGGGCATTGTATTGCGAACGCTGCACGGCGACCGCGTTGCCCTTTTCCATGGCGGCAAAGAGGCTGTCGAAATTGGCGCGCACCTCGTTGACGAGTCCGGCCTCCGACGGGCCGGCCAAACGGGCCAGCCGGTCGATATTGGGCTGAATCCGCTCATGGACACCGTCGAAATCGTTGAACCATTCATCCTGCTTGGCCGGGTTGCCCGAGGCCAGCAGCACGTTGCGGTGCTGGCGGAACACGTCGCTGGCATCAAGGAACAGGGTGCTGGCGGCCTCGTAGGCCGGAAAGGCAGCGGCATCGCCGGCATTCACCCTGGCGGCGAGGGCCGGCAGCAGCCTGCCCATGGTGTTCTCGAGCGCGGTGATCGCGGCGCTGCCATCGGTGGTGGTGATGGCGAAGGCCGCGGTGTCGGAGTTCTTCAGCGCCTCGGCCTTGGCCTCGCTCAGCGCGGACCAATAGGCGTCCAGCTTGCCGATGAAGCTCTGCATGTCGGCGATGTTGTCCGGATTGGTGAAGCTGCCCGCCAGCTCATGCGCGATGGCGTTGATCTCGTCGTAGTTGTGCTGCATCGACGCCTGGAGCGCGGACAGTTCCGCATCGTCGGTGCTCAGCACCATGGCCCGCATGTCGTTGGACAGCGCAGTCAGATCGATCTGCAGTTCCTTGAGCCTTAGCGAGCGGGCCACCGGGCCGTCGATGACCGTGGCCATGGAGGTGTTGATCGTTCCCAGCCCCTGAATTGCCAGGAACATGCTGGCGCCGGACAGCGCCACGACGGTGGTGAACACCGCCGCCAGCTTTGCCTTGATTGTCAGTCTCACGATGCGGGCCTTTCTTCTGATGCCGCGGGCGCGCTTCTGCCGCCCGGTGTTTCGAAAATCCGTTCCATGTCGGGGATGATGATGAAGCCGCCATTGCGCTTGCCGATGCCCCTGACGAATTCGGGGCGCCAGCGCATGCCGACCCTCGGAGCCTCCTCGATGGAGGCCGCCTCGATGTCGGTGACGTCGTGCACCTTGTCGGCCAGGATGCCGGCAATGGTGGGTTCGCCGTCGATATCGACCTCCATGACCACGATGCGCGTGTCCTCGTCCGGCTCGGGGCGCTCCATGCCGAACATGACGCGCAGATCGGCGAGCGGCACGACGCGGCCGCGCACATTGATCAACCCGCCGACGAAGGCGGGGGCGTTGGGCACTTCGGTTATGGGAACCAGATCGAGGATTTCGCGGACCCGGCTGGCCTCGACGGCGAAGAGCTCGTCGTCGAGCCGGATGGTCAGCGCGGTCATGGGTGCGTCTGGACTGCTCATGCCGCCCTCCCGGTCATCTGGTCACGCTCGACATAGCCCTGCCCTGCCGAGACCAGATGGGCGGTGTCGAGGATGAGGGCGACGGTGCCGTCGCCGAGGATGGTGGCGCCGGAAAAGGACTTGATGCCCGAATGCAGCTTGGAGAGCTGCTTGATGACCGTCTGGTTGTTGCCGATGATCTGGTCGACCACGAGGCCAACCCGGCCGTCTCCGGAGGAGACGATGACCACCTTCTGGTGCGGCTCGGCCGGCGCGGTGGTGCCGAAGACCTCGCGCAGGCGCAGATAGGGCACCAGGCTTCCCCTGATGTCGAGGAAATTGCGGCCTTTGGCGTGCGCCTCGATGCCGTCGGGTAGCTCGACGCATTCCTCGACGGCGGCGAGCGGGATGGTGTAGCGGCCGGTGCCGACCCGCACCAGCATGCCGTCGATGATGGCGAGGGTGAGCGGCAGGCGCAGGGTCGCCGTGGTGCCCTGCCCCGGCACGGTGGAAAGATCGATGGTGCCGCGCAGCCCGTCTATGGTGCGCTTGACCACATCCATGCCGACGCCGCGGCCGGAGAGGGACGTCACTTCCTTGGCCGTCGAGAAGCCCGGGGCGAAGATCAGGTGATGGAGCTCCTGATCGGTGAGCTTGGTTTCGGGCGTGATCAGCCCGTTCTCCTCGGCCTTGGCGCGGATGCGCGCCGCATCGAGCCCGGCCCCGTCGTCGGAGACGGAGATGGCCACCTCGGCGCCCGAATAGACCGCGGACAGGCGCACCACGCCCTTGGCCGGCTTGCCGGTCGCCACGCGCTTCTCGGCGCTTTCGAGGCCGTGGTCCACCGCATTGCGGATGAGATGGACCAGGGGATCGGCCAGCCGCTCGATCATGGTCTTGTCGAGCTCGGTGTCCTCACCGGAGGTGATGAACTCGATGGGCTTGCCCAGTTCGCCTGACAGATCGTGCACCAGCCGCCGGAAGCGGCTGAACAGGGTGCCGATGGGCACCATGCGGATGCCCATGGTGGTGTCGCGCAGCCCGGAGGAGAGCCGTTCGAGCTCCTCGGCAATGGTCTTGAGGCCCGCATCGGCGCTCTGGGCGGCGATCTGGCTGAGGCGCGCCTGGGCGATGACCAGCTCGCCCACCCGGTCCATGAGCTCGTCGAGCCGTTCCGCCGGCACGCGCAGCGAGGACGCGGCGGCCCGCTCGCCGCCGTCATTGCGTTCGGCCGGGCGCGAACGGGGCGAGGGCGACTGGGCCGCCAGCGCCGCGGCGGTCGGCTCGGGCTCCGCGATGCGGGGCGGCACGGTCGGCGCCTCCTCCGGCTCGGCCGGCTCATCGGCCGCCAGCGGGGTCAGCGTCAATTCCATGCTGTCGCGCAGGAACAGGAAGACGTCGTCGATGGCGGCGCCCGGATCCTCCGCTTCGATATCGACCTGCCAGCCGATATGGGGCACTTCAGGGTCGAGGATGTCGAGATCGGGAATGCGATCCGTCAGCGCAATGATCGTGGCGGGCCCGATCTGCGCCAGCTCCTCCAGGAGGAGCAACGGATTGGTGCCGTAGACCAGCGCATCCGAGGGCAGATAGAAGACCAGCCGCCAGCGCCGCCCCGCCGGCGCAGCTTGCGGAGCAGGTCCGTGCTCCATGGCGGGAGCCGGCGCCGCGACCGGCGCGGGCGTGCCGCCATCGACGATGACGCGCAGCGCCGCCAGGATTTCCGCGCCGCCTTCCGGTGCGGCGTCCGGGCTCTCGATCAGGCCATGGATATGGTCCTTGGCGTCGAGGGCGATGCCGATCAGCGCCGGCGTCGCCTGGCTCCGGCCCTTGCGGACGCGGTCGAAGGCGGTCTCGAATTCGTGCACGAACTCCGCCACGGCGGTGAAGCCGAACATGGCCCCAGAGCCCTTGATGGTGTGCAGCGCCCGGAAGGTGGAGTTGACCAGGTCGTCATTGCCGGGATCCTGCTCAAGATCGAGCAGGCCGGCCTCGAGCTGCTCCAGCAGTTCGCGCGCTTCCTGGCGGAAGGTTTCGGTGGGATCGGGCAGGCTCATGCGCCGGTGACCTTCCGGACCACGGCCAGAAGCTGATCCTGCTTGAAGGGCTTGACGATCCAGCCGGTCGCGCCGGCCTCCTTGGCCTGCCGCTTCAGTTCCTCGTCGGATTCGGTGGTCAGCAGGATGATGGGGACGCCCTTGCTGGCCGGGTGCTGCCGGAACTTCCGGATGAACTCGATGCCGTTGAGCACCGGCATGTTGAGGTCGGTGATGACGGCGTGCACCGGCTGGGCGATGGCCTTGTCATAGCCTTCGGCGCCGTTGGCGGCCTCTATGACCTCGAGGCCCGCCGCCGAGAGCGTCATGGCCACCATCTGGCGGATGGAAGCGGAGTCGTCGATGGTGAGAATCGTCTTGCTCATGCCTCGGTTCCTGTGTGCTGATCGGAAGATGCGGCCCAGAAAGCGGCGTCGGCAGCGGCCAGCAGGCCGGCGGCTGACAGCACCCGCTGCAACGGCTCGCCAATAGGCGCCAGCAGTGCCAGCGCCTTGCCCGAGGCAGCAGCCTTGGCACGCGCGGCCAGCAGGGTCTGGACTGTGGTCAGGTCCGCTGCCGTCAGGGTCTGGGTGTCGATGCCGATCCGCTCGTGATCCGCGAGGGCCTGGCGCAGGCTTGCCGCCACATCCTGCGCGGACTTGATTCCTGCGTCCCCGCTCAGAACGAGCGTATGATCTGGTTTGCCGGTCATGGACATGACCGGACGCGAAATCGGTTGTTGGATGACATTCTGTCTCTCTACCGTCGTGATGACTTGGGAACCGGTAGGCGGATTGGAGCTATGGCCGGCAGGCGTACCCGTTGCTTTGGTTACCGATGCTTGGCGCCGTATTCCCATCCAGCGTCACACTATACTTGCATCCATGACTTAACCGACCGTTACTATACTTATCCGATATCAGAAATTGAATCGTCGAGTCCAATTACAAGTATTACTCATATAGATAAGTTTTTATCTATCATCTTGGAGTCCACAGTGAATCAACGAGACTCGATTCCTAGTCTATCTGATCGACTCTGCGCTCGATTTAGAACAGATTCCGCGACAATACTTTTTGATTCACTTGCGTCCGCAAAAACCGACAGGAATCCTGGCGGACATTCCGAACGGCAATTCGGAACGGAGGATACGAAGCCAGCTCAGAAGCCGGCGGCTTCGGCCCGGGCGGGCTGCATGATGGCGCAGATTTCCGGCCATTTGGCGCGGAAGGCGGCAACGCAGGCGGGATCGAAATGGCTGCCGCTGCAGCGG
>Ga0182793_1000852_pt1 | contig 20768 bp, 17 predicted proteins | sample Passage237A_FD_130498 | JGI IMG/M metagenome (GOLD analysis project Ga0182793, IMG submission 130498) | Cellulose adapted compost microbial communities from Newby Island Compost Facility, Milpitas, CA, USA - Passage2 37A (version 2) (version 2) ... | reverse complement strand
GTTCATTGCGGCATAGGTGCAGCTGTCGTGGCTCGCGCCGATCACGTCGGGCACGTATTTTAAGTGGGGGGCGTAACGGCCGATGGTGCCGCAGATCAGCGCATCGGCATCGTTTTTATGCACCATCAGCGCGCCGATGATCGAGTTGCGCGTGCGCACCGCCTGTTTGGCAATCGCCGGCGTGACGCCCTTGCGCTCCATCAGGCTGTGATAGGTTGTCCAGTAATCGTTATAACGCGGATCGCTTTCGGGATTGACCAGTTCGTAATCCACGCCTTTTTTCATGCGCAGGCCCATGCGCTTGATGCGCGTGGTGACGACTTCTTCCCGCCCGATCAGGATGGGGAAGCCGATGCCGTCGTCGATAATGGTTTGCGCGGCATGCAGCACGCGCTGCTCTTCCCCTTCGGCGAAGGCGATGCGTTTGGGGTGATGCGCGGCGCGTTCGAAAATCGGGCGCATCAGCTGACCGGATTTGAAAACGTATTTTTCAAGGCTGGCGCGATAGGCGTCAAAATCCGCAATCGGGCGCGTGGCAACGCCGGAATCCATCGCCGCCTTGGCAACGGCGGGCGGCAGCTCAAGGATCAAACGGTTGTCAAAAGGTTTCGGAATCAGGTAATCCGCGCCGAACTGCATCGGCTCGTCGCCGTAAACGGCGGCCATTTCGGCGCTGGTTTCCGCCATGGTCAGTTTCGCCAGCGCATGCACGCAGGCAAGTTTCATTTCCTCGTTGATCGTGGTCGCGCCCACATCCAGCGCGCCGCGGAAAATGAAGGGGAAGCACAAAACGTTATTGACCTGGTTCGGGTAATCGCTGCGCCCCGTGCAGATGACGGCATTGGGTTTCGCGGCGCGCGCTTCTTCCGGCATGATTTCGGGCGTGGGGTTGGCCAGCGCCATGATCAGCGGCGCATCCGCCATGGTTTTCACCATTTCCCCCGTCAAAACGCCGGGGCCGGAAAGGCCGAGGAACACGTCCGCATTGCGAATCGCGTCTTTCAGCGTGCGGTCCTTTGTTGTTTGCGCGAATTGCTCCTTGACGGGATCCATGCTTTCGTTGCGGCCTTTGTACACGACGCCCGCGCGGTCGGTGAGCGTGATGTTCTTGCGCGGCAGGCCGAGCGCGAGCAGGAGATTCACGCAAGCCATGGCCGAAGCGCCCGCGCCGGAGGTGACGAGCTTTACATCCTTCATCTTGCGGCCGGAATATTTCAGCCAGTTGGTAAAGGCCGCGCCGACGATGATGGCCGTGCCGTGCTGGTCGTCATGGAACACGGGAATGTTCATGCGCTCTTTGAGGCGGCGCTCGATTTCGAAACACTCGGGGGCTTTGATATCCTCAAGGTTGATGCCGCCGAAGCTCGGCTCCAGCGCGGCAACGATATCGACGATCCTGTCGATATCCTTTTCATCGATTTCAAGGTCGATGGCATCGATGCCCGCGAATTTTTTGAACAGGACGGCTTTGCCCTCCATCACCGGCTTTGCCGCCAGCGGGCCGATATCGCCAAGACCCAGCACGGCCGTGCCGTTGGTGATGACGGCGACAAGATTGCCGCGCGCCGTATATTCCGCTGCGGTTTTCGGATCCGCCTCGATCTCTTCGCAAGGCGCGGCCACGCCGGGAGAATAGGCGAGCGCAAGGTCGCGCTGCGATCCCAGCGCCTTGGTCGGCGTGATGGCGATTTTGCCGGGGCCGTTCGGGTTGCGGTGATATTCGAGGGCCGCTTGATAGAGCGAATCTTTTTTGAGGGCCATGATGCGAAAAAAACTCCTGAAGGGATACAGCGCGGCGATCGGCTTGCAGCGATGACGATCGGCATACCGGCGCGCATGGATCGGCAGAATAGCACGGTTTTAAAGGCTTTTGGACTTATTTTCTTTTTTGACGGGTTTTCTTTTTCCCCTAATACCGTTTGCCGCGCTTTGGGCGCGCAGGGTTGATTTTTGCCGGGGGGCTTGCGAGCATGACGGGACGACGAAACACCTGCTTTCACTCACCAACGGTTTCAACATACCTTGAAGGAGGAAATGGAATGGCGTCCCCACACGGTCCGAATAACCCCAGCCGCGGCGTGCGCAACAATAACCCCGGCAACATCGAAAAATCCCGCGACCGCTGGAAAGGCCTTGCCGACCGGCAGCCCGACAGCCGCTTTTTCACCTTCACCGAAGCCAAATGGGGCATTCGCGCCATGGCGCGGATATTGCAAAACTATCAGGCCAGATACGGGCTGAACACGATCGAGGAAATCATCCACCGCTGGGCGCCGCCGGTGGAAAACAATACGGCCGCCTATGTCAACGCCGTCGCGCGGGAAACGGGTCTGGGCAAAAACCAGAAGCTGGATCTCAAACGCCACGAACATCTTTTCCCGCTGGTAAAGGCGATTATCCGCCATGAAAACGGCTATGCGCCCTATCGCGATGCGGAAATCGACGAAGGTCTGGCGCTGGCAGGCGTCAAACCGCCCGCGCCGCCGACGAAAGCGCCGCCGCGCAGCATCGACTCTGCCGTTCCGCCGAAGGGCCGTTTGAAAAAGGCCGCCAATGAAAACTTCAAAGGCAAAAACCGGGAACCGCCTGCGCCTGAAAACCCCGCGCCGAAAAAAATGCCAGCACGCAAACCCGCCTGCAAACGTATCGGCGGTTTTGACGGTTGAGGGCTAGAAAAGCAGCGGCGCGATCCGGTCCGCAGCGCGCGGATGCCGCAAAGGCCTGCTATCGGTTTCAAAGAAATGGTGCGGTCAAGAAGACTCGAACTTCCACGGGTTGCCCCACAACGACCTCAACGTTGCGCGTCTACCAATTCCGCCATGACCGCATGATTAGGTAGGACAGTTTTAAAACTGCCGTATGGAAATAGCAGATCGCCACAGGCGGCGCAAGGATATTCCCGTTTTGCACCGTTCCGCCGCACGGCGCTGCCCCGGCCTTTATAATTTTATGACAAAGATTCGCTATGGAGAATAAAAAAGCGGCCATTGCGGCCGCTTTTTCTGATCGGCAGTCGCCGCCGGTATCAGTTCGGCGGGAACGGCGGTTTGGGCGCATTGGGCTTTGCCGCAGGCGTCGCCGTCGGTTTTTTCGGCTCCAGAATCTCGCCTTTTTCCTCCGCGCGGGAGAAGAACAGATCATCCATCTGCTCCTTGAAGCTCGGGGGCAGCAGGCGATAGGCCGCCATGAAGTGATGGTCCGGCTCCGGCCCTGCGGGGGTATTGCGGTATTTCAGCAGGGATTCTTCCATGTCGCGCAGGATCAGGAAGGCGGCATCGAAGTTCATGCGGAATTCCTCGTCGCCCTGTCTGACCGTGCGGCCCGTGTGCTTGTTGATGGCGGAGCGATAGGCGCGGCTGACTTCCTGCACGCCGGCTGTCACGGTCTTGAGGTTATTGTCGATGCGGATCGTCCAATAGCCTTCCTTGGTGCGCTTGGCGGTCAGCTGGACGTATTTGTCCGTCCCTTCCAGATCGGGCACGGGCAGCTTGCGCGTGGTCATCTGTTTGACTTCATCAAACGAGTTCGCGGCCTTGTTGAACCAACCTTTAAACATGGATTAGTTCCTTTCTTTTACAGAAAATTGAAATATTCTAAAAAACGCTGTAAAGGTGCTGAAATTTTTTCTAAAGAGCATGGCGGGATATGTCAAGGGGGGCTTTTCAAAAAGGGCGTGAGGGATTATGTTCACTTCATTCAAAACCAAGGCACTTCTTTAATTTATAGAAAGCGATTTTCATGGCTCTCGCGCAAAAACTTGCCCAACCGAAAGCAGCGGCCAAGCGCCGCAAGCATCCCGTCTTCTGGCACTGCGATGACAGGCCCGTGCCGTATGACCGCGCCGTCGCCTTCATGGAGGCCAAGGTCAATATGATCCGCGAGAAGGACGAGGAAGATTACATCTGGCTGCTGGAACATCCCCCCGTCTATACCGCCGGCACCAGCGCCAAGCCAAGCGACATGCTGAACCCGCGCTTTCCCGTCTATAGCAGCGGGCGCGGCGGGCAATATACCTATCACGGGCCGGGTCAGCGCGTGGCCTATGTGATGCTCGACCTGCAACGCCGCAATACCGGTGCGGGGCCGGATCTCAAAGCCTATATCCATGACCTCGAGGAATGGATCATCCGCGCGCTGGCGCAATTCGGCGTAAAGGGCGAGCGCCGCGCCGACCGCGTCGGCATATGGATCGATATGCATGCCTATGGCCGTAAAAAAGGCGTGGAGGCGAAAATCGCCGCCATCGGCGTGCGCGTGCGCAAATGGGTTGCCTATCACGGCGTGGCCATCAACGTTGCGCCCGATCTCTCCCATTATAACGGCATCGTTCCCTGCGGCATTGCGCAGCACGGTGTGACATCCCTGGCCGATCTCGGCATCCAGGTCTCCATGGCCGATATGGACCGCGCGCTCAAAGCTGCGTGGGAGGAAGTCTTCGGCTGAACCGGTAAAGGAAAAATAAAACCATGAGCCTGCTGCCCGCCTTCCGCGCCGAGTTCGACAAGAACCTTTCCGACGACGATTGCAAAAAGATCGTCGATGACGTGAAGAAAATGAAAGGCGTGCTCAGCGTGTCTTTCTCTGCCGCCGCTGAAGACGGTCGCGCGCGCAGTATGAACGTCACCTATACCGGCGCCGCCCGCATCGAAAGCGACGTGCGCAAAATGAAAGGCATCACACGTACCCGCGCCTTGATGTAAACGGGCGCGGCGCTGCGCGTTCCCGGAAATCCCGCGACCACGTACAGATTTTTTAACACTCGATTCGCAAACCTGTGCCGGACGGTGGCAGGGCGGGAAATAATCTTTCCGCGTTTTGCCGCGCATTGTGGATAGTTTGGGCTGTTTTTATAATAATATTATAAAATGACCATATAAACAGGTAATTTTCACAATAAAATTATCCCCAAACTATTTCATTGATTTTATCCCCCTTTTCGCATAAAAATGAGACACCAAAGCAAAACGCTTACTCTGCAACCGCATCATGACGGAGGCACTGTTGACGAAAAGGGTTTCGGCGAGCACGATTACCGAAATTACCGCATCCCCGGGCTTCGCCCCGTCGGGTAAGGACCCTTCTCCCCCCACTGTCAGCGAGCTGCAAGACAAGATCCGCAAAGACATCGACGATTATATTGCCTTCCGCAAAAGCCAGCTGGACGCCCAGCCGAAAGATAATATCGATCCCAGAGTCCAGCAAAACTACGACAAGGCTGTGGCCCGCCGCGCGCAGTTTGAAGACATGATCAGCGATGTGCCCGCAGGTTTCCGGTTGGTGCCGGTGCGTTATTCAAAAATCTCCCAGGACGAAAACGCCGCCATCCACAATGAATATCTTAAACACGTGCGTTCGCGCTTTTTGCAATTCGTGGGCGAGAATTACGCGGAGGATCTTCGGGCGCTCGGCATTTGCGAAACGGGTATCGAGCGTATGCGCAAGGGTCTCGACCCCGCCGATGAAACCGGCCGCCCCTATGAAGTCAATATCGATCATATTATCGAGCGCTCCGGCTCCGGCCTTTGGGCCAAAAGCAAGGAAACCGATCCCGACCAGAAGTCGGAAGTCGAACCGAAATTCCGCCAGAACCATTTTGGCAACCTGATCCTCCTCCCCGAAGAAATTCACGAATACAAAAACACGCTGAACAACATCCAGCGTGTGGGCGATCTGCAACCCGGCCAGAGCAAGTGGATTTTGATGATGGTGCCGGAACGCAACGACAAACAGCCCGGTTTTGTGTGCCCGCCGCAGCAAAAAGGCTCCCGCTGGGATGTGCTGCGCCAGCGCCCGAACGATCCGTTCCGCAAAATCAGCCATGCCGCTTTCACGGTCGATCAGGCCAATGACCGCTATAACGAATTTGTTGAAAATCCGCTGGTGGAAAAGGGGCTCAAAACCGTGGCCGAACTGGCCCGCCGCCAGAAAAAAACCGTGGCGGAGGCCGCTGCGGACAACCGCCCCGGCAAACGCAACATTGCGAAAATCTTCAACGATATTCTGGATCACGACCTCAAAGCGCGCCATCACGCGGATATGAGACTGAAACCCGCGCTGGAGGAAACGACCAAGGTTGTGTCCAGCCTGTTCAACGAAGTGGCGGGATACGACGACCGCCGCAAGATCGCATCGCTGACGCGCAACTTTGCCGAATTCTATTACAGCAAGGACATGCAAAAACTGCGCGGGCGCGCAGCAGAGCTGCCCTTCGAGGAAACGCTGGAGATGCAGCGTACCTTCAGCCGCATCGATACGGAATTGACGCAGCTGAAAGAAGCGCTGGGCGTGAATACGCGCCCGCCGCAACAGCAAGCGCCGTCGCAAAAAGCGTCCCGCGCTTTCAACCAGAGCGCCAAGGTTATTCCGCTGCCGGTACGGAACAAGCACCCGCATCACGGCAACGGCCAGCCGCCCGCGCAAAACGACAACGAGTCCCGCCGCCCCAAAAACAAAAAGGGCAAGCACCGCAACGGCGCGCAACACCGCAAGGGTTTCGGCCGTCGCGCGCACGGCTGATACGGGCACCGGTTTCCCCGTCTTTTTTGGAAAACCTTGATAAAACAAGGCACAATCCCGCACCTGCGGGGTGAGGGGCGCATGGAAAACCTTGCATCGCATGGCCGATATGGTAAAAACCCCTTGGAATAGAGGTTTTTACAGCTTTCAAGGAAACGGCCATGACCGCACATGTACAACCATCCGCCCCCCGCGATACGGATGCCGCGCCTGCGGCGGTGGATGTGGACCGGCTCTGCCGGATGTTCATCGACCGCAAGGCGAAGATCGGCGTCATCGGTCTCGGCTATGTCGGCCTGCCGCTGGTCTGCGCGATTTGCGCCGAGGGGTTCAAAGCCGTCGGTTTTGATATCGACCCCGACAAGATCGAAAAGCTGAAAGCGGGCAAATCCTATATCGGCAATATCCACAGCGACCGCATCGGCGGCTATGTGAAGGATGACGCCTTTGTGCCGACGGCGGATTTTTCGCGCCTTGCGGAAGTGGATGCGATTTTGATGTGCGTGCCCACGCCGCTGAACCGCAACCGCGAACCCGATATGACCTATGTGGTCGAAACCACCAAAACGATTGCCAAAACGCTGCGTCCCGGCCAGCTGGTCGTGCTGGAAAGCACCACCTGGCCCGGCACGACGCGCGAACTGGTGCGCCCCATTCTGGAACAGGCCACGGGCCTGCGTTCCGGCGTGGATTTCTTTTTGGCTTTCTCGCCCGAGCGTGAAGATCCCGGCAATGCGAAATTCCACACGGCGGTCATTCCGAAGGTCGTCGGCGGCGACGGCCCTGCCGCGCTGAAACTCGCGCAAACCATGTATGACCAGTTTCTGGCGCAAACCGTGGCTGTTTCCAGCGCCGATACGGCGGAGGCGGTAAAGCTGACCGAAAACATTTTCCGCGCCGTCAACATCGCGCTGGTGAACGAGCTGAAGGTGATCTACGACGCCATGGGCATCGACATCTGGGAAGTGATTGAAGCGGCGAAAACAAAGCCTTTCGGCTATATGCCCTTTTATCCCGGCCCCGGCCTTGGCGGGCATTGCATTCCGATCGATCCGTTTTACCTGACGTGGAAAGCGCGCGAGTATAACATCTCCACGCGTTTTATCGAGCTGGCGGGCGAGGTCAACGTGCTGATGCCGCGCTTTGTCGTGAACCGTCTGGCGGAAACGCTGGATGACCGTTTCGGCAAATCGCTGAAGGGCGCGAAAATCCTGATCCTCGGCATGGCCTACAAGAAAAACGTTGCCGATATCCGCGAAAGCCCCAGCTTTACGGTGATGGAGCTTTTGCAAAAACGTCAGGCCGATCTCTCCTTCCACGATCCCTATGTCGATGTCGTGCCGCCGACGCGCGAACATGCGGCCTTTACGGGCATGGTTTCCGTTCCCCTGATGCCCGAGACCGTGGCGGCGGCGGATGCGGTCATGATCATCACCGATCATGACAACGTGGATTATGACATGGTGGCCCGACATGCGCGTCTTGTCATCGATACGCGCAACAAACTCGCGGGCGTGGCGGATCGTCATAACATCGTCAAGGCGTAACGCCTGTTGCATCACGGCGGGCGGCGTGTGCCTTTGATGTCTCGCGCTTTTCTTTTGCGCGCGGTTTCGCTACACTGTGGCGAGGGCGTATTTTGACATATCCATAGGCATTGTCCGGGGGGGATTTTTTTATGTTCGGTTTCGGGAAAAAGAATGACAAGCCCGCGCTGGTCGGTGCGGCGGAAAAACGCCTCAAGGCACAAAAATACAGCAAGGGTTTTCAGGTACAATCCAAACGCGAAGGCAAGGGGAACGGCCCTGCCATGGGTCTTGCCATTGTTTACGGCCTTTCCGTTCTCGCCGCCTATATTTTTACCGAAGGCCCCATCAAGCAAAGCGGCCTGCCGTTCCGTATCGGCAATGCCGGTCTCGACAAGCTTTTGTTCGGCCCCGGGGAGCCGTCGCTGACCGGCGACGGCGGCATGGATTACGTACTATGCATTCTCTTGCGCGGTCTGGCGATTTTTGTGGCGGCGGGCATCGTGCCCGGCGCCGCATGGCTCTGGCAACGCGCTATCGACCGTTCCGATCTCAACGTTTACCGCACCTTCTGGGGCACGGCTGTGGTGCTGGCCGCGCTGGGCACGCTTGTGGGCGACAGCCTTGTGCCGCTGGTCAAGGACATGGCCGATCTCTTTTTCTGACCGGCTTTGTGATGCGCCGGCCTTTGTTAACCTGTACGGAGGAAAATGATGGATAAACCCCTTTGGATGTGGGTGTTCTTTTTCGCCGTCGTTTTTTTTCTCCTGTTCCTCGATCTTGGGGTGATGCATAAAAAAAGCAGGGCGATCACGATGCGTGAAAGCCTGATGATGAGCGGCTTTTACATCACCATCGGTTTGCTCTACGGCGTCTGGATATGGTTTGAAATCGGGCTTGATTACGCCAGCTTGTACATCACGGGCTTTCTGGTCGAAAAATCGCTCTCCCTCGATAACATATTCGTCATCTCCCTTGTCTTCGGTTATTTCAAAATCCCGCGCGAATACCAGCACCGCGTGCTGTTCTGGGGCATTCTCGGCGTTATTCTGCTGCGCGGGTTGACGATCGGCCTTGGCACTTCCATCGTGCAGCATTTCCACTGGATACTGTATTTGTTTGCGGCCTTCCTGATCTACACCGGCATCAGAATGCTGTTCATCAAGGATGACGATGATGCGGATATCGGCAAAAACCCCGTGCTGGTGTTTTTGCAAAAACACATGCGCGTGACGCAGGAAATTCACGGCAACAAATTCACGATCAAAAAAGAGCGCAAGGGCAGGATGGTCACCTATGCCACGCCGCTGTTGATGGCGCTGGTCGTGATCGAATGCGTGGACCTGATTTTTGCGGTGGACAGCATCCCCGCCATTCTGGCGCTGACGACCGATCCCTATATCGTTTACACCAGCAATATTTTCGCCATTCTGGGCCTGCGCGCGCTGTATTTTGCGCTGGCGGTCATTCTGGTGCGCTTCCAGTATCTCAAATACGCGCTGGCGCTGGTGCTGGTGTTTATCGGCTCCAAGGTCTTTATCGTCGATTGGCTGGATCTGGTGAAATTCCCCGCCTGGATTTCCCTTGGCGTGACTTTCAGCCTGCTGGGCGCGGGCGTAGCCTATTCGCTTTACAAGACGAAGGATCAGGATGCGCCCGATGCGCCGGAAGCAGGCGGCGACGCTGGTCATAAATCCTAAAAGATATGTATAAAAATATGGGAATTGTGAGGCCTTAATCCTTGCAATTCCCGAACTTTACGCCGTGCAGAAAAATACAAATTCCGACTTTACGTAGCGTTATCCATCCTTCATACTTGCCTCAACAAAAGCGCGACTCATATAAGCAAACGCGACAAGGTTTTATCCAAAACCGGTACTCTGGGGTGTGGCCGCATTCAACACGTTCTTAAAAGTGAGGCCCGAAACATGACTGAACAGAAAAAAGTGGTTATTGCCGGATACGTCCGTTCCCCCTTTACGCCTGCGGGGAAAGGCGAGTTGAAGGATGTGCGCCCGGATGATCTGATGGCGCAAACCGTGGCGGGTCTGGGGAAAAAAACCGGCGTGGATCCGAAGTTGATCGATGATCTGAAACTCGGCTGCGCGATGCCGGAAGGCGAACAGGGCCTTAACCTTGGCCGTTTGGTTGTGTTGAACGCAGGCCTGCCCGAAGAAATCGGCGGCGTGACCATCAACCGTTTCTGCGGTTCTGCCATGCAGGCCATTCACGATGCGGCAGGCGCCATTTCCATGGGCATGTCCGAAGCCGTGATCTGCGGCGGCGTGGAAAGCATGTCCCGCGTGCCGATGGGCGGTTTCAACCCTTCCCCGAACCCTGATCTCTACAAGAAAAACGCCGGCGCCTATATGGGCATGGGCGAAACGGCGGAGAACGTGGCCGCGCGCAAAGGCATTTCCCGTCAGGAACAGGAAGAATTCTCCCTGAAATCCCAGTTCAAAACCGCGGCAGCAAAAAAAGCCGGCAAATACGAGGCGGAAATCGTGCCGATCGTCAAAAAGGACGGCACGGTCGTCAAAGAAGACGGCTGCCCGCGTCCGAATTCCACGGCGGAAGATCTGGCCAAGCTGAAACCCGCCTTCAAGGCGGATGGCAGCGTGACGGCCGCGACCTCTTCCCCCGTTACCGACGGCGCGACCGCCGTGCTGGTATGCTCCGAGGAATTCGCGCTGAAACACGGCCTTGAAATTCTCGCGGAGATCAAATCCTTTGCGGTTGCGGGTCTGGATCCCGAAGTCATGGGTCTTGGCCCCATTCCGGCGACGGAAAAGGCCATGAAACTTGCGGGCATCACCATGGACGACGTGAAATTCGTTGAAATGAACGAAGCTTTCGCTTCCCAGTCCATCGCCTGCCAGCGCGAGCTGAAAATCCCCGACGAGAAACTGAACGTGCATGGCGGCGCCATTGCGCTGGGTCACCCGCTGGGGGCGACCGGCGCGCGCATCACCGGCAAGGCCGCGCAATTGTTGCACGATGAAGGCAAGGAAGGCGATTACGCCATTTCCACCCAGTGCATCGGCGCGGGTCAGGGTATTACGACGGTATTGAAAAAATACACGCCGAAACCCTGATCATCAGGCAAGAGACCGTTTTTTGAAGGAGTTTGAGAATGGCTATTAAAAAGGCTGCCGTCATCGGCGCGGGCGTGATGGGTGCGGGCATTGCTGCGCATCTCGCGAATGCGGGGATCGAGGTCGAACTGCTCGACATCGTGCCGAAAGGCGCGGAAGACCGCGATGTGATCGCCAAGGGCGCTGTGCAGAAGATGCTGAAAACCAATCCGGCACCGCTGATGCACAAACGCAATGCGAAAAAGATCAACCCCGGCAATACCGAAGACCATCTGGACCGCCTGAAGGATTGCGACCTGATCATTGAAGCCGTTCTGGAAGATCCCGCGATCAAATCCAACCTGTTCAAGAAGATCGACGAAAACCGCAAGCCCGGTTCCATCGTCGCTTCCAATACCTCGACCATCCCGCTGCAAACGCTGATCGAGGGGCAGAGCGAACAGTTCAAAAAAGATTTCGTCATCACCCACTTCTTCAACCCGCCGCGTTATATGCCGCTGCTGGAGCTGGTAACGTCCCCGCACAACAGCCCCGAAATGGTGGCCGATGTCACCAGATTCATGGACGAGAAAATGGGCAAAGGCGTTGTGGTTTGCAACGATACGCCCGGCTTCATCGCCAACCGCATCGGCACGTTCTGGATTCAGGCCTCCATCAACGAGGCAATCGACCGCAAACTGACGGTCGAGGAAGCCGATGCCATCGTCGGCCGTCCCATGGGTATTCCCAAAACGGGGATTTTCGGTCTGGTGGATCTGGTCGGCCTTGACCTGATGCCGCATATCAGCAAAAGCCTGACGGAAAAATTGCCGGCCGATGACGGCTACGTCAAAATCGCGCGCCAGTCCCCCGTGATCGACAAAATGATCGCGGACGGCTATACGGGCCGCAAGGGCAAGGGCGGTTTTTATCGTCTGAACGACAAGCGCGAGAAAATGGCCATCGACCTCGATACCGGCGCGGAACGTCCCGCCATGAAGCCGAAAATGAAAGCGGCCGAGAATGCCCGCAAAGGCGGCCTGAAGGCGCTGGTCGAAACCAAGGACAAGGGCGGCGATTACGCCTGGGCCGTTTTGAAACAGACGCTGTGCTATGCCGCCGAACATGTGCATACCATTTCCGGCAATATCACCGACGTCGATCAGGCCATGAAGCTGGGCTATAACTGGAAAGACGGCCCGTTCGAAATGCTGGACAAGCTGGGCGTGGATTACTTCATCAACCGCCTGAAAGCGGAAGGGGAGAAAGTGCCCGCCTTCCTTGAAAAAGCCGCCGGTAAAAAATTCTACAAAACCGAAAACGGCAAGCTGCATTACCTGACCAAGGACGGCGATTATGCCGAGGTCAAGCGCCCCGAAGGCGTCTTGCTGCTCTCCGACATCAAACGCGCTTCCAAACCTGTTGTCGATAACACCAAGAACGTTCCGGGTATCGGCAAAATGGGCGCGGCGCTGTGGGATGCGGGCGATGGCGTGCTTTGCCTTGAATTTACCTCCAAGATGAACTCGCTGGATCTTTATACCCTGAAGACCATCAATCAGGCTTGCGACATCATCGAAAAAGGCAGCAAAAAAGGCAAAGACGGCCAGCCGTTCAAGGCGTTGGTCATCCACAACGAAGGCGACGATTTCTCCGTCGGCGCGAATATCGGCGTGGCCATGCTGGCGGCGAAAGCCAAGCAATACTGGATCGTCGATAAAATGGTGAAGGGTGGACAGGACGCGCTGAAGCGTTTGAAATACGCGAAGTTCCCTGTCGTTTCCGCGCCTTCGGGCAAAGCGCTGGGCGGCGGTTGCGAAGTTCTTTTGCACTCCCACCACGTACAGGCGCATGCCGAAACCTATATGGGGCTGGTCGAGGTCGGCGTCGGCCTGCTGCCCGCATGGGGCGGCTCCACCGAGCTGATGACGCGCGCCACGCAAAACAAGCGTTTGCCCAAAGGGCCGATGCCGCCCGTGGCCGCGGTTTTCGAAACCATTTCGACGGCCAAGGTCGGTCTTTCCGCCTTTGAAGGCAAAGACCTGATGTATCTGCGCGAAAGCGACGGCGTGACGATGAACAAAGCCCGCCTGCTGGCCGATGCGAAGAAAAAGGCGCTGGAACTTGCAGCCGATTTCAAGCCTGAAGTGCCGCATGACATGACCTTGCCCGGCCCTGCCGGTGCGGCGGCGCTCAACATGGCCGTGGACGGTTTCTTCCTCAAAGGCCAGGCCACGCCCTATGACGTGGTCGTCTCCGACAAGGTCGGCCGCGTGCTGACGGGCGGCGACAAAGCCGGCCCCGGCGTGAAAGTCTCGCAAGACTACCTGCGCGCGCTGGAGCGCAAGCACTTCATGGAACTGGTGCGTGATCCCCGCACGGTGGCGCGTATCGAAACCATGCTGAAAACGGGCAAGCCTCTGCGCGAAAAACCGCTCTCCGGCGTGCGGGCGCAACAGCTGCGCGAAGCGGCCGAGCACAAGGACGGTTTCTTCGCCCGCGTGGTCACCAAACCGCTGCGCCGCATTTTCGGCAAGGCGGCAAAACCCGCCAACGACAATGCCGGTCTGACGCCCGATAAAAAGGCGAAAATGAACTGGCCGGTCATCAAAAAACCGAAACAGGGCTGATTTTCCCCTGATCTGCACACATCAAGCACCCGCCGCGCGTTTCAGCCGGCGGGTGTTTTGTATTTAAGCTATTGATTTAATTGTAAAAATAACCCTACAGGGTTTCGATATTTGCTTTCTTGACAAAACGGGGCGTCTGTCATATTTCTAATGCCTGTCGCAGCGGCGGGAGATTCTTTTATCCGTCGGCGACGCATCTTAATGCGATGCGGATGTAGCTCAGGGGTAGAGCGTTACCTTGCCAAGGTAAATGTCGAGGGTTCAAATCCCTTCATCCGCTCCATTTCCTCCCGAAATGCTAGAATGAAACCGCGCAGGGTTTTGCCCTGCCGCCTCGTATCATGCCATATCATATCTCATGCGTTTCAGCCGCCGCAGAAGGAAAGCCGCCATGACATTTCCCCTTCGTTTTCTGATGTTTGCCTGTGCCCTGACCTTTGCCGCCGCCGGTACGGCGCAGGCGGAAGGAAAGGCGCGCGACTTCCTGCAAAAACGCCACATGCAAAAAATCGAAAACGGGGAAGAGGGCGGGCTGCTCTCCTCCCTGCTCGCAGGGGAGGGGGAAGGCACCACCTGCGCGGCGCATAAAGCACGGCTGGACAAGCTGCTCGCCAGCCCCCTTGGCAAACGCGCCTTCGGTCCCAGGGCGGATGTGGTCGATGTGGCCTATGGCCCGCATGCGCGCAACAAGCTGGATATTTTCCAGCCCAAAACCCGCATCGGGAATGAACCCGCGCCGGTTATTCTCATGGTGCATGGTGGCGGCTGGTGCGTGGGGGATAAAGCGCTGGACAATGTCGTCACGCAAAAAGCCGCGCGCTGGACGCAAAAGGCTTTCATGTTCGTCTCTGTCAATTATCCCATGATCGCCGACGGTTTTGATGCCTATGCGCAAGGGGAAGAAATCGCGCGCGCCATTGCCTTCATGCAGGAAAATGCGCGCCAATGGGGCGGCGACCCCGACCGCATCATCATCATGGGCCATTCGGCAGGCGCGCATCTGGTATCGCTTGTGAATGCCGATGCGAAAATCCGCAACAAAATGGGCATGCGTCCCGTGCTGGGCGCCGTGTCCATCGATGCGGGCGCGGTGGACGTGCCGGTGCAAATGCCCAAAACCGTGGCGCCGCTGAAACTGCGTTACAAGGAAGCCTTCGGCGAAAAGCCGGAGGAATGGACGCGCGCCTCTCCCTATCATCTGGTGGATAAAACGGCCTCCCCCTGGCTGGGCATTTGTTCCACCACGCGGCCCGATGACATTTGCAGCCAGACGCAAAGCTATGTTGAAAAAAGCCGTGATCTTGGCGTGATGGCCGACATTCTGCCGCTGGCGAAAGGCCATGCCGCGCTCAACAACGAATTGGGCCGGCCCGGCAATTACACGGCGGCGGTTGAAAAATTCATGGCACAACTGGATCCTGCCGTCAAAAAACGCCTCCAACCTTGAAAGGCGGAGGCGTTTAAAACAAGTGCGGAGGAAGAAACACGCGGGCAGCGGAAGGAATATCAGTCCTTGTCTTCCGCAATATGCAGCACATCGCCGGTTTCGGCATCGATGCGCAGCTCGTAAAACTTCTGGTCTTTCACAACGGTGACGTCATAAACGGTTTTGCCGTTTTCCTGATCCAGATCGGCTTCGATCGCCGTGCCGGACTGGGCGTTTTCGGCAATGCCGACAGCATCACTGAGCGAGATTTTGGCCGTTTGCAGGCTTTTCAGGTCTTCCGCGTGGGAGGCGCGGGCCTCGGAAAGTGTCGCGCCCGACAACAGCAGCGCAATGGCGATGGACATCATGTTTTTCCGGTAGGTATTCATGGGGCACGTCCTTTCCTGATAGTTTCAAGATAGGCCGCAGGGATTAAAAAACAAATAAGAACACCCCCGCGCGCAAAAAATATTTCGGCAGGGCCGCAATATTCTTTCCCATGCGGATTTTTATTTATGAAAACGATCTATACGGATCTGCAATTGACAGAAGCGGTCTAAAATCCCACAATACCGCCACTTCAACCATGAAACATAAAAGACCGAATCAACCGGTTTCCAGTACTGGCGGTGTGTAGCGTGTGTGGTGTTTTTGAATAACCCGCAAAGGATAGCCGCCCGCCATGAACATCATCCAGAAAATCCGTGAGATGAAACGCGAAATGACCGTCTGGCGCCAGCGCCTGCACGCAGAGCCGGAACTGGCCTTTGACGAGCGCAAAACCGCGCGTTTCTTGCGCCGCCAGCTGCAAACCTTCGGCATGGATGAAATTCACGGCATGGCGAAAACCGGCATCGTTGCCGTACTGCACGGCAAGGACGGCCCCGCCACGCCCGAAAACGGTAAAAAGGCCATCATGCTCCGCGCCGATATGGATGCGCTGCCCATTCACGAAGACAGCGGCGTCGGCCATGTCTCCCGCACGCCCGGCGTGCATCACGCCTGCGGCCATGACGGGCATATGGCCATGCTGCTGGGCGCGGCGAAATATCTGGCTGGCAACAAGGATTTTGACGGCACGGTCTATTTCGTGTTCCAGCCCGCCGAGGAACATATCGGCGGCGCGAAGGAAATGATCAAGGAAGGCATTTTCAGCAAATTCAAGATTGACGAAGTCTATGGCATGCATAACTTCCCCAACCTGCCGCTCGGCATGATGGCAACGGGCGAAGGGCCGATGCTGGCGGGGAATGACGATTACAAGGTCGTATTCAAAGGCAAGGGCGGCCATAGCGCGCGGCCGGAGGAAGCGACCGATCTGGCCGCAGCGGCGAGCGAGGCGATTTTGGCGATCAAGGCCATGCTGAAGGCCGAAGTGCCGAAGGACGAACCCGCCACGGTATCCGTCTGCGCCCTCAATTCCACGGGGATTGCCAATAACGTCCTGCCCGACAGCATTTCCTTTAACGGCAGCATCCGCAGCTTCGATCCCGCCCTGCACCAGAAGCTGAAAACCAAACTGACCGATATTTTGCAGGCCGCCGCCGACAAATACGGCGCGGAAATGGAGCTGGAATTCCAAAACGGCTATCCCGTTCTGGTCAATTCGAAGGATGAAACCAAATTCGCGCTGGATGTCGCCAAGGAAACCGTGGGCGACAAACATGTCATGTCCAGCGTGCCGCGCACGCTGGGGGTGGAGGATTTTGCCTTCTTCCTCGAAAAGAAACCCGGCAATTTCATCGCGCTCGGCACAGGGCCGACCGACGGCAGCAAGGCGCCCGATATTCACAGCGCCAAATACGATTTCAACGATGCCGCCCTGCCGATCGGGGCAAGTTATTGGGTCAATCTCGTCAAAAAGGCGCTGCCCCGCTCAGCGGCCAATAACAACAATCCGCCCGCGCCGCCCGCGGCCGGCAAACCGAACGCGCCCGGCGTTTAACCGCTTTCGCCCTCTTTCCGCGCGGCATTTGTGACACGCGCGGCAAAGTTTTCGGCCTTCGCGCCGATTTATGCCCGAAACGGCTTGAGTTTCGGCGTGCGAAACCTTTATCCTCGAAAATAAGGATTCGCCATTCAAGCGCGGCGGCAAAACCGGGCCATGCAAATCATCGAAGAATTTACCCAAGGAAAAACGGGCGACGATTCCCTGAACGAGGATAAAATCGTTGTCACCGATTACTTTGTCGCCGTGCTGGACGGCGTCACCTCCCGCCGCGGGCAGATGCTGCAAGGCATGACCAACGGCCGCTTTGCCGTGCATACGATTGCGGCGGAAATCGCGCGTTTGCCGCGCAATATCGACGGTTACGGCGCCATTGCGCATTTGAACGAAAGACTGCGCGTTGCCTCCGAAACCGCAGCGGCTGCGGAAAACAAGACTTTCGGCGATCTGCTGCGCCGCCCTGCCGCCGCCATGGTGATGTATTCGCGTTTTCGCCGCGAAATCTGGCGCGTGGCCGACCCGACCTTCATGATCGACGGCATGGTGAACGAAAAAACCCTGCCGCAGGAACAAAACTGGTGCGAGCTGCGCCGCGCCTATATCCACGCCCGGCTTGCCAAGGGGGAGACGGAAGAATATCTGCGCGATAACGACAACAGCTGGGAATTGCTGGCGCCGATGATGGGGATTTTCAACGTTTTCACCAATTACGACGGGCCTTACGGCTATGGCGTTCTGAACGGCACGCCTGTGCCGGCGCGGCATATCGATATTTACAGCGCCGGTCACGCGCGCGAAATCGTGCTGGCGAGCGACGGCTATCCCCGCGTTTTTTCAACGCTGGATGAAACAGAGCGTTTTTTGCAATACGTGGTGACGGAAGACCCCCTGATGTACCGCCTCTACCCGCAGGTCAAAAGCGTGCGGCAGGGCTACGTCTCCTTCGACGACCGCAGTTATATCCGCTTTATCCCGTAAAAAGGGCTGTTAATGCGGCTTGAGCCGCAGCGGCGGACGCACGGCCAGCTTGCGGCCGATGGCCATGGCCGCATGGTTTTTCATCGCTTCGGCCAGTTGCGGTTCGATATCGGGGCGGGCCATGTCCCGCGCGTGGTCCAAAGCCGTTTTGCCATTCAGGTCTTTCGCGGCGGGATTGGCCCCCGCCGCCAGCAAAAGCCGCACGGTTTCGGGGTGGTTGTTCATGGTTGCCGCCATCAGGGGCGTATGGCCGCGGTCATTCACGGTATTCACATCCGCCCCGCGGGCGAGGAGCAGGGACAGCGCCTCCGTATTGCCGCCGGCGGCGGTGAAAAACAGGATGCTCATTTTCCCCGAACCCATGCGGCGGTCGATATCGCTTTCCCTGTCCAGCAGTTTTGCAAACACGCGCGGCGCGGGGGCGGTCGCGGCGTAATAGAGCAGCGTATAGCCGTTGCGGTCGGTGATATCGGTATTTGCCCCCTCTGCTATCAGGCGCAGGCAGGCCTCCTCGTCACAGGTGCGGCCTGTCATGGCTTTCATCAGGGCGGCGCCTTTTTTATCGGCGGCTTTTTGCGGATCGGCTGTCGCGTTCATGCCCGAAAGTCTAGGCGGCCCGGCGTTTTATGTCAAGAAAGGCTTGTTTTTACAGTCAAAGGCCGTTATTTTCCGCGCCATGCCCGAGACAAAGCCGACAGAGATCATCCCCGAAATCATCCCCACGCCCGAACCGCTGGCCGGTCGTTTTGCCGCATTGGGTATCAAGGCCGTCACCTATGCCCATCCCGCCGTTTTCACGGTGGAGGAGGGGGCGGGGTTCAAGCACCGCATCCCCGGCGGCCATACCAAAAACCTGTTTTTGAAGGACAAGAAGGGGCAGCTCTGGCTTGTTACCGCCCATGCCGAAACGGCGGTGGATTTGAAATCCCTGCCCGCCAAAATCGGCGCGGCACGGCTGTCTTTCGGTTCTGCCGAGCGGTTGCGGGCGGCGCTGGATGTTGTGCCGGGCTCCGTCACGCCTTTGGCGCTGATTAATGATGCGGCGCAGCAAAGCGTGCGTTTCGTTCTCGACCGCCGCCTGATGGAGTTTGACACTATCAATTGCCATCCGTTGCGCAATGACCGCACCACCTGCATGGCCCCTGCCGATCTGGTGCGGTTTATCGAGAATCTGGGCTATACCGTGCTGATCACCGGTCTGGAATCCGCGCCGCAGGCGGCAGAAGCCTAAAAAACATTGATTTTACAGGCATCGGGCTTATCTGAATGCCATGGGGCTGATATACTGTGCCCAATTGAAAGAGTCTGGACAACGAGGACTTCCATGCTGGATCTGACCCAAATGCAACAACCCGACGCTGCCGCAGGCGCGGGATTCATTCACGACACGCATACCGACGGGTTTGAAAACGATGTGCTGAAGGCCTCCATGACCGTGCCCGTTATTGTCGATTTCTGGGCAACATGGTGCGGGCCGTGCAAACAGCTGATGCCCGTGCTGGAAAAAGCCGTGACCGCCGCCAAAGGCGCGGTGCGCATGGTCAAGGTCGATATCGACAAAAACCCGGAACTTGCGCAAATCTTCCGCGTGCAATCCGTGCCGACGGTTTATGCCTTCTGGCAGGGCCAGCCTGTGGACGGTTTCATGGGCGGCAAGCCGGAAAGCGAATTGAAAGCCTTCGTTGATAAACTCGTCAAACTGGCGGGCGCCGCGCCGCGCGATGCGGCGGATATCGACATTGCCCCCCTGATGCAAAAGGCTGATGCGCATCTGGCCGCCGGCGCATATACCGATGCCATGGCGCTTTACAGCACCGTGCTGGATGCCGCGCCCGACAACATGCAGGCGATGGCGGGGATCGGCTGGTGCTTCGTCGGCGAACAATCGGCGGAAGGTCTGGCCGAACTTTTGTCCCAGCTGACGCCCCAGCAAAAACAGGATAAAGCCGTGGCGGGACTGGTTTTTTTCATGAACAAAATCGAACAGGCCCCCGCCGCGTCCGATGCGCTGCGGGCGCAAATCGAGCAAAACCCCGATGATCTTGCCGCGCGTTTCGATTTTGCGCAAAGCCTGCTGGCCGCGCTGGATATCGACGGCGCGATTGACCAGCTGGTGGAAATTACCCGCCGCGACCGCGAATGGCAGGACCAGACGGCGCGCAAATTGTTGCTGGAGGTTTTTGATGCGCTTGGCAACGGCCATCCGCTGACGGCGAAAGGGCGGCGCAAATTGTCCGCCGTGCTTTTCTCGTGACAAAGGCAGCGGCAATGACGGAGGCTTTTGACATCGCATTCAAGGATCTGCCGGCGGAAATTCCGGTTTTTCCCCTGCCGCGCGTCATTTTATTGCCCCGTGTGCAATTGCCGCTGAATATTTTCGAACCGCGTTATCTTGCCATGGTCGATGCCGCTATGCGCAGCCACCGTATGATCGGCATGATCCAGCCGCAATCCGATGCGGCGGGGGCCGATCTTTGCGCCATCGGCGGCGCGGGGCGCATTGTTTCATTCACCGAAACCGATGACGGGCGGTATCTGATTACCCTGAAGGGCGTGTGCCGTTTCCGCCTCTCCGGCGGGGTGGAAAAGGCGGGGGGCGGGGATTTTTTTTACCCCCCCCCCCGGGGGGCCGTTGCCGGTGGTGTCTCCCCCGCGGCCGGGCGGGGGGGG
>Ga0182793_1000848_pt1 | contig 20851 bp, 18 predicted proteins | sample Passage237A_FD_130498 | JGI IMG/M metagenome (GOLD analysis project Ga0182793, IMG submission 130498) | Cellulose adapted compost microbial communities from Newby Island Compost Facility, Milpitas, CA, USA - Passage2 37A (version 2) (version 2) ... | reverse complement strand
GTAGCTGTAGCTGCCATTGGTGGGATCAAGATAGCGCACAGAACGATAGGGATTATTGAGAAATCCTTCGTCGCTGGCGGTTTCGTAACTGATGGCGGCGATCAGACTTCTGGTGAGAATCTGGGTAAAGCTGATGTTGTAACGGCGACGCTGCAACTCTTCCTCGAAGGCCGGATCGGTATTTTGTCCCACCAGATCATCGCCATAGCTCACGCCCATGGACAGGGTGCTGAGATCACCAAAAAACGTTTGACTGACACCAAAGCTGTAATTGGTGGCGTCGTAGTCGTTTTCCGTGCTTTTGGTATAACCCAGATTAATACTGGTGCGATCGTGCAGATACTGAGTGCTGAAGCTGTATTCGGTGCGCTCTTCGCTGTAGGGGCTGGCTGTGGCTTCCACGTCTATGGAAGCGCTACTCACCATATCCACATAGTAGTTGGCCGCAATCGAAAAGGAGTTGCCCAGATTTTTGCGCACCAGAATCGACGGGCCATCAATGGAGGCGCCGCCGCCATCGTAGCCGTGATACATGATATCTATGCGCTCATCCGGCAGCACATTGCCCTGCACACCGAGCGAACAACACAGCATTAACAGGCCAAGAAATCTAATTGCAGCCACAGCCACCTCCGGATGCACCGTCAGCGCCACGCGCTGCTTCGCGCGCGTCGTACACATGGTGCAGATAGCTATCGGCAACCGGGTCCCGTTCAAAGCTCATAATGGGATCGGCGATGTTTTCCCGCTCATAGGGTTTGACCCAGGGCTCTATCCTGGCGCAACCAGTCATAACTGTTATCAGCGATAACAACAGCAGCGCTCTCAGCCCTGGAAGTTTCATTCGCGAATCAGCTCCCGAATCTGTTCCAGATATTTGTTTTCATCACCAGCCTTGTAACCGCGATTGACGTAACGGATATTGCCGTCCTTGTCGATCAGGACAGTGGTGGGCATGGCGTTGACGCCAAAAAGTTTGCTTACCCTGCTGTCGCTATCCCAGAGAATGGGGAAGCCAGTGCCCAGATCGCGCAGCAGCTTTTCCGCATCTGCCGTATTTTTTTCAACGTTGACACCGAAGAGTTCAAATCCCACCTTGTTGTAGCGCTTGTGCATTTCGTCCAACAGCGGCATTTCCTTGCGGCAGGGACCGCACCAGGAAGCCCAGAAATTGAGCATCACCACCTTGCCGCGCTGCTCCGCCAACCGCACATTTTCACCGGTGTTGCTTTTCAGTGTGAAGTCCGGTGCCGGCTCCGCCAGTGCCAACCAGGAGAGGCTGCAAGCCACTATCAACAACAGGAAACGCGATAAGCTATTCATAAACTGCTCTTCCTCAATCAGAAATACAAAGACAGGCCGAAGCGGGCCTCGAGGTTATTGGTATTTTTACTCTCGCCAAACAGCTCGTGGGTAAAGGCGTGGTTGCGCATGCTCAGATCGAACGCTATCCAGTCGGTGGCGTAAAAACGCAGGCCGGCACCCAGGTTGTAGGTAAAGTATTCCTTGTCGGCAAACTCGGTATTGCCCGCACCGCCGATCAGATAGATGCGGGTGTTAAAGGCCCAGCGCTTACCGATATACACCTGCCCCGGCAGAAAGGCATAGCCAATCGACAGATTGTAGTAGCGCAACTGGCGCTCTTCTTCCGTCAGCAGTTCAACGCCGCCGCTTAAAAGTTCATAGCTGGTTTTTTCGGTTTCACTTTCGCCGTAGGCCGCTTCCAGAAAAAAACTTTCGGTCACATGGTAGCTGAAATGAAATCCCACCACCGGATTGCTGCCGAAATCTTCCACATTGAGCACACCGTAGAAGGCGCCCAGCTCGAAATTTTCGCTATCGAGCATGGATTCCTTGATCTGGCGTCGCTCCAGATCCGGCGTGATGATTTTGCCCAGTTCGTCGTCATCCTGATCCTGGGCAGCCGCCAGCCCCGGCAAAAACATGCAGGCCAATAACAGTGGCTGCAAACAGCGTTTCAGAAAAACGCGTTGAATCCCAGTTTCCATTCGTTGACCTCTTCGTTGCTGTCGCGGCTGGTAAATAGATAGTGATTGACGTATTCCACCCGCAGGAAAAAGCGTCCGCTTAGATGCACATAGGCACCGAGACTGGCCTGTGCGAGATTGTCCTGGCGATCTTCTGTTTCCACCAGAGTTGCGCTGGGGTAGGTTTTGATTTGTCCTGCGGCCAGCGCAAAAAATGGCGATACACGCCACTCGGGAAAGGGCTGATGCACCAGAGCGGCGGCGATAATTTCACTATCGGAAAACTGGCCGGTGTTGTGTGCCAGACGCAGTTCGGCACTCAAATGGCGAGTGAATCTGTAACCCAGATTGGCTTGCAGTGAATCGGCGCCACCGAAATCGCCCATGGCAAAACCCAGCTCGACGCGATTAACCAGATAATCCTCGTGGCGCGGGTCCAGAAACAGGGGTGGCTGACCGTCGGGCCCCAGCGTCAGCGCCAGATCCTCGCGGCCTATCCAGCCGGTGATACCGCGATAGGTGCGAATTTTTATCCAGTCGGCGCGGCTCTTGAGCAGAGTGATGACTTCATCGCGTTCCACCACATGAAATACCGGATAACCGCGCCCTGGCCCCGAGTGCACATCCAGATAAGGCGCTGCCACACTCACCTGCAGCGGCTCCGCCCAGAGCGGCGCAGCGGCCGCCAGCAGCCAGAGGCAAACCACAGCAAAAAGTGCGCGCAGGCAAGTCATTATTCGTCTTCTACCACTGCGTCAAAGGGATTGTTGTAATAGGCCGCACCCAGATCCAGCCACTCGAACAGGAATTTCAGTTCCGCTCCATTGAGCAGTCCGCGGTGATCAAAGGTCTGGGTTTCCGCATCAAAACTGTAAAAGCGGTTGGAGAAGCGACCGCTGTTGCGCGCACTGCCCGCCACCATGCTCGAACCTACACCTACGGTGGTGAGAATGGGAATGGGATTGCCCAGTTCGTCCAGAATCAGCTGCCCATCTTCATCCCGCTCGAATTCGCCGGTTTCAACCAAGCGCACCACCAGCGCACCCTCGACAATTTCCAGTTCCACATCGCCGGTGAGCAGCTCGCGAAAGGACGTCATATGGTCGTTATTGTTGGGCGAAGGTGCGCGGGTCAGGTCCAGCTGACCGGCGGGAACCTGGGGCATGTTATCAGCGTCGGCGGTGCTGTGGCAGCTGACGCAGGTGTTATCGCTGACAATCACCTCACCGTCCAGCGTCAGGCGCGGCCGCTCCCACAAGGGCTGCACATGGTCCGGGTAGTTGATGATCACCCGGCAGAGACTGTGCCAGCCCTCGGGTTCAAGACAACCGGCAGTGGTGGGCGCGCTCAGCTCTTCCAAACTGTTGGCCAGATCCAGATAGCGCAGCGCAAAGCTGGCGTCCTTGGGTCGTACCGCCGGATCTGTCCATTCATCGTCAAACACCAGATCCACACTGGGTTTGCGCAAACCTTTCACGCGGGTGCGCACCTCCGCCATGGTTTCGCCCATCTCCGCCACCAGTTCCGGCTCGGTATTGGGGAAGGGCAGGCCGCTGGTGAATGCACCGGGGTTGATGGATGCGGGACCGGCACCGGCGCGACCGTGGGGCAGGGTGCTGTCGGCGTTGTGACAGCCCTTGCACTCGCGCACTTCGCCGGGGCGCAGTTGCAGCCAGTTCTGGTGACGGGCGCCCAGATTGCCCGCCAGGCGGCGGCCACTGGCATCCACGATTTCAAAGGTAAAGGCCACATCGGCGGGGATTCTGGCCTTGACCGAGCCGTCCGGCTCTATGGGCACATAGCCGAGAATCTCGCGCATCACCGGACTGAAGCCGAAGGCAAAGCCGGGGATCTGCAATGTGTTTCTGTCGGGCATGGAGACCGGCTTGATCAGGCGCAGGAATCTGGCCTGCCGCTGGCTGGCGCTGGTCTGGGCCGGATCGGCGGTGGCCGCCAGGCCGCGGGGCAGGCTGAGGTCGGTGCCGTCCATGTCGTAGACGCTGCGGATATGCAACACGCCCACGCCTTCCTGCGCGAGATCCGGATCAGGCTCGGCGGGGAGATAGTCCGGCGGCGTACGGGGCTCCAGAGTCACTGCCTCGGTATAGATCACATCGTCCTTGGCCAGCACTACAGGCTGCTGGGTCTGGTCGTCCAGGTTGTAGATCCACAGGCCAAAGAAGGGCGGCGCCTGTTCAATATCCTCTGTTTCCAGCCACTCCTGGGTGCAGGGCACCAGTCGCCCGCTGGTGGGCAGCTGCAGACGGCACTGGCTCCAGCTCACCAGCAGGCGGTTGGTGCCATCGTAAAGCGGATGCAGCGCGGCAAAGAGGCCATGAATTGAGGGCTCGCCATCCAAACGTATGGGCAGTACGGACAGTGAGGTCTGGGCCGGTTGATCAATTTCGGGACCGCTCAATGGCTGGGTATTTTCGGTGTAGTTTTCTGCATCTATCACCAGCATGTCGCCACCCGGCAACTGGCGATTGGGCATGCAGATGGCTACCAGTCGCCCGTCCGGCAGCTGCTGGGGACGGAACAGCCGGTGGCGGGTTTCAAAAGGTGGTTCCGGGTCCTCGTTAAGACTGTGGTAACCGTAGTGGAACTGCTGCTGGGTGCCGTCGGGATTGATGGTGTAAAAGCTCAAACGGTTGTTGTCACTCGCGGGCGAGCGACGCGCCATATTGTCCCAGCGGGTGTAGAGAATGCGGCCATCCTGCAGCACCAGCGGATAGAGGTCGTGGCTCTGGTTGTAACTGATCTGCTCTATACCGGTGCCATCGTTTTCCATCACATGGAGCACCAGCGCGGGAGTGGTGCGGCTCTCTTCCAGCGCCGAGTACTGGGGCTTGTTGTCATCCAGCAGTATGGCGCGGCTGCGGGTTTGGCGGGTGGAGGCGAAAACGATGCGATCATCGGGCAGGTATCCGGGACTGAGGTCGTGGCCCGCTTCCGCCACTATGTCCGACTCGATAACCCGGCGCAGCTGCTTGAGCGTCAGGTGGTATTCCCAGATATTCCAGGTGGGTTGCTCTTCTTCGGGCACATCTTCCAGCAGAGGTGCGCGCATGGCAAAAAGCAGCCGGTCGCCCGCCGGGTGAACGCTCAGATCCTTGACGTCGTAAGCCGCGCCTTCCTCGAAAGCCTGGTCGGTGATATTGATCGGTGTGGCTATGGCGGTGGCCCGCTCGCGAATAAAAACCGCCGCGCCCGGATTGAATGCCAGCGGATCGAGAATATCGGGATAGATCAGCTCGCCCCTTTCTTCATCCCTGGGCAGGGGACGCTCGATATAGGCAATGGGCAGATCCACCCCCACCGGGTCCGGCCTCTGCCCCGAATCCGCCTTGCCACTGCTGCTGCCACCGCCGCAGGCCGACAGCAGCAGGCCAGTCAACACCAGCAAGCACAAAGTTGAGGAGCAGTGAGTCATGGAGCCTGCCTTGCAAGTTATGTGGGGGTAGTAAGACAAACCGCGCTATTCTCGGCCAAGCACTGGCGCGCTTCTCTCGATTTAATCACGAATTATCCGCGTATCTCACGCCATATCCGCAGACATCCAGGGCAGCAGGCACCTGTTATTCGCAATCTATTGATCAATCTGTGATTGAATCCGCAGCCATTGGGGGTAGAGAGGCACAAGGGAAGCGGAGTTGGCGGCCTATAATTCAACACATTTTCCCGCCAGTCGATGCCCAACAAAAACATCAGGAGCAACGCTGCTATGCCAGGCTCTTTTCTTCATCGCTTGACGCTCGGCGCTTGCCTGGCATTGAGTCTCGCCAGCACCAGCCTTCTGGCCGGCCCCCGCGAACAGGCGCTGCAAATTCACAACCGCGTGGCCGGGGTGCCGCCCAGCGAAGCCCTGCTGTTGCAGATGGCCACCCATATCCAGAACGGCCAGGTGGATCAGGCGGTGGCGCTGGCCATGGAAAACGAAGCTTTCTACAGTGTCACCCTCAAGAACATGGCAGCGCCCTGGACCAACCGCGACCAGACGCTGTTTGTTCCGTTCAACGACTATGTGGCGACCTTTATCGGCCTGGTGCGCGACGACGAGGATTTCCGCAAGCTGCTCTACGAGGATGTGATCTACATAGGCAACCCCAGCCTGGGCCTGCCCGCCTATTCCACCAGCAACAACAATCATTACGAGACACTGGAAACCCAGGGCCACAGCCTGAAGGACAATCTGGTGCGCCGCACCCAGTCGGAAGTAACCGGGCTTCCTGCGACAGCCACCGCTGGCGTCATCACCAGTCGCGCTGCCGCCAAGGCGTTTTTCTATGCGGGTACCAACCGCGCCATGCTGCGCTTTACCCTGCTCAACCACCTGTGCCGCGATCTGGAACAGCTGCACGACACCAGCCTTACACCCGACCGCATCCGCCAGGACGTGAGCCGCAGTCCCGGCGGCGACAGCCGGGTGTTTCTCAACAACTGTATCGGCTGTCACAACGGCATGGACCCTCTGGCCCAGGCCTTTGCCTACTACGACTACCTCTACGACCTGGAAACGGACCCGGAAGGCGAAAACGGCCGCATCAATTACAACGCCGAGGGCCAGACAGACCCGACCACAGGCACAAGGGTGGTGCGCAAATACCACATCAACAACACCAGTTTCCGCTACGGCTACGCCACACCCAACGATCAGTGGGACAACTACTGGCGCCGCGGCATGAACACGCTGCTGGGCTGGGACCCGGCGCTGCCCGGTTCCGGCCAGGGCGCCAAGAGCCTGGGCATGGAGTTGGCCCACAGTCAGGCCTTTGCCAGCTGTCAGGTGGAAAAAGTCTTTCGCAAGGTGTGCCTGCGCCAGCCGGGCAATGCCTCTGATCGCAACCAGATCGCCAGCATTACCGCCAGATTCGTCAGCAGCGGTTACCGGCTGAAAGAGGTATTCGCGGCCACTGCGGATTACTGCAAGGGCGATTGAGCAACAGCCGGAATCTTCAACCCATTGAATACAGGCAGGTAGATGCGCGTGAACACAAAACCTCTCTCAGCCGCCTCCCTCCGGTCCCGCCTGGGGGGCGCACTGCTGTTGCCTCTGCTGCTTCTGGGTCTCAGCGGCTGCGGTTCCGACTCGGGCGCCGAAACCAAACCCAATCTGCCTCCCGGCAGCGGCGGCTCCTCAGGTCTGGTATACAACGGTCCGGCACCGGCCACGGAAGATGTTCAGCGCTTCAAGCTCCATGTATGGGATCGCCTGGCCCAGCCCAACCGCTGCGGCAGCTGCCACAACAACTCTCAGGTGCCCAACTTTGTTCGCGTAGACAACATCAATGAGGCCTACAGTATTAGTCTGCCGCTGGTGGATCTGTCGCGCCCGGCGCTGTCGCGCCTTGCCACCAAGGTGGCGGAAGGTCACAACTGTTGGCTGGCCAGTGCCGAGGCCTGCGGTGACATCATCACCAGCTATATCGAAGCCTGGGCCAATGAAGTCGGCGGCGTAGTCACCACCATCAACTTTGTCGCCCCGGTGGACAAGGACGTGGGCAGCAGCAGAAACTTCCCCACAGATCCCACTGCCTTCGGCCAGCATATCTACCCGCTGCTCACCGAGTATTGCGCCAGCTGCCACAGCGAAATTGCCCCCACCCGCCAGCAGCCCTACTTTGCCAGCCCCAACCTCAATACCGCCTATGAAGCGGCGCGGCCGCGCATACGTCTGGACGCACCACCGGCTTCGCGTCTGGTGCAGCGTCTGGCCACCGACTTCCACAACTGCTGGAGTAACTGCAACGACAACGCCGCCGAAATGCTGGCCGCCATCAACGCCTTTGTGGGCACCATTCCCGAAACCAGCATTGACCCGGACCTGGTGCCCAGCAAGGCACTGGGGCTGGGAGACGGCATAGTGGCCAGCAGCGGTGGTCGGGTGGAAAGCAGTGTGATTGCCAAATACGAGTTCAAAACCCGCAGCGGCAGCGTCGCCTACGACACCTCTGGCATAGAGCCAGCTGCAGACCTCAACCTCATAGGCGATGTCAGCTGGATGAGTTCCTGGGGCATACGCTTCAACAGCAACAACGCCCGCGCCCAGGCATCCACCGCCTCCAGCCGCAAGTTCTACAACGAGATCACCCAGACAGGCGAATACGCCATTGAAGCCTGGGTGGTACCCGACAATGTGGTGCAGGAAGGCCCGGCGCGTATCGTGAGCTACTCCGGCAGCGTCAATGAGCGCAACTTCGGCCTGACGCAAACCATGTACAACTACAACTTCTTCAATCGCAGTTCGATGAGCGACGCCAATGGCACTCCCGAGCTGTCCACCGCCGATGCCGCCGAACGGCTGCAAGCCACACTGCAACATGTGGTGGTGACCTTTGACCCGGTCAACGGCCGACGCATTTATGTCAACGGCGAATACACGGAAGACGCAGACCCGGACACAGGCGCCATCATCAGCCAGTGGGACAACAGCTACGCGCTGGTGCTGGGCAACGAGGTATCCGGCAACCGCCCCTGGCGCGGCGCCGTTCGCTTTCTCGCCATTCACAAGCGCGCCCTGTCGGCGCAGGACATAGCCACCAACTTCGACGTGGGTGTGGGGGAAAAATACTTCCTGCTGTTCAACGTCTCCCACCTGATCGATGTACCGCAAAGCTATGTGGTGTTTGAGGTGCAGCAGTTCGACGACTTTGGCTATCTGTTCAATCAGCCCTTCTTTATCACACTGGAGGAGGGCGCCAGCCTGCCCGAGATTCCGCTGCAGGGTATCCGCATAGGTATCAACGGTGCCGAGCTGGGTGTGGGCCAGGCCTTTGCCAAGCTGGACACCCGCCTCAGCAACAGCGCCTTTGTGGACGGACGCCAGCCCCTGTCCAATCTGGGCACAGTGATTGAGATGAAACAGGGGCCGGAGAACGACCAGTTCTTCCTCACCTTTGAACGCATAGGCAGTCACACCCATGTACGAGTGGACGCTGTGCCGCCAACGCCGGCGCCGCCAGCAGATATTTCCGACCAGGCCCGCATCGGCCTGCGCACCTTTGCCGAGATCAATGCCAGTCTGTCGGTGCTCACCGGTGTGCCCCGCACCCAGGCGGGTGTGGCCAGTTCCTACCAGAAGGTGCAGCAGCAACTGCCCACCGTCTCCGCCGTGGAAGGTTTTCTGGCAGCCCATCAGATGGGCGTTACCCAGCTGGCGGTGGCCTATTGCAACGCGCTGGTGAATGACACCAGCCGCCGCGCCAGCTACTTCCCCGGCTTCAATTTCAACGCTCCCGCCAGCAGCGCCTTCAGCGGCGGCGGACGCAGCCAGATCATTGAACCGCTGTTGCAGAAACTTCTGGCCCACGAGATTCCCTTTGGCGGTCAGACGGGAGCCTTGGCCAATCAGGCCAACCCGGATGAGATACGCCAGGAACTCAACCAGCTGATCACGCGCATGACGGCCTGCGGCAGCAACTGCGCCAATGACCGCACAGCCACGGTTGTCAAAGCCAGCTGCGCCGCCGCTCTGGGCGGTGCCCTCATGTTGATCCACTGACCCGGTTTTTTTGCCCCAAGGCACAGGAATTCCCATGACCAGAAAGATCACCACCAGACATCCGGACGCGCCTCTCTACCTCAACAATCACCGGCGCCCCATGACCCGCCGGGAACTGATTGCCCAGGGTTTCCGCACAGGCGCGGCCACCATAGTGGGCGGCTCCATCTTCAGCCTGTTTGCCAATCCCCGCGCGGCAGAGGCAGCACTCTCCAGTGACCTGCTGGCCATGCGCGATATCTGCGGCATCGCCAGTCAGGGAGCGGGCAAGATTCCCTTTATCTGCTTTGATCTTGCAGGCGGTGCCAACATGGCAGGTTCCAATGTGCTGGTGGGGCAGGCGGGCGGACAGCTGGACTTCATCAGCACCGCCGGTTATCGCAAGCAGGGGTTGCCGGGAAATATGCCCCCCGCCGTGGGCACAGGCAATTTCATCAATAGTGAGCTGGGGCTGGCCTTCCACAGCGACAGTCAGATGCTGGCGGGAATTCTGGAAAAACTGCGTGTCGACAACCGACCCAACGTCAATGGTGCGGTGATTCCGGCCCGCTCCGAAAACGATACCGGCAACAATCCCCACAACCCCATGTACGCCATCAACCGCGCCGGAGCCGACGGCTCTCTGGTGACGCTGATCGGCTCGCGCAACAGCGATTCCGGCGGCAACTCCATGTCACCTGCGGCCCATTTGAATCCGGAAGTCAGGCCCACCAAGGTGGACAACCCCGGCGATGTGCGCGGTCTGGTGGATGTGGGAGATCTGGTGAGCTTGCTCAACCAGCAGGATACAGTTTCAGTGATGGAATCCATCTACCGCATCAGCAACGCCCGCCTCAACCGCCTGAGCACCGGCACCAGCAATGAGGCCGTACTCAAGGAGCTGGTGCGCTGCGGCTATGTGAAGAGCGCCGATCTGGCGGACCGTTTCGGTGATCCCTCCGCCATAGATCCGGTAGCAGACGCCGACATAGTGGGAACCAACGGCATCTTCAGTTTTGCGGAATTCGACCGGGATGGGGAATTCCGCAAGACCGCCTCTGTGATGAAACTGGTGGTCAACGGCTACGCCGGCGCCGGCACCGTCACCATGGGTGGCTACGACTACCACACCGGCGACAGATTTACCGGCGAAGCCAGGGACCTGAGGGCAGGGCGCTGCATAGGTGCCTGTCTGGAATACGCCGCGCGCAAGGGCGTGCCGATCATGATCTATGTATTCAGCGACGGCTCGGTGTTCAGCAACGGTATGGTGGACGACTCCGCCGGTGGTCGCGGCAAGCTGGTGTGGACCGGCGACGATCAGCAGACGGCCGCCTCCTTCATTCTGGTGTACAACCCCGGTCATCGGCCGGTACTGATCGGCGGCAGCGCCACCGAACTGGCAGAGCTGAGCGACGAACAGCGCCGCCATCAGCAAATAGGCCATATGCGCCCCTCCGGCGATGTGGAAACCGCCTCATCTCCCGCCGCCAACAACGTCAATCTGCTGGTGGAAACCCTGGTGCTCAACTATCTGGCGCTCCACGGCGAACAGAACAGGTTTGGCGAACTTTTCCCAGGCAATGGATTGGGCAACTCCACCATGCAGGACAGACTCACCGCCTTCCAACCTATTTGTAACAGTGTTATCTCCCAGCCTGTTTAAGCGAATTGCAGGCAATAAAAAACCCGGCTTGTGGCCGGGTTTTTTATTTAGCTGAACGATTTGTCACATGGCGCGAGCGAAGGGCGCCACGCCTATCAGCAACTTGTGCAGCACCATGGCAAACACGGCCCACAGCACCAGACCCAGAACCAGAGCCAGCAGATCTCTCAGCGGACTCACGGGCGGATAGACACGAGCATCGCGGCGATCGCGACGGCGTGACACCGCAAAGCCCAGCACCGCCCAGGCGAGGAAGCCACCAAACAACAGCAGGTCCGCCAAAGTGCCATTAGCCAGCAGGTGGGCTATTGCCCAGAACTTGACACCAAGCAGCATGGGGTGGCCAACACGCGCCTTGATAAAGGTGCCGGGAACATAGGCCGCCGCCAGCAGGATAAAGGCGGGCAAAGTCAACAGCGCCGCCAGATGGCGGGTCCACACGGGCGAAATCCACAACCACTGAGGCTCCAGCCGCGCCTGTCCATAACCCCAGACAATCAGGGCCAGGCCAGCAAAGGATACCAGCGTGTAGAGGAGCTTCCAGGGCAGCGGACCCATTTTGGCCACACACTGGTTGCGGCAGTTCTCCGCCAAATAACCGCAGGAATGAATGCCCAGAAAGAGCAGCAGTCCCAGAATTAAAAACGCCATAAAAGCCCCCGGCTAGTGATCGATCAGCTCTGGTTCAAACGCACCTGGATAGAATTGGAAAGCAGATTTATCCAACCGTTGTAACTCTTATGGATAGTGCCCTTTTCCGGGTTGTACTTAAGCTCGCGGGAATTGCGGTAGGTAATGGAATACGCGGAAGCAGTGTAGCTGATCTCTACCTCTGCATAGTGCTTACCACGTACCAACACCGATGCAATAACCGTGTCTTTTTTCTCGGGGTGCATAGTGGGAATCCAGGAACGATCCCGAGCACCCGCAATAATCGCCGCCTTAACCTGATCCTTTGTCAGCGTTTTGCCATCCAGGGTAAGCGGCACAGGTACATCCACCAAATTCAATACCTGGGGTGCAGCAAATACCGGGCTGGCCACCACCAGAAACACCAGAGTTAACAGGATTTTTTGAAGCTTCATAATCAGATCCTTATGGTAATGGGACAACGAAAGGAGAAAGCCGGACCAACGACTTTCAGCAGGGAGCATCATAACCCAGCCAAAAGCCAGGTGTTTTAAAATACTTCGTCATAAGCCCCAACCTCCGAACCCTCTGAAGCATTTTGATGTTGCTGATCCCACTTATCTTCGGATTCTCTGCGAAGTCGGTCTATTTTCAGGATATTTTCTTTATATTCACGCTGTCCGACCTTGTAGCCCTGTACATAGAATTGCTGAATTTCATAGGGGCAAATATCTGACGCCGGTAAACTATTCCTACCGTGGTTGTATCCTTGCTCGTAGGTACAAAATGTAATGAGCCCCAGCGAGTAACCATCCAGATAGGCGTCCAAAGAACTCTTATCAAAGTTGCTACAGCCCTTCTTGTACTTGTCGATAACCCGTACTCCAACACCGGACTCCGCCATCTCTTTGCCAAAAGCACCCCAATCTTTTCCTTCACAAGCAAGAGCATCCTGTTTTTCAGTCGTGGCGCAACCGGAAAGCAGAAGTGCGCTGACGAGTAATCCTGCGAAATATTTCATAAAACATCCTCGTTTATTATCGAATTTGTTGATGGCTTACAGGCTTTCGCCCGGGATTTCTTTATCTTTATTTACCAAGTGTTTTCAGCACTTGTGGAGCCACGATGCCTCGGAGAAGATGGGCCTCCTATTCCTCTTGGCGTCAGAGCATCTTACCCGAGATTTCTGGAAATGTTTACTACTTACGCCTGGATAGCCAAGCATCAACCATTAAAATCGGAGTGGAACATCCAGCGAATGCCGAACTTGTCATTTAAAGCCCCATAAAGCCCAAACGGCTGCTCACTTGGAAGCATCCAGTCGGACGCAGATAGCGAGATACCTTCGGCTTGCAGGCAGGCATTAATTACTCTGTTATGCATTTCAGGTGGGAACATGGCTTGCATAGGAGTATCGCCAACGAGTGATATTGAAAGCTCACCACCAAAACAGGAATGATAAAATTCCATAGCTTCCTTGCACGAACCATCCAATAACAAGTAGGTAGAAAGTTCGATCATAGTACCTCCGGAAAATTGTCATACAAACTCATTTTGTAACTAACGTATGTCTTCCGTGAACCGGAATTTTTCTTCCATAAGACCCACCAGATTCCCATCAGTATCTCTCAGAAATCCTATCCATAATTCATGGTCTGGCATTTTAGCGGCCAACTGGGAATGCCTCTCGTTTCTTGCACCGCGCGAGACAAGGCCAGATAGACTAAATTTTTTTTCGTTGGAGATGAGCAGCCAACTGTTTGGCAATCAATCACTTCGAAAAGGTGCTTTTACCAGCACCGGCACTTCCTGGAATTATTATTTTCACTGTGCTGTTTTTTTAAAAAATATTCGGCTCTTATATGCCTTGCTTGGCCAGCCAACCCGCCAAATCCTGCGGAGCCATGGGTTTGGCAAACAAATAGCCTTGCAATACCGGATAGCCTTGGGCTTGCAGAATTTCTTTTTGTGCAGCGTTCTCTACACCTTCTGCAACCACCTTCAACCCCAGGCTGGTGCCAATACCCAGGATGGCAGCACTGAGCGCACGTGCCGCCGGGGCATGTTCGAGATCGGCAACAAAACTGCGATCCAGTTTGAGTTCCGTGATGGGGAGGCGCCGCAGATAACTCAGGCTGGAGTAGCCAGTGCCAAAATCATCCATGGACAGACGTACGCCCTGAGCATGCAGCCGCTCAATGGTCTGCAAGGTAGAGCTATCGTTATCGAGCAAAGTGCTTTCGGTCAGCTCGACGATCAGATCAGAGGGTTGCAGCTCATGGCGCTCCAGCGTCTGTGCTACCAGAGCAGGTAATTCAAGATTGTGAAAATTGGAGGCGGACAGATTGACCGCCACCGCTGGCACGGCAACTCCATCGCGGCGCCACTGCGCCAGTTGCCCACAGGCCTGGTCCAACGCCCAGCGACTCAATGCCCAAATCAGGCCGCACTCTTCAGCCAAGGGTATGAAGCGATCAGGTGAAACAAATCCCAGGCTTGGATGCTGCCAACGCGCGAGCGCTTCGAGCCCATGCAGACGTCCAGTGGCCAGTTCGATCTGCGGCTGGTAATGCAGCGCCAGACCACCTGTCTGCAAGGCTTCTCGCAGCGCCTTTTCCAATGCGAGGCGTTCCTCGGCAGCGCGACTCAGTGCCATGCTGAAAAAGCCGACACTCCCCGTTCCACCGCATTTGGCCTGGTGCATGGCCATCTCGGCCCGGTGCAGCAGATTCGTAATAACGGTGCCATCCTGGGGATACATGGCCACACCCACGCAGACGCTCAGATCCACCAGATCGTGGGACAACTGCAGCGGCCTCATCAAATCGGACTGCCAGCGCTCCACCAGGGAACCGACCTCTTCCTCATTGTCCAGCAGCACTGCCAGGATGAATTCATCACCCGGCAGGCGTCCTGCCGCCCCACCTCGGTGCACCAGATTCTTGATGCGCGCCGCCACTTCTCGCAGCAGCGCATCACCTTCGGCATGGCCGAATGAATCATTGATGTTCTTGAATCTGTCCAGATCCACATAGAGGATGGCCACGGACTGGCCAGTCTTCTGTGCCGTGCTCAGCAGCTGGTCGACCTGTGTCTCCAACAGACTGCGATTGGGCAAGCCCGTGAGCGCATCGTAATAGGCCAGCTGCCGAATATGCTGGCGCGCCTGCTCTCGCTCCATAGCCAATGCGCAGAGGTCAGTACAGGCCACCACCAGCTGTTGATGGAAGCTGGATGCAACGAAAGGACCCTTCTCTTTGTAATAAAAAGCGAAGGTTCCCAACACCTTGCCGTCTTTCTGCAGGATGGGCGTGGACCAGCAGACGTTGAAGCCCAAGGGCAGGATCAAGTCCTTGTAAGCTGCCCACAAGGGATCAGTCGCTATGTCCGTAACCAGCACCGGGCTCTTGCGCCAGGCGGCGGTGCCACAGGAACCCACATTCGGCCCTATGGCCACGCCATCGAGCTGCACGGAATAGCTGAACGGCAGACTGGGGCCAGCCAGGGGATGTAGTAGCCCTTCTTCGTCCACCTGCAGGATGGAGGCGCAAACCTCCGGCGCCACCCGCTCCACCTCCTCACACACCACCTCCAGCACCTGCATCAGCGGCAGATCGCTCGACATGGCCTGCAGCGCCCGGTGGTGCAGCACTTCATGAATCTTGGTCTTGGTGATGTCCAGCAACACCGATACTGTGTAGGTCCACTGCCCCTCGGCGTCCATCACCGGATTGCAAAGAATCTTGCTCCAGTAGCGCCGACCACCCTTACCAGTCACCACTTCTTCCATCACCGCCGGGATTCCCCGACGCAGGTCACCACGTATACGCTCGAACAGCTCCATCGGCACCTGCTGCGCCAGCAGTTCAAGCATCTTCCGGTCCTGCATCTCACTCAGGGTCCAGCCGAACATGCGGAAAAAGCCGTCGTTGCTGTAGACCACCCGCGAATTCGCATCGGTGATAACAATCGCCGCATCTGTGGTATCGGCCACCAGCGACAGGCGCCACAGATGGTCCTGCCGGGCCAGATCCGTACGCTTGCTCTGCGTGACATCGGCGGCCACCATCATGATGTGGGTGACAACGCCCTGCTTGTCGCGCACCGGAGCGTAGAGCGTCTCCAGCCAGCAGTGACTGCCATCGCTACGCACGCGCTCCACCACCCCCGAAAATTCGTTACCTGCACACAGAGACTGCCACATGGCGTCATAGGCCGGGGTTTGCACCAACCCTGTCGGACACAATTGGGTATGCTGCAACCCACTCAATTGTGCTGGTGTCAGATGCAGCAACGCCTGGTATTTGTCATTGGCAAAGATGAGTTGCCCATCCAGGGCAAATTCCGCCAGCGCTAAAGCCTTGTCGAAAGCACCCCAGCGATTTTCCAGCTGCGCAGCAGTATCCGAGTGACGATTGGAAGAGTAAGGCATGGAAAAGACTCCAAATGGTCGGGCTGCTGACCCATAGGTCCTAAAGTTGCTGATCTTCTTAGGTGCCAAGTGCTTCTACTTGAAACGAGCAAAGGAGGGTTCCATCACAGCATTGTCCCAACAATTGCCTGACGGATCATGCTAGGCCGGATCTGCGCATCGAGCAATAGCTGCTGATATTCGCATATTCCTGCGCAGGGTATTGTGCACCTGAAAATTGCGCAGCAGCAGCTTGTCACTGACAGGGTTTATGGATTTAAACCCTTGTTTTGACATGAGTTTTGCAACTCTTCTTAAAAGAGTGCACAGAGACTAGTGTCCATCAAAAATAGCAACCTTCGCGTAGAAATCCTCGAACATCAGCCGCGCGTCCAATTGTGTATAGACTCTCATCGATCGGCCCTTCCGCTGCTTTACGTAACTTCCTTTTTCATTGATGCGCGGTGTTGTTATTTGAACGTAACGGCTGGATGAAGGATCGGCATCCCAACTGGAGTGCAGGGCGCTCAGCAACACCAGAGGATTATCACCCAAGGCATAGGCCTCACCCAGCTGTCGGCCTGCTTTTATCATGAGGCTCTCTATTTTCCCGGTCAGATAACGTCCGAGCCTGCCCTTGTCCAAACGATGTTTCAACTCCGCATGACTCACCAATGCCTGACGATAAGCATCACGCGGCACCTGCCAGATGGGAATAGTGGACTCATTGAAAATCTGTTGCGCCGCTTTCAGATCGATACCCAGGTTGTACTCCACCTGATTATTGCTGGGCGGCAAAAACGCAATGCCTTCATGTTCCGGGCCACCTATCCAGATCAGCGTTAACCGATCAGCGATTTTTGGCTCCAGCCTGTAGGCCTGAGCCAAGGTAGTCAGACCCGCACCCGCCGCATAGAAGAGAGGCGTCTTGATGTCCTCACGCATTGCTTCCTGAACGATAAATCGCGCCGCCTCAACATTTATTTCATTTGTTTCGTTACCAGCAACAACCGGTACACCGCCAAAAACCTGTACGCTGTCCTTAAGCTGCATAACACTCAGAATTTCCCGCGCCTGCTCAACGGAAAACGCTACCGATCCCGGCTGATCATAAAAGCCCTCGGCGTAGTGTCCAGATGCAATCACACCCTGCACTGACACCGAAGGCGATAGCAGATGATGCGCCAACTGAAAAAGCCCATCCGGATCACCACCAAAATCATTATCGATGATGACCCTAACCCGACTATCAACAGGCGCTGACACTGACGTAGCATCAGCCAATGAATACCAGGGAAACAATATCAACAGCAAAAGAAACAAGTTGTTTTTCATAACAAATGGATTTTTACGAAATACGAAGAATGGGTTTTATGACCTTGCCGCTGGCGGAATCCTTGAGCGCCTGCTCAATTTCATCCAGTGCGTAATATTTCACCAGTCGATCAAACGGAAAACGGCCCTGTTTATACAAATCCACCAGCGCGGGGATAAGTTGTCCGGAACGACCACCACCGCCAAGCACGCCTATAACACGTTTTCCCCAGAGGGTAGAAAGGTGATCAAGCGAGAAGGATGCACCTGCAGGTGCGCCGCCAATCAATACCAGCGTACCCAACATACCCACCGCCTGAGCCGCAGTTTCAATAACGCGAATAACGCCGGTACAATCAAAGGCAAAGTCCACCGTAGAGCCGGTAATTTTTGCCACTTCCTCTACCAGATTTTTTTTACCGGAATTGATGCTGTGGGTTGCGCCGAATTCGTGAGCCAACTCAAGCCGGCTGTCATGCACATCTGCGGCAATAATTTTGGTTACACCCGTATTGCGCGCCGCCATAATTGCCGCCAGGCCCACCGCACCCACACCAACTACCAGTATGGAATCACCCAGTTTTGGCCGCGCCTCATTCAGCACAGCACCGGCGCCTGTTGCCAAACCACATGCCAGTGGGCCAAGCAGCTCCAAGGGCACATCATCCGAGACTTTAACCAGCGCATCTGCCAGCACTATGGAATGGGTTGCAAATGATGACTGGCCAAAAAAATGGCCATTGATTTCCTTGCCATTGCGCGAATAGGCGCTGATGCCTTTTAGCTCGCCCTTGAATCTGCGCCCCGACACCAATGCCTCGCCAGTACGCAAACAATAACGCGGCTGTCCATCCAGACAATTTCGGCATTCACCACATGAAGGCCAGCCAATAATCACCTTGTCACCCGGCGCCAGTGTCGTCACTCCGGCGCCCAGTTTTTCTACTACACCCGCGCCCTCATGCCCCAGAACACAGGGAAATGGCATAGGCATATCGCCAGCGCGAGTAATTGCGTCGGTATGACAAACACCAGCTGCAGCGATACGTACCAGCACCTCACCACGACCTGGCTCGGCAAGTTCAATTTCCTGTAACTCAAAGGGTGCATCTTTTGCTTCCACTACCAGCGCACGAATTTTCATGGTTCACACCTCCATATTTCCGATAAAAAAACCTGGCTAAATACCAGGCCCCACTTACTGTGCCCTTCACGAACCTTGGCTCTAATAGTCTAGCTTATATAACCCTCACGATTTTGCTTCGCTTCTTAGCCGCGTCGCGAGGTTGGCCTGAATGAATCGTTATGCCGCACGAGTGCCATCTGGAAGATAACGAACTGTTGCCATCATTCTGACTCTGTTCGTAGAGTTAAAGGATGGTGTATGCAACAGCCCCATATTCATCAGGTACAAATCCCCAGCCTGACCGGACATTTCTATTATCGACATATTTCGGCTGCGCAATGCACTTTCATAGTCATCGCCTCTTCGCAATATTTCTCGGACTTTCCTGCTTGCTTCCTCGTGACCAGTCACAAGGTGTGACCCAGCTATGGCGAGAGTGGCACCACCATGCGGTTTTACATCATCAATCAACACAAACGCCTGAATGCCCGGAATCAGATAACGGCCTGCTGAAGAGATATCAGTGTGCCAGTTTAGTCCGTTGATCGTCCAACCTCCCTGATCCGGGAGAGAAATGAGAAATTGGCTCTGTGCGGGCACTAATTTTATTTCAGCTAATGATTGAATCAGGTCAAGAACTTCCTGGTTGATCAGCCTGGTGTGGAGATTATCCAGTTTGATCAAGCCTGACAGCTTGTTAATCTGCTGAAACGCAGGGAGTCTCTTGATTGGGGCTGATAGTGTTTTTCCAGATGACCAGATTTTTAATCTTTTTAGCTCGTTCAAGACATACGCCTTGATTGGCTCAACCTGACTCTTATTGAGCGCTCCTTGGAGTAGAAGATAGCCTTTTTCACGAAAAGCCAATTTCTGCTCAGATGTTAAGAGATAGTGTGACATAGGCTTGACTTTGGCATAACCCAAGACGTCGGCTGGAGCACCTTGTTAAATGCCTACAAATTTACGAATAATTTCACTACAAGTCTTAGGGTTTGACTGTAACAAAAAATGTGTACCCTGAACATATTCAACTTGCAAGTTAGAAAAACTCTGTTGGAACAAACTAATGTGGCTGGAGGATACCAAGCAGTCAGACTTAGCACTTATATATATTGAGGGTAAATCAGAACGAATTTTTTCCATATTTAGACTATGAATAGAACTTAGCCTTTCTTTTAAAATTGAATTCGGCACGCCCTTTAGTGCTTCGCTAAATATTGAATAGTTAAAACCAGACAATAGATAACGTGAAATAAAGGCTTTAGCAAAAGGAATGCTCAGCAAAGACTTTAAAGGAAGACGTTTTGCCAACGATACGAGAGCAGGCTTTGGACAAGAAAGGAAAGTTGCAACAAAAACAATACCTTTCAAGTTTTCTAATGATTTTTCACTAAGCAATGCTGCAATTGGGCCTGAAAAAGATTCAGCGACAATAATAAATTCTTCATTGGGAAGCTGTTCCGCAATATGGCTAGCAAGAAATACATAGGTTTGCGAACCGGACTGGGGAAGTGAAATAACGATTGTTGATAAAGGCAAAAGAGAACGTAAAGGTTCAAATAGCTTTCCAGCTCCATCCATTCCGGGCAACAAGATAATTTTCAATTTCTGCACCCATTTAATGCCGCTGCCAAGGCGCAAAGTGAAGTTGGTGCGCCCCTTGCAAAGGGCGTGACAGTTTTACTTTGTCACTCTTGCGCACTTTGTTAGTCATGACTTCCACGACGAGCCTCCAAGTCCTGGATGAACTGTTCCTTGTTCTTTGGAGAGATCATTATCGACTGGCCCCGTCCATAATCAATCCGGAGTCGATCTAAGGAAAGAGCTGGGCTCGAGAGTGGGCTGGAAGTTGGCGTGATGCTGGTGATCTGAGCTATTGGTACCTGCCATTTGAATGGTCCACTCTTCACGAGAAGAGTGCTATCGCTCAGCGTATAGCTCGTACTTGCCATTAACCAAATGGGCAGACCTGCCCCAATAAGAATAGCTGGCAGTGTTGCGATAACTTTAGCCACACTACCAGTCCGGAAAGAAAATCCAAAAGCGACCAAGCAAGCAATCATCGCCGCAAGCAGGACCACTACCAGCCACGTATCAATCTTTGACGTATAAACCTGCTCCATGACTTCTCCTCGCTAACCCCGTTGTAACCAGACCAAATTGTGGAGTGGTTTTGTGTTACAAGCCTAGCGAACACAAAGCCGCGTAGCAATTTGGTTCCGGTTGACAACCTTGT
>Ga0182793_1000844_pt1 | contig 20898 bp, 13 predicted proteins | sample Passage237A_FD_130498 | JGI IMG/M metagenome (GOLD analysis project Ga0182793, IMG submission 130498) | Cellulose adapted compost microbial communities from Newby Island Compost Facility, Milpitas, CA, USA - Passage2 37A (version 2) (version 2) ... | reverse complement strand
GTTTTGAACTGACGATCGGAAGTACCAATATCAACAATCCCAACTTCACTTGGCGGTCGAACGTCAACTTCTCGCTCAACAGGAACAAGCTGAAATCGCTCTTTGGCGAAATGGGTACCTACGTGCTGGAAGGACAGACGCATACCGGCGAAATTCCTGACTATACCAACAAATGGTTCATCGGAAGGGCTATTGATGCCATCTGGGACTACAATATTATCGGAACCTGGCAGGTCGAGGAAGCTGAGGAGGCAAAACGTTACAACCTTCGTCCGGGGGATATCAAGGCCGAGGATGTGGATGATAACGGTGCCTATGAAGCGTTGCAGGATAAGCGATTCATCGGTTTCAAGGAACCCCGTTATCTGCTGGGCTTCCGGAACGAATTTACGCTGTTCAAAAACCTGACAGCTTCCATTTTCCTGAGAGCTGATCTGGGGCATAAGCGTGCGTTCAGTTATTCCGTACAGGGCTGGTCTACCTTCGACCGTATCAGTACCGCCAACTATCCGTACTGGACTCCCGAGAACCGCAGCAACGAGTATCCCCGTCTGAGTGTGAACGACTCGCCTTTCGGTGGTGGAGTGATGCCCTACAAGCCTACGGCTTTCCTGCGGGTTCAGGATATCTCCCTGTCCTACAATCTGCCCTACGCTGCTACCCACAAGCTGGGAATTCAGAATGCCCGCGTATTCGGAGCCATCCGCAACCTGTATACCGTCACCAAGTGGCCGGGTTGGGATCCTGAGTCTGGAAACAGCCCAATGCCACGGACCTTTACGCTCGGCCTGAACCTGTCCCTGTAAGGAGGGAGGATAACAGTTTTCTAAGTTTCAATACCAGAAAGTCAGATTGTCATGAATCGCAGAAATATATATAAATCACTGGTCGCGGCGTTCCTGCTGGCGATCCCGATGTCCTGTTCGGAGAGCTTCCTGACACCGAAGCCCGAATCATTCTTCACGCCCGAAAACATCTTCGTAGACAAACAGGGGTACCAGGCGCTCCTGGTTACGATGCGCAAGGATCTTACCCGGGAACAAACCGCACAGAAAAACTTTATGGCGCACCAGTGGGCTGCTTCTGAGGCGGGAGTGCCCTGGCTTCAGCTCGACTACACCGCCCTGACGCCCAACTCCGACCGTTATCAGCAGTTCGTGTCGCAGATCAACGATATCTTCCAGATGGTCAAAAATGCGAATACCATCATCTCACGGATCGACAATATCGAATGGACGAATGAAAACGACCGGAACGAAATCCTGGCGGAAGCCCTCTGGCACAGAGCTTACTGGTACTATCGCATGGTGGGTAACTATGGCGACCTTCCCTTTGTCAGCGAAGAGGTAACGGGAGCGAAACTCGACTTCAAAACGCATAGCCGCTGGGCTATTCTGAAGAAAATCCAGGAGGATCTGGAATTTGCTGCTGAGAAAATGCCGGTCAATACAGCGCCCGGAATTCCTTCGAGAGGGGCTGCTGAACATCTCCTGACGAAAGTCTACCTGGCCAATATGGAATTTGAGAAAGCCATACAATCGGCTACCCGGGTCATTAACGGTCCTTATAAACTGATGACTGAGCGTTTCGGCGTAGACGCAGGCGATTCCCGTAAAAACGTGATCTGGGACCTTCACCGCCCCGAAAACAAAAATATCAGCCAGAACACGGAGACCATTCTGGCTTTTGTCGACCGCTGGGAGGCTCCGGAAACAGCCCGCACACAAGGCTTGTTTACCATGCGGGTTTACCATTGTTCATGGTGGCATAACGCCAACGGTAAAGACCGGAACAAGCAACTGGGGATGATCGACGCGGGTCCGCTGTACGATTCCCTCGGAAGAGGTAACCCCGACGTAGCCCTCACCGACTGGCACAGCTACCGTATCTGGGAAGAATTTGGCAAGAACTATAAAACCACGTCCGACCTCCGCCGTGCCGATATCAACTGGTACGACCGGGAAGAGCTGCGATACAACAACCCAGCCTCCGTGCAATATGGTCAGCCCCTGGAAATTGCCAATATGGACTTCCCTGAGGAATACTGGGCCCGAATTTATCCCATGCCCTTCTATAAAACCTACGTGCCCAACAAGCCCGATCAGGCCGGCCACCCCTATGGTTCAAACGGCGATTGGTATATTTTCCGGCTTGCAGAAACCTACCTGCTGAGAGCGGAAGCCTATTACTGGATGGGCCGGCTGGAAGAAGCGGCTGCTGACATCAACGTAGTACGGGAAAGGGCGAAAGCAGCACCGATCAAGGCATCGGATGTGACCATCGACTATATCTTCGATGAAAGAGCCCGTGAGCTTTTTGCCGAATCTCCTCGTCAGAACGAGCTGAGCCGGGTGTCCTACATCATGGCAGCCCGTAACGAAAGAGGATACAGCCTGAACAACATCCATGAGAAAAACTGGTTCTACGACCGTGTGCATACGCTCAACGACTTCTATCAGCGGGCTTCAGAAATCAACGTTCTCGGTCAGAGCCCCGATATCCGGCCTTTTCATATCCACTGGCCTATCGATGACAACATCATCAACGCCAATACCCTGGGCAGGATTAACCAGAACAAGGGTTACGTAGGATCGGAACGGAATGAACCGCCGCTGGAAACGATCGAATAACCTGTTGTTAACCCATTTTAAGCGAAAGGCCGAACGTCTCTCAGAGTCGTTCGGCCTTTTTTCTTTACTTCTTCAGGGCATCCCAGAGAATCTCAGCCGGGTGCTGAGCCTTCCTGCCGGTGCCGTCCTTGATCTGGTGACGACAGCTGGTTCCGGCTGCAGCGATCAGTACATCTTCCGGTTGCTGCCGTACGGTAGGGAAAAGTACAAGTTCCCCTATTTTCATCGAAAGCTCATAGTGCTCCTGTTCATATCCGAAAGAGCCTGCCATTCCGCAACAACCTGACGGGATCAGCTGAACCTTGTAATTGGCCGGCAGAGACAGGGTTTTCTTGGATGCCACCAGGGAAGAAAGTGCTTTCTGGTGGCAATGGCCGTGAATCTTGACCAGTCGTTCTTCGGAGGTGAACAGGTCAGATGAAATTCGCTTCGCATCGTATTCCCGGGCGATAAACTCTTCAAAAAGCAGGGCATTTTCTCCGATTTTACGCGCAGCGTCCTTCAGCGTATCGGGAACCAGTTCGGGGTATTCGTCACGGAAAGACAGTATGGCCGAAGGCTCTATACCAATCAGAGGACTACCTTCACTGATCAGGTCGCGCAGGGCTTCCACGTTGGCGACAGCCAGGTTTTGGGCTTCCTTCACAAACCCTTTGGAAAGATACGATCGGCCCGATTCGCTGTGTTGGGGAATAATTACTTCATACCCCAGTTTTTCCAATAAAAGGATTACCTTCTGTCCGATTTCTACATCGTTGTAATTGGTGAACTCATCACAGAACAGGTAAACCTTGCTTTTTCCGCGTGTTTCGGCCTGACGACGTTGTTTTTCCCACCAGTTTTTTAGTGTGGTACTGTGCAGCAGGGGCATGGTCCGGTCGGGATGGAAGCCCACCATTTTATTGGCCAGACGGCGGAGGGAATCGGTTTTGAACACCAGGTTATAAGCCCAGGGAGCGAGAGAAGCCAGTTTCATCTCTTTGGTGAAATTGGCGATCAGCCGGGCTCTCAGCGGAGGCTGATGATGTTCGTAGTACTGCTGGGTGAACTCGGCCTTCATTTTGGCCACATCCACACTCGAGGGGCATTCGGCCTTGCAGCCCTTGCAGGACAGGCAGAGGTCGAGTACTTCCTTGACCATATCTGCATTGACCCACTCGGCCGCAGGGATATTTTCCGGTGCGCCGGTGTAATATTTCCGCAGCATATTGGCTCGGGCACGGGTAGTGTCCTTCTCCAGGCGTGTCGCCATAAAGCTGGGGCACATCGTTCCCCCCGTCATTTCGGATTTACGGCAGTCACCCGATCCGCTGCATTTTTCCGCGAGCCGCAGCAGGCTTTCCTGTTTCGAAAAATCGAATACCGTCTTCAGGGAAGGCTGGGGTTTATCCTGTTCGTATCGAAGGAACTCATTCATGGGTGGGGTATCGACAATTTTACCCCGATTGAAAATACCCTCCGGATCCCAGATTTTCTTTACCTGGCGGAAGAGCTGGTAAACTTCAGGCCCCATCATAAAGGGAATGAATTCTCCCCTCAGCCGGCCGTCTCCGTGTTCACCCGACAGGGATCCGTTATATTTTTTCACCAGTTTGGCGGTGTCGGCCAGTACTTCCCGGAACATCGCCTTGCCTTCACTGGTTTTGAGGTTGATCATCGGTTCGACATGCAACTCGCCGGCACCAGCGTGGGCGTAATACGAGGCATGCAGCTTTTTACTTTTCAGCAGCTGGTCAAGCTCCGCAATGTATTCGGGCAAATCGTCCACATCGACGGCGCAGTCTTCAATGAGGTTGACCGGCTGGGTATCACCCGGCAGATTGCGGATAAGGCCCAGACCCGCCTTGCGGATATCCCAGGCTTTGTTGGCTTCGTCACCAAAAAGCACCGGGTAGGCATAGCCCAGGTTCTGTGCTTTCAGCTCGGCAATCAGAGCGTTGGCCTTTTCCAGTACTTCATCCTGCGTTTCACCCCAGAATTCGACGATCAGCAGAGCCTCAGGGTCACCCGAAATGAAAAAGCGGTTTTTTGAATATTCCCGATGGTCCTTCGTGAAGTCCATGATGTATTTGTCAACCAGCTCGGATGCCTTGCATTCATGCCGCATGGCAATCCGGTTGGCATACAGTGACTCGGCGAGGGTAGCAGTATGTACGCAGACCACACCCACCGTGGCAGGAGGCACATCTACCAGGTTTATTTTGGCTTCCGTCACGAAGCACAGGGTTCCTTCCGAACCTGTAATCAGTTTGCAGAGATTGATATCATCCCTTGTCCCTTCCGGTAGCAGGCTGTCGAGGGCATAGCCCGAGTTGCGGCGGGTAACGGTCTTTTTGGGAAATTGTTTCCGGATCAGTTCTTCGTCGACCGGGTTGGAAATGATGCCCCACATGCCGGCGTAGATGGCACGCTCTCTCGCACTGGTTATGTCTTTTCCAGCCACTTTTGTTTCAAATTCGGCCCGGCTCATATTGCGGAAATGAACTTCTTCCCCGTCAGAAAGGACAGCTTTGAGCTCGAGTACATGGTCGCGCGTAGCACCCCATGTGATCGAATGGAGCCCGCAGGAGTTGTTTCCGATCATGCCACCGATCATGGCACGGCTGGCTGTTGATGTTTCGGGGCCAAACAGAAGTTTGTAAGGGGCAAGGATCTTGTTAAGATCATCGCGTATCACCCCCGGCTGAACCCGCACCCACTTTTCTTTCGCATTGATTTCCAGAACCTGGTTGAAATGTTTGGATAAGTCGACCACTATTCCACTGCCGACTACCTGACCGGCCAGCGAGGTCCCTGCCGTTCGGGGAATCAGGGAAATTTTGTGTTTGGCCGCAAAGCTGACCAGCAGTTTGAGGTCGTCGGTATTTCGGGGAATGGCTACCGCGGTGGGCAGCTCCTGGTAAACTGAGGCGTCAGTTGCATACAGGTGACGTTGGGCCCTATGGGTAACCGAATCGTCATAAAACAGATCACCGCTCAGCTGTTCGCTGAGCTTGCTGAAATTGAAGTATAGAATACGATCCATCAGGTGTCGGAAAATTAACGCTCAAAGGTACTAAGGTTTGGAGAATCAGAATGATATAGGGTTTTGTTTGATGGACTAAATTCCAACATTTAGCATAATTTCAAATAACATTTGATACAGGAAACACCGGAAAGGGGAAATCGGAAGGGGATGAGTAGATTGTTGACCTTACCTGCCCTTTTGTAAGGCAAGTCCCGATATTCTGAGCATGATCGACGTATTTAGGGAGCTTTATTATGAACAAAGCGTTAAAATTTTCATTTTTGGCCCCCAGCCTGAACCAGGCTGATAAACTCAAATGATATGACGCAGGATTTTTTCAAAGGGAAAGTCGTATGGGTAACGGGTGCTTCAGCCGGTATTGGTGAGGCGCTCGTAAAGGCTTTTGCAAAGGAAAAGGCACGTGTAGTACTGACTGCCCGCAGGGAGTCGGAACTGATCCGCGTAAGGGATGAAGCCGGCCTGACTGAAGATCAGAGCCTGATACTGCCAGCCGACGTGACGGAGTTTGACAAGGCTCCCGAATGGGCCGCCAGGGTGATGTCAAAATTCGGGCGGATCGACTTAGTCGTGCACAATGCCGGTGTTAGCCAGCGGTCCTATATCAATCAGACCGATTTTGACGTCTACCGAAAAATGATGGATCTGAACTTCTTCAGCACAGTAGCCATTACCAAGGCCGTACTACCGACCATGATTCACCAGAATACGGGTCATTTTATCGTAATCAGTAGTGTGGCTGGCAAGATCGGTACCATCATGCGTTCGGGCTACTGCGCTTCGAAACATGCCTTGCACGGGTTTTATGATTCGCTGAGGGCCGAATATTTTAAGGAGAAAATCAGGGTGACGACGGTTTGTCCGGGATATATCCGAACCAACGTTTCCCTTAACGCACTCAACGAAGCGGGAGAAAAATACGGCAGAATGGATCAGAATCAGGCCAACGGAATGCCCCCTGAAAAATGTGCGGAGAAAATTCTGGCAGCTGTTAGAAAGGACAGGAAGGAGGTGTATATCGGCGGGCTTACCGAAGTGGCGGCGATCTATCTTAAACGTTTCTTCCCCGCTATCCTGTTTGATCAGGTACGCAAAAACATACCGGATTAAAAAAATAAATCGGCCGGAAGCATCTTGGCTCCCGGTCGATCCCGCACCCCGCAAGTACAGGCCGTTGCCCGTACTCTTATCTTTGATATCTATTCAGCACCCTGGGTGGTAGTCCCGTTATGCTATTTACTTTTCATCTGTAATAAAGATCCCTGGGTTGGTAAAAGGTTGGAAACCTTCTGAAAAATTTTTCAGGGATTCATGATACGTCCGGTAAACAGGATCGTATTCGATGTATTCTCACTGATCGTGAAGAAGAAGGGTCTGTCGGCAATCACCGTTCTTTGGGGCTGGTTCACGGAGGTTAGTTCCACGCCGATCGTGGTGACGGCAGCAGCTTCGGTGCCGACTTCGTCAATGCCCAGAAAGGTATTCTGCTTCACGAAGCTTACCAATAGGCTCGCATCAGCAATGCCACCCAGCTCAGCCTGATCGGTAAATACTTTTGCCATACCCATGTCCGAAAGGACCTCATTGAGATTGATGTCGTATTTCAGGGTGAATTTGGGAAGGCCCAGGTAGGTTTTGACGTTGAAATTCCCGTTCTGAATGGTCTCCCATTTTTTGCTGTCCAGTTCCTGGATCAGCGTATGGACATCCTTGCCTTCTTTGGGAACAAACAGGGTGAGGTTGAACTGGCCGGATGAATAGGGCAGTATCACAACATCCATGTCTTTGTCACTGTAGCCCTGCAGTTTTTCTTCGAGGAACATCATCGGCACTTTCCTGCTACCCCCTGAGGCCAGTTTGAAATCGTGGTCCCTGGTTTTGTTTTTGTCGAACGGAATGGCCCAGTCTCCCTTGAAATAGAGGGCGTTCATGAGGAACATGACCAGTCCGCCATCGATCTGGTCAATAACCTGGTCGACCTTCCCCTGTGTCTTTTCACTCGCCCACTGGTTGATCTTCCGGACGGTAGAACCGTCGAACGACTCGCCATAGATCTGGGCTGCAAAAACATCGCTCAGAACGTCCTTGAAGCTCGACTTTACCGCAAAACCGTTACGATACCACATCGAATTGGCAATCGCGAGCTTCACTTTGTTATCGGCTTCGGGAAGCTCCTTGAGCAGGGTGTTGTAAGCCTTATTGAGTTCGTCAGCTGACAGGCCGTCGGACCTGAGTGCCTGGATAATTCCTTCCCGGGTTTCTCCTTCCGCGCCGTTCATCAGCATCCCCAGTGCAATGTGCAGACTGAGGGGAGACACGAAAATATTGTCTTCGGCAGGTTCCGTAGCGTCGATCTTTCGTGTCAGGTCAAATGCAAAGTCGGTAGTCTTACTGGCCACTCTTGCCGACAACGCTATGGGTTTGCCTTCTACCGGCGCGGGTGAACTCTTGTCCTGGGTACAGGCCGACGGCAGGATCATGGTCCCGACGACCAATAATGAAACAATCTTTTTCATGGTGTTTTAGTTAGGAATAGTGTAACGGATGCCCCAGGAAATTCCGTAAACCTGAGGTTTTGATTTCAGGAACTGGTTCTCCTTAAAGGCGTCAGTAATGGCGTGCTGATAGTTGCCCGTAAGGGTGGTGAACCAGTTGCTGTTAATGCGGTAGTTGACTCTCAGGCCGGCAGAAGCGGCCACGCTGAGTGAGTTGTATACATTGTTTTCCGGTTTGGTCTCCAGTACAAAGCCCGAAGAGGTTTCCAGTTCGTTTTTCAGGAAAAAGTTGGTTACGCCGCCGGCCAGCATGGTATAACTGAGTTTCTTCTCAGGCTGCAGCGTATAGCCCGCCATAACCGGGATCTGCAGGAACTGGTAGTTGTTCGACATATTCTTGTCCATCGGGACGTAGACGGTCGAATAGCCTTCCAGCGAACGGGCCAGCTGCAGGTTTTCGAGTATATCGGGCGAGTATTTTGCATTGCCCGAAGCCATTGCATTGGGCAGCAGATCGGCGCTTTCCTGCGTCATTTTGTTTACGTAGAAGCCCGGAGAACGGGAAGTTGAATTCCCCTGCAGGTAGGAAATACCCGATTCGATGCTCCAGTTTCTGGAGAGATTCCAGCCAACCTGCGCCGCTGCCTGAAAGGACAGTCTGGCCTGGTCTCTTTTGGCGGTTGATGTACGGGAAACGCTGGCGGCATCCAGCCCTTCAAAATTCCCGTTGCCCTGGGTCAGCGAGTAATTCATCTGGTAGACCGACTGGTGGGAGAAATCCATGTTCGGATTAAATCCACCGGGCATAAAGCTGACGGCCGCCCACATGGGAGAGGTTTCCAGATCGGTTTTTTCCTCTTCAAAAATCCGGTTGGCATCGGGATTAAAGAACATGTAACGGGTCTGCCAGTAGGTTTTCAGTTCTCCGACTTCAGCCGGTTCGATGGTCTGAAGGCCAGCCAGCAGCATTCGGGTATCGGGCGCATCCTCCTCTACTGAAGCCAGATTCACGCGGGCTGCGGCAGCCGTACCTGCCTGAGTGTCTGACCGCGCTGTACGCAGGGTAGCAGATTGCTCCGGTGCAGCTGCCAGGGTAAGGGTATTTTCCTTCCGGACCGTGTTGTCTCGGCCGGAAATGGATTTTTCCGATCCGGTGGAAGTCGTATTCAGGGATTCAACGGCCGCAACGGTTGGTCCCTGCACCTGTGGCTGCGATGAAACCACGTTTTCGACCTGGCCGGAGGAAGCTACCTGATCTCCCGCAGGGGTATCTTGGGTAAGATAGGCAATGGTGCCGACACCCAGGACGACCAGCACGCTGGCAGCGGCGAGCCAGTTTTTCTGCCACCAGGGAGTGACAAGCGGTTTGAGCTGCTTTTCGTCGAGGCGCTGTTCTATCGCATCCCACACATTGGGGGGGGGATTGACAGAAGCTTCTTCGAAAATTTTCCGCCACTCGTCGTTATTATGATTGTTTTCTGACAGGCTCATTATCGAATCGATGTTCTTTGATCAGTTTTTGTTGTAACAAGGTACGGGCTCTTGCAAACTGGGACTTGGAGGTCCCCTCTGAAATGTTCAGCATTTCGGCAATTTCCTGATGCTTGTACCCTTCGATGGCAAACAGGTTAAAAACGGTCTGACACCCCGGGGGCAGTTCCTGGATGAATTCCATCAGTTGCTGCCACTGAAATCCCGACAGCGGATGTTCCTGAACTTCCTGGTCCGGTTCGTAAACTTCATCAAGTCCAACTAGTTTCCTTTGTTTCTTTAAAAATTTGAGAGCGGTGTTTACAACAATGGATCTAATCCAAAATTCCAGCGGGGAATCACCCCTGAAGCTGTCTATATTTTCAAAAACCTTAACAAAAGCATCCTGTAATACGTCCTGCGCATCTTCCTTGTTCTTGGTATAGCGCAGGGAAATGGCATACATCTTTCCTCCAAAGATGTCATAGAGCCGCTTTTGTGCGACTCTGTCCCCGGCGCGACAACCGCTTATCAGTTCCTTTTCATTAAAAACCATTCTTCAGAAAGGGGTGCTTCTTTCTCTTTTTCTTTCCTATCGAAAAACACAAATTCAACATCGCCGATTTCAGGTTAAGAACTGATATGTGTTTGTCGAGTCAGGAACTACTTGTAGGAGATTCGAATGCGTAAAAAGGTTGGAATTAGGTGATTTATTTTTTGATATTTTTCAATGTAACGTTCCAGGCCGGTAAAATTTGCCTGCAAAATTATAAAAAAAACGGGCAGGTATAACCCCGCCCGTCTAATATTCAGTGACTTATCTGGCTGTCAGACCTGCTTCCAGCCGTCCCGGTATTTGCGTTTTACAAACTGGTTGGCTGGTTCGAAGTTGGTAATTTTCTGGTTTTTGCCGTCCCAGATCAGCTTTTTCCGGCCTGGATATACAAAGCCCTTGCCATCGGCTTTGGGTTCACGGTAGTTATAGCTCCGGATGGCCAGGTTACCCATGATCACGGTTTCGCTTAAAGGGCCGGCGTAATCGAATGACGAGGTTAGCGCCTTGTGCTCTTTGCTGCCAAAGCCCGCCTTGCAGGCGTCTGTCCATGCGACCTGATGCCCGAATTCAGGCAGGTCGCTATACTTATTTTTGAAAGCGCCCTCAGGCATGGTGCGTTTTTCACCTCCTTTCAGGTACAGAACCGGATTACGGCCGTAGGTACCGCACATGATCACGCCCTTGGTACCGATCAGCATCACTCCGTTACTGCTGTCGGGCTCTCCCAGCGGATCGTCCGCTGGAACCAGATCGGGGTGGAAAGGACGGATACCGCCGTCATACCAGGTCATCTTCACATCCGACTTGTTATGGTTGTTGGCAGGGAACTTGAGCTGGATAACCGATGATGGCGGACAGCCTTCAGGAATGTATTCGGGTTCCCAGTCCTTGATAAACACCTGACCTACACTGGCTTCTACCTCGGTAGGATAGCCCAGGCGCAGGGTTCTGAAAGCGGAGTCAATGAGGTGACATCCCATGTCGCCCAAGGCGCCGGTACCGGTGTTCCACCAGCCGTGCCATTTGAAGGGGTGCCATGCCGGGCTGTAGTCGACCCACTCGGCCGGTCCAATCCAGAGATCCCAGTCGAGGTGATCCGGAACCGGCGATTTCTGGGTTGGGAACGGGATACCCTGTGGCCAAACCGGACGGTTGGTCCAGATATGGGCTTCCTGAACCGGGCCGATCAGGCCCTTGTCAAACCAATCCAGGATTTGCAGCTGTCCGGGGTTCGAAGCGCCCTGGTTACCCATCTGGGACACTACCTTGTATTTCCGCGCCGCCTCTGTCAGGACACGGGTTTCATGCAGGCTGTGTGCCAGCGGTTTTTGCACGTAGACGTGTTTTCCCATTTCCATAGCCGTCAGGGCTACGATGGCGTGGGTATGATCGGGGGTAGATACGATCACCGCATCGATATCCTTACCCATTTCATCAAGCATTTTGCGGTAGTCCTTGTAACGCTTGGCGTTAGGATGTTTTTCAAACGCCTTGGCTCCCAGATTCCAGTCCACATCTACCAGCGCTACAATATTTTCTTTTCCATTGTTCCACGCATTGTTGACATCGCTGAAACCTTTCCCGCCTACACCTACACCGGCAATATTCAGTTTGTCACTGGGTGCAGTAAAACCTTTTCCCAGCACGTGACGGGGCACTATGAAAAAGCTTGCTGCAATAGCACTGTTTTGCAGAAACGTCCGTCGGTTGACGGTGTTTTTCTCTTTTTTCTCCATTGGCGTAAAAAGCTTGCTAAGTTGTAAAGATTAAATTTAGGGCTACCGGATAGCGATCCTTAACAGCACCAGAGCTTGTATCGTTTTTCCTCAAAACTCCAATATTACAAAATATTCAAATGTAAATTCTATGTCAAGTTTTTAAAATTTGGCACGATTATTCCCAAAGCCGTGTTATTAAACCGCACACGTTATAATTTTGCAGCGCCTTAAAGCGTAACACGGACCTAGCAGCAAGAAAAATGTTGATCACAGTAATGAAATCCAAAATCCACCGGGCCAAAGTAACCCAGGCGGAGTTGAATTATGTAGGAAGCATTACCATTGATGAAGATCTGATGGACGCGGCCGGCCTCGTCGAGAACGAGCAGGTTCACGTTGTCAACAATAACAACGGGGAACGCCTGATTACTTATGTCATTAAAGGGGAAAGAGGTACCGGTACCATCTGCCTCAACGGTGCCGCTGCCCGGAGAGCCCAGGTGGGGGATATTGTGATCATCATTGCCTACGGATCGATGACTCAGGAAGAAGCCCGGGATTTTAAGCCCAAAGTCGTTTTTCCTGACAGCAACAATCGCATCGTTCACTAATCAGTTATAGGGTCTGCCGACAACTACCACCAGGGATTAGTCGCCCTGAACGGGTAACCTATCTATAAAATTTCAGATTTTGTCGGAAATTTTTGGCTATTGCTTAAACTTCCGGCCTTGCTGACGCTCTAACAGTGTACTTTGTTTTTCAACTGGCTGTTTTATGCGTCGTATTTACACTTTAATTCCTACCTTACTTTTGCTGCTGATCGCAGCGGCTACACACGCACAGACTTACCGGATTACCGGAACGCTGGTCGATTCAGCGGATAAATCACCCGTAATCGGCGCGTACATCAAATTAATGCCCCGCACCGACACAACCAAGGCGGTTTTCGTCGCTTCCGATGTGCAGGGCCGCTTCCAGATTTCGAATGTTCGCCCACAGGCCTACCGGATGGTCATCACCAACCTGGCTTATGCAACCCTCGAGCGGTCGTTCGAAGTAAAAGACCAGAACATCGACTTCGGAAATATTGAAATGCGGGAAGGATCAAAGATTCTTGACGAAGTCCAAATTGTGGGGGCTATCCAGCAGTCACAGCAAAAGGGTGATACGACCCAGTACAACGCAGCAGCCTTTAAGGTAAATCCCGATGCAACGACTGAAGATCTGATCCGGAAAATGCCGGGAATAACCGTCGAAAATGGGGAAGTACAGGCGCAGGGCGAACGAGTCAGAAGGGTACTGGTCGACGGAAAACAGTTTTTTGGCGACGACGCAACCCTGGCTCTGAAAAACCTGCCGGCCGAAATTGTCGATAAAATCGAAGTGTTTGACCGTCAGAGCGACCAGGCGCAGTTTAGTGGATTCGATGACGGAAACGCCGAAAAAACCATCAACATTGTGACCCGGGCAGATCGAAACCGGGGCCAATTTGGCAAATTATTTGCCGGATACGGTCTGGATGACCGCTTCATGATAGGGGGGAATGTGAATATCTTCAGCAAGGCGCATCGCATCTCGGTGATTGGCCTGAGCAATAACGTCAACCAGCAGAACTTTGCCTCACAGGATCTGGCGGGTGTTCTCGGAGGCGGCGGCGGCCGGGGAGGCGGCCGTGGGGACAACTTTATGGTTGGAGGGCAGTCGGGTATCACCAATACCAATGCCTTTGGTCTGAATTATACCGGAACCTGGGGCAAGAAAACCGAAGTAACAGGCAGCTACTTTTTCAATAAGTCGTCTAACCGAAATATGCAGATTACGGGCAGGGAAACCTTTCTTTCGAGAGGGAATCAGCTTTATAGTGATACCAGCCGCTCATCAAATATCAACTTTAACCACCGCTTCAACATCAGGCTGGAACATAAGGCCAACGACAAGAACTCCATTATTTTCGAGCCCAGTATCAGTTTTCAGAATAACCGCTCTTCAAGTGACCGACACGGTATAACTACCTACAAGGAAGACGGCTCTTACATCAACCTCACCGAAAACCATCGCAATACCAAGAATTTTGCCTATAACGTTAACAACAGCCTGCTCTGGAGACATCGCTTCGCCAAGGCGGGCCGCACGTTCTCGGTTAATCTTTCTACGTCTATCAACAACCGGGACAGAGACGGTAGCCAGAATTCATACAATATCTATTTTACCAATCCGACCAATCCGGGCGATACCATCGATCAGATTTCCGAAAACCGTACCCGGGGCATCCGGCTGGGTGCAAACGCCAATTACACCGAACCGTTGGGTAAAACAGGGCAGCTGCAGTTTGGGTACAATATTTCTGTCAGCAACAATAATTCGAAGAGTGAAACCTTCCATTTCTCCGAATTCACCCGCGACTATACCATTCTCGATTCCCTGCTTTCAAACACATTCGATAACCGTTATACCACCCATCGTGGAGGGGTGAGTTACCGGGTACGCAGTCAGTCGGGCTTCACGTTCGGAGCGGGTCTTGACTTCCAGCATGCGAATCTTTACAGTCAGCAGGTGTTTCCCGGCAACAACAAGGTCGACAATTCCTTTTTCAACCTGTTACCCAACGCCATGCTCATGTACCGGAAACAGGGCGGTACCAACCTGAGGGTGTTCTATCGGGCATCTACCCAGGAGCCTTCCATCAACCAGTTGCAGAATGTGATCGATAACAGTAACCCTCTTTTCATGTCGGCGGGTAATCCGGACCTGAAACAGGCCTACCGTCATTCACTCAACCTGCGGTACAATACCGTCGGTGCCAATACGGGGCATAACCTCTTCTTCCTGCTTTCGGGAACACTGGTGAGCAACTACATTACCAATTCCACCATCATCGCGGAGGAACCTACCCTGCTGCCCAACGGGCTGATGCTCGAACGCGGTGCCCAGTTTACGGCACCGGTTAACGTGAACGGCAATATGGGACTGAGAGGTTTTGTCACCTACGGTATGCCGGTCAAATCGATCAAGCTGAATATCAACCTGAGCTCAGGCGTAACCTATCAGCGGACACCCGGGATGATCAATTACACCCGGAACCTGTCCAACAATTACATTTTTACGCAGGGCCTTGTTCTCAGCAGCAATATCAGCGAGAATCTTGACTTCTCGCTCTCCTACAATGGCAACTATAACATTGTCCGCAACAGTATCCAGCGGAATGTCAACAACAATTATTACACCCAGGGACTGGGCGGCCGGTTCAACTGGATTTTCGCCAAAGGTTTTGTACTGGCATCTGACCTGAGTAATCAGAACTACCGCGGATTGGGCGAAGGGTTTAATCAGAACTATACCCTCTGGAATGCCAGTTTTGGAAAGAAGATGTTTAAAAGAAATGCGGGCGAACTCAGAGTCACCGTATTTGACATCCTGGGTCAGAACAACAGCATCAACCGCAGTGTAACTGAAACCTATCAGCAGGATGTGATCAGTCAGGTATTGACACGTTATGCTATGCTTACATTTACCTATAATCTCAGAAACTTCGGTAGCCGTCCAAGTGCACAGCCACAGGAAGGTCGTCCGTTCCGTGACGGAAATTTCGGTCCACCTGAAGGAGGATTCCGGCGGGGTGAAGGCTCCGGCGGTTTTGGGCCCGGCGGCGGAGGTTTCAGAGGAAATTAACGTTAAGAAGAGTTGGTAAAAGAGCTATGGAGCACTCGTTTCATAGCTCTTTTTTTGGGGTGTTAATTTTGGTACCCGTAAGGAACCGACAGGACGGAGGTTCGCCGCCGCTGTCGAGAAAAAATAGATCAGATTATATATTATAATGTTTAAGGGTGGACAGGTTTTTCAGAATGGATTAATCCCTTATTTCTGGTTTAATCCATTGCCCGCCACGGTTTTGTATTTAATCCTAAATTACTCCCGGTATTCCGGTTTGACAGGTATGATGCCCAGTTCGGCCGCTTTGGGTAAAAATGCTGCCAGGTCATTGACCAGCGGAAAGTCGATGCCCTGTTGATACAGAGCTGGCAATTCTTCGGTTGTTGCGGCGTAGAAATAGTTAATTTTTATCCCGTTTTCCCTCAGCTCCCGGATAGGGGCTGACTGATCTTCTTCAGGTTTGGGTCTTAACAGCTGTACGAAATTGGCTTTTAGCCGGATGGACTCCTTTGCGTAGCGGGGGGTATCGCTACGGTAGCTGCTCTCCACATTGCAGATGAGTACTTCAGGGACGGCCTGCCTTGCGGCGGTGGCGGCACGTTCGGAACAGGTGATAAATGCCTGGTGCAGCCTTCCCTTTTTCTTCAGGATTTCGGCCGTTAGATTCCCCTCAAATTCATTTCCCTTCAGATGGCAGTTGAGCCAGACATTGTAGGGCATGATGTCGAGCACCTCCATAAAAGTGGGTACCCTTGTTCCTTTAAACTGATCCCCCTTTTTGATCCCGGCATCCAGTGCACGGATTTCCGCCAGTGTCAGTTCAGACACCTTGCCGGTACCGTTGGTCGTCCGGTCTACGGTAGCATCATGCATGATCACCAGAACACTGTCTTTGGTCAGCTGCAGGTCGAATTCTATCATCTGCGCACCCAGACGGATAGCTTCTTCAAAGGCGGGTAGCGTATTTTCCGGGTGTGTCTCCATGCACCCGCGGTGGGCACACAGTCCTTTTTCAGGCAGGGTGATATGCTGGGCTGAAAGAACTGGAAGCCCACAAAGGAATCCTAAAATGCTAAGGGTAATTCGCTTAAACATACACTTCAGGTCAGGGAAATGGTCCGATGCAAAGATCATCAGATCGGAGAAGCTTCACAACTTTTTGTACAAAGCATTTCCGGTGTTAATTTCACCCGTCCGAAAACAAAAAAACCTATGAACCAGTCCACTTTAAGTATTGTCAAGATCGGGGGGAATATCATTGATAACCCCGAAGCATTGAAGGATTTCCTGGAAACCTTTTCCCGACTACCCGGTAATAAGATGCTGGTCCATGGTGGGGGCAAGGTAGCTACCCAGACAGCAGCCCGGCTCGGAATTGAGACTCAGATGGTCGATGGCCGCCGGATTACCGATTTGCCCATGCTGGAAGTAGTGACCATGGTATATGGTGGACTGGTTAACAAAAAAATTGTGGCAGGACTGCAGGCGCTGGGGGTGAATGCCCTAGGTCTGACGGGTGCCGACGGAGGTGTTATCCGGGCTGAAAAACGTCCTGTGAAAACCATTGACTACGGGTATGTGGGTGACGTAAAATCGGTTAATGGTGAGGTGCTGACAGGTTTTCTCAAGCAGAATCTGGTGCCGGTCATCGCTCCTTTGACCTATTCGGCACAGGGCGATCTGCTCAATACCAATGCCGATACCATGGCATCGACCACCGCCGTCGCACTTGCGGCGGATTTTGAGGTATCACTGATTTACTGTTTTGAAAAAGACGGAGTGCTCTCCGACCCGGACGATGACAGCAGCGTTATCCCGCAGCTTAATCCCCAGGAGTATGAAAGCTACAAGGCAACCGGGGCCATCAACAAGGGAATGATTCCCAAACTCGATAACTCGTTCGATGCCCTGAGATCGGGGGTAAGCCGGGTGGTGATCTGCCATGCCCGGGAGCTTCTCAACGCCGCTGCGGGGAATAAGGGAACGCAGATCCGGCTGTAAGCCGGTCTATCCGTGTGGCTCGCCGTCAAGCCGGTTGCTTTTCATGGTGTCATCCATGAAGACAAACATGATCAGGCAGATGAAAATGGTGATGGTCACATAGTAATAATACCATTCTTCGTGACCAATGCTTTTAAACCAGAGCGCTACATATTCGGCGGTTCCTCCGAATGTCGCTACCGTTAGGGCATGTGGAAGGCCGACTCCGATGGCCCGTACTTCTGCCGGGAACAATTCGGCTTTGACGATCGCCGCTATACTGGTATATAAACTTACGATCAGCAGGCAGATGGTCAGCAGGATGAATAATTCCCATCGTGAACCTGCCGAAGCCACCCCCCGCATAAGAGGGATGGTGCCGAAAGTACCTGTGAGCCCAAACGCAATCAGCAGGGGTTTTCGCCCTACCCGGTCGGATAATGCTCCAAAGATGGGGTGCGATATCGCAAATACCAGCAGGGAGAAAAAGGAAATCAGGGTGGCATCCGATTTGGAAATAGACAGGGTATTCACCAGGTATTTCTGCATGTAGGTAGTGAAGGTGTAAAAAGCCAGGGTGCTCCCGGCAGTCAAACCGATAACCTTAAAAATCGCGCGGGGATGCCGTAGCAGAAGCTTTACTGCGTTTTCTCTTGCTTCTCCTTTTTCCTTCACGGCAGTGTAGGCCCGGGTTTCGTGCAGGTAGTTTTTAATGTAAAGAATTGCAAGGGTAAGGAAGGCTCCTATGGCAAAGGGAATGCGCCACCCCCATTCCATGAGCTGTTCTTCGGTTAGTAAAAACCGCTGCATGATGATCAGCATGCCCAGGGCTATGATATGGCCGCTGATCAGGGTAGCATATTGAAAACTGGAATAGAAGCCCCTGCTTTCGGGGGTAGCCATTTCGGCCAGGTAAGTAGTGGAGACCCCGACTTCACCACCTACACTCAGACCCTGCATCAGCCTGGCGAACATCAGGATGACCGGTGCCATCACACCGATCGAATGGTAGGTAGGGGTTATGGCAATGATGAGCGATCCGAGGGACATCAGCCATACGGCCAGGAGCATCGATTTTTTTCGGCCGATTCGGGCGGCCAGCTCTCCGAAGAGCCAGGCACCGATGGGGCGCATCAAAAAACCGACGGCAAAAATTCCGGCGGTTCTGAGCAGTTGTCCGGTCTGATCATTTGCGGGAAAGAAAGCGGCGGAAAAATAAATGGCGAAGGCTGCATAAATGTACCAGTCAAACCATTCAATAAGGTTGGCGATTGAGCCCATGGTGATGGCCTTCAACCGTCGCGCGGACAGTTCTTGTCTCATAGGGCAGCCTTAAATTTTGAGGTATCCGCAGGCTGCCAGGAATACTTCCTGAGCCAGGTAATCGTGTTCGAAGGAATAGGGACTTTTGATTTCACCGCGAACCATTTGTGCAAATTCATTCATCTGAGCCAGATAGCGGTCGGTCTGGGTCTCGAAGGAAACTACATGATTACCTTTGTCGTAACCTCCGGCGGGTTCTTTGAGCCTCAGCTCCAGGGAAAGGCCTACCCAGTCGGGGTCTCCCGGTTTCTTGGTGGTTTCCTGCTGGGTGTTGGGGTCTTTTCTGCGGGTAGAGCCATCGAAATTTTCCAGTCTTCTCAGTTCGATCACCCCTTTGGTACCACAGACTTTCACCCTACGGTTGGCATCCCCATCTACTTCGGTATCGCTGATATGGATGGTAACCTGTGCGTGAGGGTATTCAAGCACTGCCCTGCAGTTGTTTTTCACTCCGGGGAGGGCGTTGGCGGTAGATCCGAGAAAAGGGGTAACCTTCTTAGGCCGGCCGAGCAGCGATACTACCCAGTCGACATGGTGACATCCCAGAATGAACATGTTCCCTGCCTTGTATTGACCGAAATACTGCTGGTAGGCTTCTCCGCGGTAGTTGTGACTCATGCCCGCCTGAATTTCAAAAATATCTCCCAGCCAGTTCTCGCGCACGGCTTTCTGGATGAACTGAATGGCGGGATTGGTTCGCAGCATATACCCCATCTGAAAGGGGAGATTGCGTCGCTGACAACCGTCGAGCAGTTTTTTGAAGAGTTTAAGGTCTTCTCCCCCGGGTTTGTCCATGGCGATCGCCAGGTTTCTTTCCATACAGCGGAGACTAACCGGCACCAGTTCGGTATTGGCGGTCTCGACGATTACTGCCTGTAAACCAGGAGTTTCAAACAACTCCTTTTCCGTCATCCAGCGCACATCCGCTTCCTTGAACGGGGTCATGTCCTGTTCTTCAAACCAGGCTGCTCTGGTAGGTCGGTCGTCGACGACACCGACAATCTCAAAGATATCTGGCATTTTCCGAAGGGTTCGGAAACGGGCAGCGGCATGGGAATGGGTAACGCCAATCTGACCTATTTTGATTTTCTGGTTCGGGGGAAGTACAGTTTTTATATCCCTGCCCTGCAACATATCGGGTAACAGGAAGGCGGCTGTGCCGTTGATGGCAGCCGTTTTCAGGAAATTCCTACGATTCATAGTGTAATGGGTTGGTGTTTAGAACTTCTTGGGCACTTATTCCTTTTCGGCTAAAGATTTGATGTACAGAATCACCGACTCCAGGTCCGGTTCGGTCAGGACACCAGCAAAGGAGGGCATTTCGGCATTGTATCCCTTGACGACTTTTCGCGGCGGGTCGAGGATGGATTCCTTAAGATAGTCGACCGTGGCTTCTACGGAGGTGCCGTCTGCCAGAAGCCGGGTGCTGCCGTACAGCCCCTGAAAGGGGGGGCCGTACATGCCTTCTGTCTTTGTTTCGGGAGAGTGGCAGCCAATACAGGCCATTTCCCGGAAAATCTCCGCCCCGCGGGCCACAGACACGACTCCGGTCTGGAGATTGTCAGGCGTGGCATAGTCAGAAGCCAGGATTTCGTCGGGATCCACATTATCGAACCCATAGGAAGCAGGTTTCAGGGGCTGCAGGTGGTTGATGGTTAACCAGACCCCGTCGGTCAACGATTTCCCATCGGTGGATTTCAGGCGGTAGAGGATTTCCATTTGATCGGCTTCCCGCATATCAGGCAGCACCAGCAGTAACTTTTTCCCATCTTCCGACAGGACGGCTCCGGCTACCGGGATTATATCTTCCCCCGGGCTTCCATCGAGGCGGAAATGCCCTGAGCCATATTTGGAGGTTCGCTGGTAATTCCACCTTTTTACAAAGAAGCTGGAAGGAGATACGGAAGCAGCGTCAAGGGGGGAGTCGAACGAAATGATTATGCCTTTATCTCCCGTGATGATCCCGCTCACCATATAGCTGGGCAACCCCGTATACCGCATCCGGATGAGGGAACTGATTCCCTGGGAATTGCTCGCAAAATTGTGGAAT
>Ga0182793_1000843_pt1 | contig 20918 bp, 12 predicted proteins | sample Passage237A_FD_130498 | JGI IMG/M metagenome (GOLD analysis project Ga0182793, IMG submission 130498) | Cellulose adapted compost microbial communities from Newby Island Compost Facility, Milpitas, CA, USA - Passage2 37A (version 2) (version 2) ... | reverse complement strand
GAACCATTTGGCTCCTGCAATGATGTCCGTCACCCCGTCATTGTTTACATCGGCCACCGCGACACCTTCCGAGATGAACTGATCCGTCAAAACGGTCTTCTTGAAAGAAATACTTGGTTCTATCAGGGTGCCTTCCCTTGACACATTGGGCTTTCGGTCAATGGTAGCGGCGGCACATAAGTAACAAAGCATCCCTCCTAAGATAATAACGAAATTATATTTTTTCATGTTACGCTTTTTATTTCCCTTCGTGATGAGCATGTGCCTGTGTATTCACATCCGCGATCCTCCGGTTAGCATACTCGAGCAGGTGAGGGAATTTCGATTTTTTAGCAATATCCAGTGCCCGGTTAGCGTCGGCTCCTACCAGAGGTTCGAAGCCATACCACACCATCAATGGAATATTATGATCTTCCGCATCTTCTCCCCTGCCAGACAAATTCGACAACAACGTCCATCGTTGGTCTAATTCCATCCGTTGGGACGCAGCAGCCAGGTATAAACGCACAAAAGCAGATTCATCGGCTTTTGCCATTGATTCGAATTTCCGTTGAGCTTCCGCTGACACCGCTTTCCCTTCCGCAAGTAATTGGATCGCCCACGCCCTTACGTATTCATCCTTGTGGCCCAGAAGCTCAAGCAGACGGCTTTCAGGCAATCCATCCGTCACATGGAGCGCCCATAATGCACGCAGCTTTCGGGATATTTCCGGATTGTCATTAAAAATTTTCCACAGTGCTTCATGTACCTGCTTTTCAGGACCACGCTCCTGCAACAACCTACGGGCGTGTCGCACGTACCAGTCGTTTTCATGCAATTGCAAATCAACCAGCTCAAGACTGGATTTCTTACTCAAGTCGACCCGTACCCATTTGTCCTGACGGTGTGCAATTTTAAAGATACGGCCCAGTGTCTTGTCATGCACATCGGGATTTGGACTGTGGCACTGATTTTTATCGTACCAGTCAATAACAAACATCGAGCCGGCAGGATCGAGCTGGAAGTTAATCCATTGTGACCAAAAATCGTTTGTGTTAATAAAGTCGGTCCCGTGGCTTGCTGTGTATCCCGAACCCGACCGTTTGATATGATCCACATTGACTCGGTAACCATTAATATTGTTCATCATGATCGCGTCGCGATCTAATCCCCAGTGGGCATTGCCCAAGTAAAATACTGCCCCGGCATGTGCGTGGCCGCCGCCCGCGGCTCCGGAGCGGAAGTTACCGGCGTGAGGCCCCCGGTCGCCGAGCCAATGCACGTGATCAGCAATTGTCTTAATATCGTCATAGGTATACGGATTAAAGTGCGTTCCGCCCTGCCGATGATATCTTGCTCCCTGAATAACATGGAACAGGTGGGGAATGACGCATACCGTAATGAACGGTTGACCGACATCATTGAAATCAATGCCCCAAGGGTTACTGCTTCCGTGTGCAAACACCTCAAAAACATGCCGCGTAGGATGATAACGCCAAACGCCGGCATTGATCGGTTGTCGCTCGGAATCGGGTGCACCTGGCTTTCCGACATTCGAATGTGTAAACACGCCGTGGGTACCATACAGCCAGCCGTCAGGCCCCCATTTGAACGAGTTGAGTGTTTCGTGTGTATCCTCATAAGCCCAGCCATCCAAAAGAATCTTTGGTTCGCCGGCTGGCTTGTCGCCACTCTCATCAATGGGAATAAACATAAGGTAGGGTGCCGCGCCAACCCAAACACCACCAAAGCCGAACTCTATTCCACTGACCATGTTCAATCCTTCGATAAACACTTTGCGACTATCCAATGTACCGTTTCCATCCGTGTCCTCAAAAATCAGGATTCGGTCTTTCCCTTTGCCTTCTTCTGCTCTGACCGGATACGTATGGGCCTCCACCACCCAGAGGCGACCGCGGTCATCCGTGGTGAACGCTATCGGACGAACGATATCTGGCTCAGATGCCGCCAGTGTTACCGAGAACCCATCGGGCACGATCATTGCCTTAACTGCATCAGGTCCCGAAAGTCCGGAATTCTCAACGGGATCCAACGGTGGCAGGATAATCACATCGTCCGGTTTGAATTCATTAGGATAAGTGGGCCGCACATCATGGAAGCGGAAATCGTCAAACGAAATGTGAGCCCATATATTATCACCGATGTAAGCTATATCAGGAACCTGTCCTGTTTCTTCATCCACGATGCGGATGAACATCTGCTTGCCCTTATGGGCAGTCAGATCCACGACTACCGGACGGAAAGAAACCTGGGGTGATCCGGTGAATTTTCCATCGTTAACATGCCCTGAAATCTTGAAAAACACTTCTTCGTTTTCTGCTAACACCAGTTCCACACGGACACCTGCCAACGCACCTCCCGAAACCTTGAAAGAAGCAAATGGATGTGTGATTTCGAAGGTTTCCGAGGTCAGCGTACCCATCGCCTGATAGTTCGTGATGCCACCACTTGTCACATAATAGTCCCCTCCCTGTCCTAGCGAAACACTATCGGGATACCAAGGTGCCGCATTGAATGTGACCGATTTGGGTGTAAAGGCATTGCCTGTTGCTTTCCAGTCCTGCAGGCTTCCACGTTCAAACCCAAGGTTCAACGGCCTGCCATTTTTGCGCGGCGATACGCCTACATCATAAACGAAGTCGTCGCTCCCCATACTTTCCACAACCTCAAAAACACCGCTCATTGTTGCCTTGTGTCCGGGAATACTACAATAATAGTCGCCGCTTTCAGTAGCGATAAACGTTACGCTAGTAGTATCGCCTTCTTCCAAAACATTATCAGACTTCACTCCCAGTTGATCAATTACGAAGTCATGGGCCATCAACTCGCCGTTCACCAACGTTACCTTCACCCGTTCCCCTTTTAAAGCCTTTAGCTTAGGGTTCATTTTACCGTCGATATTGCCTCCGACTCCCGTATAGCCGATCATTTTTGAATTCAATACATATTCTCTGTCTATGGACTGGGAATCATCGGTCTCGTCCTGGGACGCGCATCCTGCGGCAAGCATTACGGCCAACACGCAGACTCCCCCGAGCCCCTTACGTAAAAACTGCAAGCACATTGTTTAATTAACCTTTTTTTAATGAAAATAATATGTTTAGTATCCTTTTTAGGGTCACAAATAAGCCATTTGTACTCATTCACTTAATTGGTCCATGGCAAAGATACCAAACGGCTCCAAGAAAAATCCAACGCTTACCAATCCGACTCTGACTGTATTTTATCCATAATTTACCTTTTTTTCAACCAAGAGCCCGTCAAATTGTTGAAGCCTCCGTCTAAGCCTTCCGTCTTCGCGTGTTACCATCCTGGATTCTGTATCAGTCGTTCAGGGTTTTTGTTGATCTCGTCTCGATGCAGCGGGAAGAGGTAATGCTTCGGCGCCTGGAAAATTCTATTTTCGACTACGATACGTTTGTAAAACGCATCGTCCTGTTTATGCGCACCTTCATTTATATTCAGTGAGTGGATGGGTTGATTTTCAGAAATCTCTGCATCTTTCCATCGCCTTACATCAAAAAAACGATGCGTTTCGAAAGCCAATTCGATTCGGCGTTCGTGCTTTATCCTATCACGCATCTCTGTGTATGAAAGTCCTTCGGGGAGGTCCGGCAGCCCCGCCCTTTTCCGGATAGCGTTTACGTAGGCATAAGCTTTTGTTGGCGATTGCTCATATTCGTTGATCGCTTCCGCGTAATTGAGGTATTGTTCAGCAAGCCTAAAATAAACCCAAACAGATTGGTTTACAAAAAAGGACGGATATAACCTTGTCGACCGCTCGTTTACGATTTTGGCCATCAAATATCCCGTTTTACAATAGTCTGATCCTGCAAATCGCCGTCCGTCAATACCGTCATACCAAAAAGCCAATTCATGTGGTGAGCCATCCTGATTTGTTTTCCAGTACTGTCCCGGGAAGTTAATGCTGGCATAGAAGCGAGGCTCGCGATTTACGAACATATTCCGTACGCCGGAGGGCCAGCGACCATGTTCATCCGCACTAGTAACATAACCTTCTTCCTGATACCCAGAAGATGGATTAATGATTGGCGTGCCATCGCCATTATATCCTAATATTGGCGTGGAACCATCTGCCATTTCATACGCATCCACCATTTCCTGTGTAGGGTTGATAATGGAATATCCGCCCAGACTTATCGGATCGTCGCACCATAGATAATGGTCATACTGGTTCAATGGCTTGACAAACAGTTGCTCTTTATTAAAATTAGCGGTAAAAATTTCGCGGTAATTAAGCACTTTGTTGGGATTTTGATCATAAAAGCCATATCCGTTGGCTTCTGCCTCTGTAATGCAATCGTGGGCAGCATCGGCAGCACGCTTCCATTTTTCACGATCGAATGTCTGTGTGACCAAGGGAGTTCCATCCGCGGCTACAAAATCAGCATAATCCGTATTTCCATTGTAAAGCGGACTGGCAGCATATAATAATATCCGTGCTTTCAATGCTTTTGCGGCTACGCTCGTTGCCCTGCCAAACAGATTGGTATTGTTGAAATACCCGGTAGGTAGGTTTTGCACGGCCAAATCACATTCGTTGACTATAAAGTCAACACATGCATCCACGGGCTGGCGGGTATATGATAAGAGGTCATCGGTCATTTCGAGTGACTTATCCAGTAGAACGATTGGACCATATGCCCGAAATGACAAAAAATGATGATAAGCGCGAAGAAAATGACCTTCTCCCCTCCATCTTGTTTTCAATTCCTGACTGGCATTTGGTACATTATCCAGATTTTCCAAAAAGTGATTCACTTTACGGACAGCCATGTAGGTCTCGTTCCAGATGGGCGACCTGTTTACGTCGGAAGTGTTCCATGCTCCGGAGTTTATCTGATGCGAATAGGCTCCGCCGAACGCTATTTCCATCTCGTCCGATCCACCAACGAAAGGGCTTCTCCATGCGCCTCCATCATCGGCAAAATTAGCTTCCGTAGGACACCAACTGTAGATATGCGCCAAGAACTGATCCGTCCATTCTTGATTGGTGAACACCATTTCCAGGGTCATGTCTTCGTCTGGCGTCTTATCTAAGTATTTTTCACAGGAAACAAACGGCATGATCAAAAGGCCGGTTATTATAAGTTTTATTATCGTTTTCATGGTCTTTAATAAGTCAATTGGATTCCGAAATTTAACGTCCGTTGCTGTGGGTAACCGCCCGTTCCATAATTAGACTCGGGATCGATAATTTTAAGATAATCAAAACACAGCAAGTTGTTGCCATTGACAAACACGCGAAGATCACCGATTTTACGAGGCGCTAAGAAATCTTTTGGAAAATTATACGCCACTTCAGCGTTTTTGAGCTTAATGTATTCCGCATTTCGAAGATACAGTGTGTTCGGACGATAGTTATTGGTATTCCGTCCTCTGATGACCGCGGGATATCGGGCTCCGCTATTATCAGGAGCACCTGGAATCCATCGGTTGTCGTAGTACTCTCGCAGCACATTGTAGTTTGGATATTCCAGGCTGTATGGCCACATACCTTCGGAATCCAGAAAAGTGGATGTCCGTGCCGCTCCGGTAAATTGCAGGGATATTTCAAACCCTTTGTAGGCAATCGTTCCACCGATTCCGAACATGATTTCCGGCGTGCGGGGATAACCTATTGCCGTATAATCGTCTTCATTTACCACTCCATCATCATTTACATCTTTATATTTGATATCACCGGGTTTGACTGCAGTGCCGAGATTCTGCGGCACGCTGTTCCTAACGTCATCGTCATCCTGGAAAAGTCCTAGAGCAACCAGTCCAAAAGGTTGATCGACGGGATGGCCGATGGTGTTCAAATTCTCCCACCGCTGTATTGCCTTGTCATCGTTAATTATTTTGTTCTGAGCGAAGGTTGCGTTTGTTCTGAGCAAATAATAAAATCCAGAGGGAGTATGCTTCCTAACTTCCAGATTAAAATCGAGACCGTGATTATCTACCTTTCCGACATTGGCCCAAGGAATGCTTGCTGATGTAATACCCGTAATGTTTGGAACCGTTCCCCTTTGTAAGAGAATATCCCTCCGATTTTCCTGAAAGTAGTCGCCCTGCAGCACGATCATACCCCGAAAAAGCTCCAGATCAAGTCCGACATTGGCTTTATAAGACTTTTCCCAGGTTATATTGGCCGCGCCCATTTTGGCCTCAGCATAGCCGTTCATCCAAGCCATACCTTGTCCAAAGTGGTAACCGTTAGCGTTCTTATCCACTGTTGACAGGTAAAGAAATCGGTCTCCGCCGATCAGGTCATTTCCCACCACACCGTATGAGCCTCTAAATTTCAAATGGTTGACAACCGTTGTTTTCCAGAAGCCTTCATTGGAAATTACCCATCCGATCGACCCGGACGGAAAAAATCCGTAGCGTTGACCCTTTGGAAAATTCTCTGATCCATTATATCCGAAATTAAATTCTGCTAGATACCGCCCAGAATAGTCGTACGTAAGCCTACCTGCCCATCCCTGCCTTCTATTCGGCAGATTGATGATCGATGACCCGGCTGTAAGATTTTTAAAATCCCTCCGGTTAAAAAGCATCATTCCGGTTATGTTATGATTACCAAACATTCGTTGGTAATTCATGGAAGTTTCATAGTAATAGGCCCTGTCGGAATTCTGTACGATTTGGTACCCCATTGCACCCTCACGGCGCACGACATTGTACTGATCGTTTCCGTCAGCGTCAGTTCCCAGATACTGTTTTACCTCGTAAGGTTTGCGCCGAAACACCTCATTGAAGTAATAGTAGTCAAACGAAAATTTGGCGGACACCGTCAGGCCCTGAACGTAAGAAGACATGTCCCATTTAGACCCAAAAGTTCCCTGCAGTGTGTTGCGGAATTGCTTAGCATACCCACTTTGGGTCGCAAGTGCCCATGGGTTATCCATCAAATAGGAAACACCTCCCCCGGGCGTACCATCGGGATTTCTTACCGCATAATTGATGGGGGAGATCCGCTTCATGGCATCGAAAATCGGCTGAGCCGGTGTTCCGGGATAGGTCCTATCCTGAATAATACCCGCCAACCCCAGATCAATTATAAAATCTTTTGAAAGATTGATGTCCACGTTGGAGCGGAAATTGTACCTGTCCGACTTGGAGTTGGTCCGATACTCGTACTGCGGATCTTCTTTGAATAAGCCGGTTTGGCTTGTATAACCAACATTAACAAAATACCGCGCGACGTCATTACCTCCAGAAACACTCAGATTGTTGATCGTTTGAAATGCATCGCGTTTTAATACCTCGTCGGTCCAATCCACATCGGGGTATAGGTATGGATCCGTACCGTCTCTGAATTTCGCTAGATCTTCAGATGTCCAAGGCCAGGATTCCTCTTCTAGTCCACTATTTATACTCGCCTCGTTCATTAACGAAGCAAACTCGTATCCATTTATATACTTCGGAAACCGTAAGCCACGCAAGTTGGCCATCTCTGTCCTCAATGTAACCTTCGGACGACCCCGCTGGCCCCGCTTTGTTTCAATCAGGATCACTCCATTAGCACCACGAACTCCGTATACCGCTGTTGCTGACGCATCCTTTAATATGGTGAAGCTCTCTATTTCTGCGGTATTCAACACATTGATATCCCGCTCCACACCGTCCACCAATATCAAGGGGGCTCGGCTGGAAGTTCCCATCGTAGCAATGCCGCGGATAAAAAGCGCCGCATTGTCATAACCAGGTTCGCCCGACGCTTGTCGTGTAATCATACCCGATAGTACCCCTCCGAGTGAATTGGAAAGCATCGGCGTTGCGATCCGTTGTAGTTCTGTTGGTTTTACGGTAGAAATAGCCCCGGTTACAGACATTTTCTTTTGCGTCCCAAACCCTACAACCACCACTTCATCGATTTGGGAATCGGAGACTATCAGGACGGCATCAATGACCTCTTTTCCGCCAAGCTCCGCAACCACGGTTGTGTACCCAACCATACTGAACTCGATGGACGTAATTTCATTAGACACAGCCAATACATAACGTCCGTTTGCGTCTGTATAAGTGCCCACATTCGGTGCACCTGCGGCCTTTACGGTCACTCCAGCCAGTGGCACACCGGCAGAGTCGCGGACTGTTCCCCTCACGTCGCGTTCCTGGGGTCTGGCAACGTTGACAGTTGATTTTGTATCACCCGCTTTCCCCACCTGCCGAGGCTTGATGATGACCGTCTCGTTGTTGCCAAATAAGATTTCGATTTTCTTAGGATCCAGAAATCGTTCAAGCACCGATTTCAAAGGCGTATTTGTTACATCCAACGTCACTTTTTCCAAGCCCGTTAGCGTTCCTGCTTCAGCAATAAAATTATAGCCGGTCTTTAATGTAAGTCTATGAAATACATCCTGGATTGGCATGTTATGCACCCTTATTGTAACCTCTTGAGCAAGTCCGGTTGCACTTACCTGAACAAAGAAAACCGTGAGGAATATTAACGTCAATTTCATCATGACGACATACTTCAGTAGAATCTCGGAGAAATCATAGCCTCTCCACTTCAAATATTTTTTATACATTTGACATTAGCTTATATTGGTTAATTGGAAACAATTGACTGAACTTCGGGGGTAGTTTGAGCGCACCCCCGAATATTTAATCGGGTTACCGTCTTTTTACATAAATCCTCCTTTCATCGTTGCTTGGAATCGTGGGTTGTTCGATTGCAAAACTTACCTCTCCTGTCAGTTCGAGATTCTGTAGTAAATCCAGCAATCCTTTATTCCGAAAGTAATTTCCTTGAAAACGGACGTCGTCTACATTGTCTTGGTAAATAAAAGTAACGTCATACCATCGCGCGACGCGTTTCAACAAATCGGGCAATTTCTCATTATTAAACACAAAGAGACCGTTTTTCCAAGCCGCAACGGTTTCAAAACCGGCTTTTTCTACTCTTATTGATACGCCTTCATCCGTTTTCGTCAACACGGATTGCTGGCCTGTTTGCAAGGTAACCGACGGTACAGAAGCCGAGAAATTTACCCGTACACTTCCATGAATGACCGATGTTCTGACTTCATCCTCCCGATCGTACGTATTAATATTAAATTCCGTTCCTAACACTTCGATTGTCTGCCGTCCGGCCGCCGTGACAGACTCCACCAAAAAGGGGCGACCAGCTTCGGGCGCTATTTCGAAATAACCCTCTCCCTGAAACGTAACGATGCGCTTGTCTTTTTGAAAAGCAACGGGATAATGAAGTTCAGACGCTGCGTTCAGCGTGACTTTTGAGCCGTCGGGGAGCCATATTTGATATTGTCCACCTTTAGGAGTGGATACTGTATGGTACACCGTCTCCGGGCCACCGGTAATCCTATGGTTGGATTTAGCCGGCTCGTAAACCAGTATTCCGTCCTTATTTTTCGCAACTCTTGCCGACTTATCCGGCAACAGCTCGCCGCTATTCATGCTATCAAGTACAATCTTTTTTCCATCTGCCAGCGTTAAAATTGCTTTGTTGGCACCGGGAGCGATATCTTCCAATACATCCTGATTTAACAACAGCAACAGCGGTTCATCTTTTTCATTATATTGAAACCACCCCCATGTTACCCCTCCTGCGAACAGTAGAAAAACAGCTACCCAGTACCACCAATAGTGCTTTATCCGCCGTACTACGGCCGTATTACGGGTTATGGATCTTAACAACTCGCGTTGGCGTTCCCTCGGCATGTCCGATAGAATTCTATCACTCAACTCGTTCCATTGTCCGTCTAGCCATTCGTCAACTGCCCGACGGTGACTGCCTTGGGACACAAACAGTCGCAATTCTGCCAGTTCTTCATCCGAGATCAACCCACGTTGATATCTATCAAACAAAAAAATTAATCTGTCTTTATTCAATTTTTATACGTTAGGTGCCATAACTGGTTGCTGGCTATTAAGAAGACCCCTAACGCCGATCAGCGGAGTAATTAAGCGAAAAAAAATTGTGCTCCAAGCGACGAAATTGCCAGAAGGAGGAGGATTGGGTTGCGATATTTGGCCACATAATGTCGCAAAAAGCGCAATGCAAGCTGCATATGCGTTTTTACGGTTAACTGAGAAAGATTAGTCCGAGCCGCTACCTCTTCATACTTTAACCCTTCGTGTTTGCATAACTGAAAGACCAATCGGCGTTGTGGCGGGAGCAGTGCAACGGCGCGATCAATGACTTCCTGCATCTCCTTGAAATCGACCGAATGAACAGTGGAAAAGTCCGCTTCATCCCAATTATTTTTGATTTCTTTAACAGCTGTCCTTTCCAAGATCGTTCTTCGCAACCATTTTAAGGTAAAATTTCGGGTGACCACGCTGAGATACGCATCGAGATTATCGATCTTTTCAGGCTCGGTACATTTCCATATTTTCAAAAACACTTCGTGTACAATGTCTTCTGCAACTTCAGAAGATCCCGATATTCTCAACGCATATGTATAAACCTTGGGCCGGAAACGGTCGTACAGGACGCCGAATGCCCGCTCGTCTCGAATGCGAATCCGTTCCAGGAGTTGCTTTTCCCCTAATCTCATTTTTAGAATAAAGGTTTCATCCGATTGAAAGGCATAATGTCCGCTATTATATTCACGGCGTAGACGAGTATGTCACTAACAAAACGCGAATATCGGCTAAGAAGTCAGAGTGGGGTGATTGTCACGTCTCGTATCTGTATTTTTGCTGCGCCGCCGCTGTGAAGTTGGAAAGCAATAACACCCTTCGATGGTATTGCAGGGTCGGGCTCAATATAATCGCAGGTCTTCACGCCATTGATATAGAGTTCATGGTGGCTACCTTGGACCCGTATGATGTAACTATTCCAACCACCTTTGTGAATGAGGTGTTGCAATGTACTCAGGTCACCTGATACAAGCAACTCCCTGCGATGCTCGTCATAGATGTCGCCCCAATGACCATCGCCGATATCCGCTTGATAGCCGACAATATCGGTATTATGGACATAAGAGCGGTATTGAATTCCGCTATTAATAAACCCTGTATTCGGATCTCCGGTAAGCCTAAACAAGCACCTAAATTCAAAATTTTCATACTCCTGCTCCGTTTGCAGATAGGTATTTTTTGGCACATGATTTACCCCGTCTCCGCCAGTAATTAAGCTATCTTTCACTGTCCAATATTTTGCATCAGCGGGATTTACCGGCTTCCATCCCTTAAGCGTGACCCCATCAAATAACTTAATAGTTTGTAAAGGCTGCCGGGACGATGCAGATTGCTGTGCGCAGGCGCATGAAAAGCCTAAAAAAACAATTGCAATCAGAGGAAAACAGATCAAACGCATATCATGTTCGAATAGGGTATCAATAATTAGTTATAGCAAATATAGCGTAAGCCGATTACATCGGCCACGCATTTGCTATCTTATCCTACCTGTTTTTTATCCCGCAAGCTGCGTTTTAGGAAAAAAAATGGTCAGTATTAGCCAAGGCATTACCTTGCGTGGGGGTCAACCCATACGACTTCACTATACACTTCGTCGTCTGTCAATCGCTGTTCGGGGACGTTAAACCCGGCGGAAACGAACTTCTTTTTCAATACTTCCAAGGATTTAAAATCACCGCCGTGGAATATGTTGTTCATCACCTTACGGTATCCGCTCAAAGCGAGCACAGCTTCCTTCCATTCGTTTGGATATTGTTTACTGATCTTTGGGTATAGATCGAGACAAACGGCCAAATACGCAGCTCTGGCTTTCTCCTGCCGGCTTCCCTGCTTGATATATGAAGTCAGGACTTCTTCAGATTCCTGCTCCAAAAGTTCCTTTTTGAGTATCTCTTCGCTCTTCTTCAAAAGAACCGGTTTTGGCTGCTCACTAACAATGTTATATACTGACTGATGATCGTGAACCGAACGGCTTCCACCGTTTTGCTCGTTGACTACCTCGAACAGTTCAACCAACCGGTCTGCAAAGCTGGTAATCGTCTCATCCGTAGGCATATGGTCACGCGTTGTATTTTGATACCGATCCACAATCCTCCATTCATTACTCATTAAGCTTCGGTATCCCTGCAATACACCGACGATGGTTCCCACCGTTGCCGCGTTACAATCCGCGTCCCACCCCATATTAAAGGCCAGTTTAAGGGATTCTGCAAAGTCCCCTGCACCATACAGCAACGCCGCGATGATCGCCGCCGTGTTCAATTCAGTGCCATTTATGTCCCGGATGCGTCCGCCCTCCTGCTTATACTTGTCGCGTATCCGGTACCGCGTTTCCCGCCAGTTGCCGGGGTACTGACGATACCACTTACGCACATCATCGATAATGGCATAGGTTTTACTGCTAGAATCAACGGCTGCCGCGCCCGCATCGAGTATCTCGTCCATATGCTGCGCCGTAAAGGCGGTTGAAATCATTGCAGTGAATAACTGAGTGGTCTGCGCAGGCTCGCCATCGATAGCTACCTGTGTATAATTTAGACCGATTTTGGCAGCGGTTTGCGGCATAGCCGGGGCCAGCAGGCCAAACGTTTCACATAAGAACTGGCCTGAAATATTGAAATCCGCCCAGGGATTTAACAAGGCATTTCCAGTATACGGCGGTTTGATACCTAAGTCCATCAGATGTCTTGCATAGCGATTTGAACACCATATCCGACGGTTAATACGTTCCTTCCATAAGGACGCTATCTCATCGTATGGCAAGAATACATTTCTTTTCTTCTGCATCTCAAGAATGTATACCCATTCAAAATCGGTGTCGTCGTCCGTTCGGGCGCCTTCCAAAAGTTGCGGCACGTAATTTTTGACGTCCCCCGGTTCCTCCTCATACTTGAATTCATAGGGTAGGCCATTCAGGTTTCCTAAAATTTGACCCAGCAATCCGCCTCTGATTTTATCGACGACCCTTTCTACCGGTAGCTGCAACACGTTACGCTCCGCGGGCGGCTGTGCGTAAATAGCCTGGCTAAACATTGCCGGTACAGCGAGCATTATATACCATACACTTTTCATAAATCTGTCATAATTTGCAGCCTCAGAATTGTATTTTTATGTGTCCGGGTTATGCCATGTTATCTACGCAAGGATTGAAGCATGAGTTCGTCAATAACCTCTGCCACATGTGCGTATGGGTACTTATGGCTGATGAAATAGTGTTTTTGGTCAACCGTTGGGTCCCACACGTTTGTGCCGTCTTCGCGAACGATGAACTTACCCGGGCCGTTCACATAAAAGTAATCTTCCGGGTTGCGCACTGCGATCAGGACTGCGGTATGATCCCAGGAGTTCCGGTTGCTCTCCCCGTTTTGGGTATACGTCTTCAAATTGTATGCGTACCCCCTGGTTACCGGATTATTTCCCCCCTGTTGTGCGACCTTACCACCCGTCATGATTTTAGCCCCAATTTCAAAGCCACTGAATACGATGGGAGATGGCCACTTACTAATGGCGTTAATGGAGGCCTGCGGGTGTTGTACGACGTTAAATTCAGTTCCTTCAGGAAATATTCCCGCCATGGATACAAGTTGCTTCACCTTGGTCCGTACAAGGTCGACCCCATTGAGCTTGGAATATTCATCCGGTTGTGAATCCAGGAGGGCACTGATATTGGATAGAAAACCAACGGTCACGATGGTTACGGATTGATCCGGTTGCTTGGCCAACACGCTACGATATATGGCCACGGCATCGGGATACGCTTTTTCCCGGATGTCCGGAGCGAACGCGTTTATCAAGGTATCGTTCCAACCGTTTTGAGCTGTAAAATCCGGAGCTCCAGCTACCGCCTTTCCAATGGGTAAGGAATCCCGACCAAAATATCGGTTAAAAACTTCCAACGTGGGAGCCACGGACGGATGACCATCACTGGCCACGGTAGCCAACAGCTGGCATTCGCCGTTATCCGCCAGCGCATGTAAAACCGAAATTGCCCCAATATCATCATAGTCAGGGCCCATATCGGTATCAAAAATAATCCGGGGTAGGTCAACAACTTCCATTTCGTCGGTTTTATCGGCGCAACCTTGAAATAAAATAACACCCAACGCCAGAATGTACAGGTAATTCATCATTGTACGTATATAATAAACACAAACTTAAACCATTTTTCTCACCGGGCTGCCTATGCACCTTTTATGTTAATTCACTTCCTATCCAAGGCATGCATATGAATGCCATCAACCGGCGCGTCGGAATAAACGATATAGTCGTTCGCACGTATCCGATAGCCCGCCTTCGGATTTAAAACGGTCAAGGTAACGGTATGTTTACCTTTCGGCAACTGGTACCTCCAAAAAATTTCATGCTTCCTCGTAGTGTAATTTGTAGGCATGCGGAATTGCTCAGTTTTCTGTCCGTCAATAAACAACTCCATCTCGAAGGTATGATCCGGCAGATCATCGCTATCCTTATGCGCTCCCCCTTTTAATACAACACCGGTCCCGTCAAATTCGAATGTGTACTGTGATGCGATATCTTGGTTAACAGCTATCACCTGGGTAGGATACAGTCCATCGAAGCTTTTTTCATAACGTACGGCTTTAGGCGCCTGTACAGCAATCGTAACGCTGCTCTCGTCTACGCTTCCTCCGTTTTGCTTAATCATCGCCAGCGCATGACGAAAGCTTATCTCGTACACTTTATTGAGAGACATGTTCGTATACTTGAAGTTGATATCCTCCACTCCTTCCAAACCCATTTTCCAGTATTCCGGAATGCTTTCATAACCCTTCATTGTACCCAAAATTCCCCCAGCACTGGAGGGGTTACAATCCGAATCCTGCCCGGCCCGGGTTGCTATCTCAAGCGTTTTTGTATAATCACCATTGCCGTAAAGCAATCCCAACACAATGTAAGCAGCATTTATTTTGGCGTCAATATCAAAGGGTGTAAACACGCCGTCAGGACACCCCACTTCTTCTGTCCACTTTTTCTGCAACTCAAACCACGTCCGCTTCCAGTCATCAGGATATTGATTATGCCATACAATCACATCGTTAATGCATTTATAAAAATCGCTCTCTTCCGGCACGGTTTTCAACGCTTCATTTACCACGTAGTGAATATCATCTGAAACAAAAGCCAATGCGTACATAGCTCCAACGTAGACTCCACCGTACCAGCCATCTCCAAAATTCATTATATGCCCGATCTTGTCACTGATCTCCGAGGCCGAATTGGGCATTCCGGGATTCATCAGCCCGGCAAAATCCGATTCAATCTGATAGTCGATGTCGTCTGCATGGGGATTATTCAGCCAGTGGCCAGACTGTGGTGCTTTTATACCGTTCAATAGGTTGTACCGGGCGGCCTGGTTTGCGTGCCAAAGCATGTATCCGGCCTTAGCAAACGCGTTGGCGAAAGAATCAACAGGTGCATCCAGGCCCGCACGCTCAAAAACCTCAACAAAGGTAAGGTCCATGTATATATCGTCAAACAACCCGGGAAAATCGTCCATCCATTTTTTAACGTACCCCCTGTTCCAGGGTATTACCTGGTAATCCTGTATGAAGGTGCCATTATAACGGAACTCCGTAGGTCCACCGAAGGCTACCCCAATCGTCTGGCCGGCCCAGCCACCTTTGATTTTATCTTTTAAAACGGAAAGAGGAACTTTCTTTATCTCCGATGTTGAGCGTTCATCCGAGTCTCGGGCAGTGGCATGCGTACCTAAGCACGCCAATGCGAAAAGTGTTAAGAGTTTGATTTTTTTCATATATCCGATTGTTGCTCCGCAAATAACTGTATTAATATACCTGTTCATCTCCGCCCCCTATTATTCCCCCGCTGCAATGACCAAGCCCAATCCGGCCACAAATAAGATGAACATCGCAATAATGAGTCCGTTGACTGTAGATGTACTTCCCTTGAATTCTTTCCAGATGGCCACTCCCCAAAGAGCGGCCACGAGCGTGGCCCCCTGACCCAACCCATACGAGATAGCCGGTCCGGCTTTACCGGCTGCTATGAGATTGAACAGGTTGCCCAATCCCCAGATGCATCCTCCCAGAATACCCACCAAATGGACAGGAAGCCGGCCCTTTAAAAACTCGCCATAGGGGATCGGCGTACCTTCCAATGGCCGGCGCATCAACACTGTATTGAACAGTACATTGCTGAGAAGGATACCGAATGCAAAGACAACAAATGCCGTATAAGGTGTCATTTTTCCGACAGCAGGATCGACGAAATTCTCTAAATCCATACCGGCTGCGATAAACGGATAGAATGTGGACATCAGCACACCGGCAATAGCCGAGACAGCGATCCATTTTCCCGCGCCTTTTTTCCCTTTACTGCCCGAATGTCTTCCATAAGCAAACGCATTCAGTATAATCGCGAGGGTGACGAGTCCCACTCCACTGAAAAGCAATACGGCATCCCCCTTGCTGAGCATCAAATAGTTGATTAACACACCAACAACCAATGCCAGACCAATTCCCACCGGAAAGGCTACTGCCATCCCCGCACCCGCGATGGCAGCCGTTAACAGGATATTAGCCAGATTAAACACAACGCCTCCCACCAACGCGCTGCGTATGTTTTGACTTTCTGCCTGGCCGAGATCGTCCAGAAAGGATCGTCCGGCATCTCCCGTGCTCCCCATGGTGAAAGCACCTACCAGCGCGAAGAAAAAAACTCCCACCACGTAATCCCAATAAAACAGTTCGAACCGCCATTCCTGTTGAACGAGCTTTTGTGTGTTGGCCCAGGAACCCCAACATAACATGGTGATCATACAAAAAGCGACAGCCAACGTATAATTCTCTACAATAAACATAATTCAATGGTTTTTAAGTGGTTATTAAAGAACTGCTTGTTTAGACTATACTATTCAACAAAACTTCATTCCGAAAAGGGATGGATGATTGCGCTCCCATGCGTGTTACTGCGATAGACGCCGCTCTACAGGCAAAGGTGACTGCATCTTTTAATGTCTTTCCCTCGCTAAGCGCGACGGCCAACGCTCCGTTAAATACATCGCCCGCAGCCGTGGTATCCACCGTCTCTACCGGAGGAGAAGGAATGTGATAAAACGTTCCGGATTCCAGCACCGCAGCCCCCTGGCTCCCCATCGTGATGATTACATGGGTAACTCCCTGACCGTGGATGCTTTCTGCCGCGTCGCGTGCACTCGAAATATCTTCAATCCGAACCCCGGACAGCATCTCTGCCTCGTTAACGTTGGGCGTGATCACATCAATCAGATGAAACATAGCTGAAACAGAATCATTAGCGGGCGCCGGATTTAAGATGACTTGCATGCCCTTTTCGCGGGCAAAACGGGCTGTGTGCTCTACGGTACGCATGGGTATTTCCAACTGTATCAATAAGATCGTACTGTCCGGATAATTTTTCAGTGCTTCCTCCACGTCGTCCGGTTCCAAGCGCGCATTCGCTCCGGGAGCCACAACAATACTATTTTCTCCATGTTTGTCCACCGTGATTAACGCAATTCCGGACGGACTGCTGTCATCTGAAAGAATGCCCCTGGTATCTACCCCCTCTTCATCAAATAATTGAGCCGACTGTTTTCCGAAAATGTCGTCCCCCATTTTGCCAATGAAGCTGACAGCTCCTCCCAAGCGGGCAACAGCAACAGCCTGATTCGCACCCTTTCCACCCGGATTCATCAAAAAAGATCCGCCGAGAACCGTCTCTCCGGGTTTAGGTATGTGGGTGGTTTTAACCACCATGTCCATGTTCATACTACCTACCACTATGATTTTAGTGCTCATATATAAATTGGTCGAAAAAATTAATTCAGTTTATAACGTAATCAAAAGTAGTTAGCTTTATTTTGTCAAATCAACCATTTTTATCCATATTTATGAATTATAACTAATCTATTTACTAACAGATTATTTCACAAACGTCTAAATTTCAGATACATACATAATTATAAATAACCCAGCCCTTATAACATTGGGCATTAAAAGATTTTTATGTTGCTTGTAGACCTAGAGAAATTAATAAAATCCCTTTCGGCCACGGAAAAGAAAACCTTCAAACTTCATAGCCAACGGCTGAGCGGAAATAAGGACTACGTTTTTTTATACGAACAGATCGTAGGCCAATCGAATTTTGTGGACGGATCGACGTGGCAGGACCGTTTCAAAAAGGCTTATCCCAAAAAATCACTCGAAAATACGGCGGCCTACTTATACAAATTGATTACCGATATGCTCGTACAGATTCGGATCGAGCAAGACACCTGGTATCAACAGTATCATTGTCTCTTAAAAGCCCGACTGTGTTTTGAACGATCGGTACCCGATAGGGCGTTCAACGAACTCCAGCGAGCATCTAAACTTGCTGTGGCCAACCAGCATCATCCGGTTGCATACCAGGCGGCCCGCATGGAATTAACGGCTCTTGCAGACTTGGGATTCCCGAGCCTCAGCGAACAACAACTGGTAGACCGACAAATGAAAGCCAAACATACGCTGCAGTCGCTGCGCCAAATACATGAACATTACTCGCTTTACGAGCTATTGAGCTACCGGCTAACTTACGGACAGCGGCCTGCAATCGACAAGCAGGACAAGCGATTAAATGACCTTATTTTAAGCGAATTGAGCCTATCCACCCGGGGGAGCCAGCATCAGTTCGAACCACAGAAACTTCACCTGTTGTTTCAATCGTTCTTCTTTATTCATTCCGGAGAATATCGCTCGGCTTTGCGCATTTTTAATGAACTCACCAAACTGATTGAGGCAAACGAGCATATTTGGAACTACCCGCCTTACGATTATCTGTCGGCGCTTGACGGTATTCTCGATAGCCTCAGGAGTATACAATATTACGAGGAAATGATTCCATTTATCAATCGGTTAACTGTATTATCCGGGCGAAATTATCCGGAACATTTTAAGAGCGTTGCGAGTTTAACAGTCTGGGTGTATAAACTCAACATGCGTTTGGGATGCCATGAATATGAAGTAGCCGCCCGATTTATAGATGAAACGGATACATTCGAAAACATGAAGGCAATAAATGGGCATGAAAAACAGATGGAATATTACTTTTTCAAGGCCCTTGCCTATTTCATGATTGCACAACTGACGAAAGCAAAAAAACAACTGAATCTACTTTTTTTTACCGCTAAACAAGCCCCCCAACACCCTGCCTACCGCGCTGGCCGATTGCTATACATCATGCTCCGTTATGAAATGAACGATTGTGAATTTATCGACTATGAGATCCGATCCTACAAGCGGATATTTGGAAAGCACGGTAAAAGTTTTAAAGTGGAAAAACTGCTGTTCAACATCATTGCCTCGGACCCCAAGCGCCGAGGCAATGCGTGGAAAGCAGCTGCTCAAAAAAAAGTCACCACTAAAATGAAAGAAATCTCTTCTGACAAACGTGAAGTTCAATTGCTAAAATATGCTGATTTCCGTCAGTTAGTCACGGCATGGCTACGTTAATCTTCAATCACAAAAAACTCTACCCGCCGGTTCCATTGATGTTCTTCTTCGGTACATTCAACACCCTTGGCACAATGGTTGGCCAATTTGCTGAATCCGTATCCTCTCGCAACCAGCCGGTCAGCGGAGATCCCCTTGCTTACGAGATAGGCGACGGCCGAGTCGGCACGCCGCTGGGTCAACTTCATATTATAATCGGCGGTTCCCCGCGAATCGGCGTGTGCGCTTAGTTCGATGCGCACACTGGGGTCACTATTCAAGAAAGCAGCAATTTTATCGAGCTCAAGGGCAGCATCCGGCCGGATATCCGCCTTATCAAAATCAAAGTATATGTTACGCAAAACAACTACTTCTTTTACCTCTACCGGCGCGAGGTAGATATCCTTCTTCAGTGTAGTGCTTGTATCAATTCCCGAAGTAGAAAAAGCTAAAGGTGTAAATTCGCGAAATCCGGTTTGATCCGCTGCAAGCGTATAATCAGTGTTCTCGGCGAGATTAAATTTGAACTTTCCATCGGCTCCAGCATTTATAACCACAGCGTTCATCTCATCGCCCTTTGGGGTAAGTGTTACCCTTGCCCCTGTAATAGGAAGCTTCGTCTTTTCGTTGTAAACGCCACCTTCCAGATCTATCTGGACCACTTTGTTCAGGTTAAACCAGTAAATGTCATCCGCGCCAACGCCACCGCTGCGGTTGGACGCGACATATCCTTCTAATTCTTTATCGAAACGGATTGAAAAGTCATCATACGGTGAATTAAACGGAAAACCCAGATTGACAGCCTTTAAGTCATTGCCCGACTTTTGTAGCCGATACACATCCAGTCCCCCCATTCCCAAATGTCCATCGGAAGAAAAGTAAAAGTCACCACGGTCATCAACCGCCGGAAAGCGTTCGTCGCCAGGGGTGTTCACGGCATCTCCAAGATTCACTGCTTCACCCCAACTTCCATCTTCTTGCCTTACCACATAGTAGATATCGGTTCCTCCTTTTCCACCCGGCATATCCGAAGTAAAATAGAGCGTATCGCCCGAAGACGTGAGATAGGGGTCTCCGACAGACCACTCCGTGATATTATTATAGCGGAACGGGTGGGCTCCTTCACCCCAATTATTGGCATCGAGCGAGTTCGAAAAAATCTCGATGTTGACTGTGACATCCTTTCCTGCTTTTCGCTTCTCCTCCCGAGTTAAATTACGTGTAACTGCAAAATACACCTCATTCCTCCTTTTTGAAAAGGTAGCGGGTCCAAAGTGGTTAGCCCCATCGCCCCATTTCGCGTCCACCTTGTTTACAGCGTTGTCATCGGCCGTGTACATTGACAGGTATGGATTCCCCGTCCATCCATAGATAGCATCCTGCTTGGATGCTCCTTCAAGCCGGTCAGATGCAAAATATAATCCGTTCGGACCTTTCGTGGCACCGAATTCGGCCTGTGCCGTGTTCCACTTCTTTTGGTTTTTAATTTCGACCGCTCTTACCGGGTTTTCTAACCAAACCACTGCCGAATCACAGGATGCGTATAAAATCGAT
>Ga0182793_1000822_pt1 | contig 21330 bp, 20 predicted proteins | sample Passage237A_FD_130498 | JGI IMG/M metagenome (GOLD analysis project Ga0182793, IMG submission 130498) | Cellulose adapted compost microbial communities from Newby Island Compost Facility, Milpitas, CA, USA - Passage2 37A (version 2) (version 2) ... | reverse complement strand
GGTCAAAAACCGGCCGTGAAAGCTTCCTGTGATCATGCCGGAGCCAAGGAAGTGTACATGGTGCACGAACCCATTGCAGCGGCTATCGGGATCGGGATAGACATCACACAACCCAACGGGGTGATGATCGTCGATATCGGCGGCGGGACTACCGAAATCGCCGTTATAGCGCTTTCCGGAATCGTCTGTGAGCAGTCTGCACGGATTGCCGGTGACGTATTTACCCGTGATATCGTGGATTATATGCGCCGCGAACATAACCTGCTGATCGGCGAAAGATCGGCCGAAATGATCAAGATGGCGATCGGTTCCGCTTTGCCGGAGCTCGAAAATCCGCCGGCAGATTATGAGATACGGGGACGTGACCTGATGACCGGTATTCCAAAGGAAATCAAAGTAGGGTATAGCGAAATTGCCTACTCGCTGGATAAATCGATTTCCAAAATCGAAGAAGCGATTATGAAAGCCCTGGAGATCTCTCCACCCGAGCTTTCGGCCGATATCTTCAAGAACGGTATTCACCTGACAGGTGGAGGGGCCCTAATCCACGGATTGGCAAAACGTATTTCCGCAAAAACAAAGTTGCCTGTTCACGTCGCTGCCGAACCATTGAAGGCAGTAGTTAGAGGGACAGGTGAGGTACTTAAAAACCTGGAACTTTATAAACCGGTTCTCATGACTTAATACAAGTCGGGGAACCAGTCTTCTTATGTCACAATTATTTGAGTTCATCTCAAGACACAGGAGCTTTATTCTTTTTGTATTTCTGGAAGTACTTTGTTTTCGGATGCTGATTGGCAGTAACTCCTCCTGGGGAGTACGCTATTTCAATACCGCCAATTGGTACGTTGGAACCATACTGGGATTTTCCAACAGCTTTCGGGAATACCTGGGGCTCAGAGAGGTGAACCGCCAGCTGGCTGCCGAAAATGCCCGGCTGAATGAAGAACTTACCCGCCTGTTACAGTCTGATCCGCCCAAGGCGCCTGCCGGGTATCGTCCCGACAGTACCTTTGCTTCCCGCTATCAGTTTACCCTGGCCAAGGTGATAGACAGTGAAACTAAAATGGCCAACAATTTCCTCACGATTGACAAGGGCACGGCTGACGGCATCGTACCGGGGATGGGGGTTATTTCCGCCACCGGCATTGTGGGCAAGGTTCAGTACTGTTCTGCCCATATGTCAGTGGTGACATCCATTCTGCACAGTCGGTTTATGGTGTCCACCGAACTGCCTGCCAGTGACGAAATCGGGACAGTCGTGTGGACGGGCGAGGATATCGGAGAGGTTAAATTGCTCGATATTTCCAGGTTTAAAAACGTGTCTGTCGGAGATACGGCCGTGACCTCGCGGTACAGCCAGGTATTTCCACCGGGAATCATGATTGGTACGGTGAGCAATATTGAATCACCGGAAAGCGAAACTACGTACGTCATCGACCTGAAACTGTCGACCGATTTCCGGAACCTGGGGTATGTCTATGTAATCCGGAACTATCTGCTGGAAGATATGGAAAAGCTGAAAGAAAATTCAGAGAAATAGCTATGAGTCTGCGAGTTGCCCTGTTTTACGCCTTCGGGATTTTCATTTGCCTGACGCTTCAGGTGTTGCTGCTCCGGAATCTGGTGCTTTTCAACTATGCCTTCTGTTTTCTGTATGTCGGCGCCATACTGACCCTGCCGCCTAACCTCGACCGCTCCCTATACCTGCTACTGGCATTTGTGGTAGGGCTCATCCTGGATACCTTTTCCAATACACCGGGTCTGCATGCCGCAGCTTCGGTTCTGGTAGCCTATCTGAGAGATTTCTGGATCCGAAGGTATGAACGGAAGGCAGGAGAGGAACTTGTATTCCTAACCCTCAGAAGAATAGGGCTTTTCCCTTTTATCAACCTGTTTTTCCCGCTAATTTTCGTTCATTCGGCTGCATTGTTTCTGATCGAAGCCAATTCGCTGAACCTGATATTGCATACGGGGATCAAAATTCTGGCAAGCAGTCTCTACACGATGTTGGCAGTCCTGCTATGGCAATCTTTCCTGAAATACTGACAAATTGTCCTAAAAGTTTTTCTGGCTCGACTTTTTTCCAGAATTTTGTTAATTAAAAAAACTCTTAATCGGTTAGCCGGTGGTGAACAATTGTCTACTGGTTTTGACGTTTTTATTGTTTAAGAGTGTATGTGCCTGGCTTTTGGCACGCAAATGGGAGGAATATGTCAGTAGTCATGTCAAAAATAGTGAAAGGAGAATCAACGGACGATCAGCGCTATATAGTCTTTAACCGGGAGTTTTTGCCGCACATTGACTCAATGTACAATTTTGCGTACCGGTTAACCATGGATGAAGATGATGCACACGATTTGGTTCAGGATACCTATCTGAAGGCCTTTCGCTTCATCAACTCTTTCGAGGAAGGAACCAACGCGAAAGCCTGGTTGTTTCGGATCCTGAAGAATAGCTTCATCAACGATTATCGAAAACGCAGTAAGGAACCCGCCAAAGTTGATTATCAGGAAATTGAGACAACCTACAATTCGGAAGAAGGAGGCGAAGTTCAGCAGACTGTGGATCTGAGGGCTCACACCGTTCAGGATATGATCGGGGATGAGGTAGCCAATGCGCTTAATTCGCTGCCGGTTGATTTCCGGACTGTGATCATCATTTGTGATATAGAAGGCTTTACCTATGAGGAAATGGCCAAGATTTTGGACATCCCTATCGGTACAGTCCGGTCCCGTTTGCACCGTGCCCGCAACCTCCTGAAAGAAAAATTGAAAAATTATGCGAGTTCGATGGGATATGATACCTGATAATGAAACTTTTTTCGGGTCTAAACGGGTTTAACTTACAGCATGTTTTGATAAAGAAAAATTGAGTTTTAGATGGATATGATGTCCAATGGTTCGGTGGATGCGTCGCAGCAGGATAAGGTAGCTAAGACCAAGTGTGAGAATCACGAAAATTGCATGAGGATGATCCAGGCAATTTTAGATGGTGAGGCGACCGAACAGGAAATAAACCACTTCAAGGATAACATGGATATATGTATGCCTTGTATCAATGAATATCACCTGGTGAAGTGTATCAAGGATTCGCTTTGTAACCGGCTGGAACGTAAGACCTGTCCGGAAAGCCTGATAAACTCCATCAAACTAAAACTGGATCTGCTTTAATTACCCTGGGACGCGTGTCACGACAAGGCAAACTCATTATATTTTCAGCCCCCTCCGGTTCCGGAAAAACTACCATCGTACGGCATCTTCTTTCTACATTTGACGGTCAACTGGCATTTTCCATTTCAGCCTGCACCCGATCTCCCCGCCCCAATGAGGTTGACGGGAAAGACTATTATTTTCTTTCGCCGGAAGCGTTCCGTGAAAAGATCGAAATGGGTGAATTTGCCGAATGGGAGGAAGTATATCCTGGAAGTTACTACGGCACGCTGAGATCGGAAATCGAACGTTTGTGGAATCAAGGTAAGGATGTCCTGTTCGATGTCGATGTGAAAGGCGGACTTAAGCTCAAGGAAGTTTACGGTGACAGCGCCCTGTCGGTGTTTGTAAAAGTATCTTCGGAAGAAGAAATTTACCGCAGACTTTACTCCCGTGGGACCGAAACACCCGAATCCATGGAAAAACGTATGGCGAAGGTGCGTTACGAAGCGGGTTTTCAGGATCAGTTCGATGTCATCGTAGTGAACGACGAGCTCGACAAAGCTTTGGAAGACGCAGCCCGGCTGGTAATGGATTTTATTTCCTGAAGAGGATATACCCATTTTACCATGAAACCCACGATTACCATTACATACTGCCCCCGATGCGGTTGGCTGATGCGCGCTGCCTGGCTGGCCCAGGAGTTACTGACAACTTTTGTGGATGAACTGGGAGGAGTGACCCTGCGCCCGGCTGAAACTTCCGGACATTTCTCCATCAGCCTGGAAGAATCTGTTATATGGGATCGAAAAACCGATGGAGGATTCCCTGAGATCAAGCAGCTGAAGCAAAAAGTCAGGGATATAATAGCCCCAGAAAAAAATCTGGGGCATAGCGACCGCTAAATCTCTTATTCGAGGATACCGAGGTAATTGAAAGGACTAATCTTTCTCAATTCCTCCTTGATTGTCTCTTCTACGTTCAGACCGTCAATAAATGTCCGGATCGTTTCCTGGGTAATTTTCTCTTTGGTACGGGTGAGCGCTTTTAATGCTTCATAAGGCTTGGGATAACCTTCCCGGCGCAAAATGGTCTGGATCGCTTCCGCTACCACTGCCCAGTTGTCTTCCAGATCCTGTTTGAGGGCATCATTGTGCAGTTCCAGTTTGCCTATCCCTTTCAGGAGGGAATTGAGGGCAATCAGCTGGTGAGCCACAGGTACGCCCAGGTTGCGAAGTACGGTAGAATCGGTCAGGTCTCGCTGCAGGCGGGAAATGGGCAGTTTGGCTGCAAAATGCTCGAGCAGCGCATTGGCAACACCGAGGTTTCCTTCCGCGTTTTCAAAGTCGATCGGATTCACCTTATGCGGCATGGCCGATGAACCAACCTCTCCTTCCTTGATTTTCTGTTTGAAATACCCCATCGAAATGTAGGTCCAGACATCCCGGCACAGATCGATCAGGATATTGTTCAGGCGTTTAAGACCGTCGCAGGTGGCCGCCAGGTTGTCATAGTGCTCGATCTGCGTCGTATAGCGGCTTCGAACCAGCCCGAGTGAGGCCACGAAGCGGTTGCCGAAATCAATCCAGTCGTTATCCGGATAGGCAACATGGTGGGCGTTGAAGTTACCGGTAGCGCCGCCGAACTTGGCTGAATAGGGGATCTGCGCCAGCAAATCGAGCTGCACGTTCAGGCGCTCCACGAAAACCTGGAATTCCTTACCGACACGGGTAGGGGAGGCTGGCTGTCCATGCGTAAATGCCAGCATGGGTACATTTTGCCATTCGATGGCGGTTCTTCTCAGGATAAAAAGCACCTGACGGAACTGCGGCAGGATTGTCTTTTCCAGTGCGTCTTTCAGGGAAAGAGGAATGGAGGTATTGTTGATATCCTGAGACGTGAGTCCGAAATGGATGAACTCGGCATATTGGGTCAGGCCTAAGGTATCGAACTGGTCTTTGACAAAGTACTCAACCGCCTTCACGTCATGATTGGTTTCCTTTTCTTTGTCCTTGATCCAGATGGCATCTGCCTCTGAAAAATCAGTGACAATCTGACGGAGTTTTGGGAAAACGGCAGGATCCACTCCTGCCAGCTGCGGTAACCTGGCCTCGCAGAGGGCAATGAAATATTCGATTTCAATATGCACCCGGTAGCGGATCAGGGCATATTCAGAAAAGTATTCGGATAGCGCGGCAACCTGTTGGTAATAGCGTCCGTCAACCGGTGAAATGGCGGTTAGCTGATTTAATGCAGACATGTAGTGTTTATCGTTTAATCCTCCCAGATGTGTCCCCCTGGCGGATTGCCTCTACTTCATCCACGGTGCTGATCAGGGCATCTCCTTCAATGGTATGTTTCAATGCCGATGCAGCCACACCGAATTCAAGGGCGTGCTGCGGGTCGTTGAAAGTGAGGAGACCATGGATCAGTCCGGCAATGAAGGCATCTCCGCCGCCTACGCGATCTACGATTGGATTGATTTCAATATCGTTTGTTTCCAGGATTTCCCGGCCGTTCCACAAATAAGCTCTGAGCAGGTTGTGGGAGGCACTGATGGAGGTGCGGTGGGTATCTACCACAGTCCTGACCGAAGGGAACGCCTTCTGGAATTTCTCACATCCATCCAGAAACGACGATGACTCAATCCCGTAAATATCTTTCAAATTGATGGGGTTGGCGATCACCAGGTTGGTACCTGCAGTGAGCGCCGGTAAGATATCAGACGGTTTCTTTCCGTACTTCCATAGGTTGGAACGGTAAAAGATATCGCCCGATACCGTAATGTTCATCCTGTTTGCCGTTTTTATAGCTTCGAGCAGACAGTCAGCGGCGGCTTGAGACAGTGCCGGGGTAATACCCGCCCAATGGAACCAATCTGCACCGTCGAGGATAGTCTCCCAATCAAATTCGGCGGGATCAAGCTCGGCAAAGGAAGAGTGGTAGCGATCGTATACGATCTGGCTGGGGCGCAGGGCGGAACCCGTTTCCAGATAATAAACGGCTATTCTTTCCCCACCGTACCTGATTTCAGAGATATCCACTCCGTGAAACTGCAGGTATTGAGCTGCCGCACGTCCTATTGGTGAATCAGGGAATTTCGTAACATGAGCGGTCTTATGTCCCCAGTAGGCTAATGCCGTGGTGACATTTGCTTCCCCTCCGGCATACGTAATGTTAAACTGGCGGGCTTGTTCAAACCGGCTTGCCCCCGGTGTACTCAGTCGCATCAGAACTTCACCGAAGGATACTATTTTTCCCATACACAAACAGGTAATTGAAGAGAGCTCTTCACTATAAATTGTTTACGTTTTTCAAACAGACCCCAAAAATACGAAAAATGCTGTACCGGGGCGAGGATTTATACAAGTCTGATGATTATTCCAGGCTGCGTTCGATTCCGTAGGCGAGGCCGCGCAGCTCGGCCAGCCCCCTGAGGCGTCCGATGGCGGTATAACCGGGGTTGGTCCGCTTGCCGCTGTTCAGGTCATCGAGCATGCGGTGGCCGTGATCGGGGCGGAAAGGCATACGCAGATCGGTGCGTCCTTCCTCCCGGCGCCTTCTCTGCTCTTTGAGCAACGCATACATAACACCGTACATGTCGACATCACCATCGAGATGATCGGCCTCATAGAAACTGCCGTTGGGTTCTCTCTTCGTGGCACGCAGGTGAATGAAATGGATGCGGTTACCGAGGCGGCTCGCCATGCCGGGGAGGTCATTGTCGGCCCGTACTCCGTATGAACCGGTGCAGAAACACAGGCCGTTGGCCTGGATATCGGCCGCTTTGAGAAGCATGCGGGCATCTTCTTCCGTACTGACAACCCGGGGCAGTCCCAGAATGGGGTAGGGAGGATCGTCGGGGTGAATGGACAGGCGTACGCCGGCTTCCTGGGCTACAGGGGCAATTTCACTCACGAAATGATAAAGATGACTACGCAGTTCCTGATCTCCAATGTATTTGTAGGTGTCGAGTACGTCGGCAAATTCCTCAATGGTGAAACTTTCCTCACTACCCGGCAGACCGGCAATGATATTGCGCTCCAGTTTTTTAAGTGCTTCAGGTGAGGCATTTTCATACCAGGATCGGGCCTGCTCTTTCAGTGTCTCCGGGTATTCGTCTTCAGCCCCCTTGCGTTTCAGGATATGCAGCTCAAAAGCGGCGAATTCGACCTGATCGAAGCGCAGACCTGTAGAACCGTCGTGCATGGGAGCGTCGAGATCTGTACGGGTCCAGTCGAGTACCGGCATGAAATTATAGCAAACCGTGTCAATTCCTTCTTTGCCCAGGTTGACAATCGATTCCTTATAGTTTTCGATAAATTTTCTAAAGTCACCGGTCTGGGTTTTGATCGCCTCGTGTACCGGGATACTTTCCACCACCGACCAGGTCAGACCTGCCTCCTCGATGATTCTTTTTCGCTCACGGATTTCCTCTACTGACCAGACCTGGCCATTGGGTATATGATGCAGGGCCGTTACCACACCGGTTGCGCCGGCCTGACGGACATCCTGCAGAGACACGGGGTCATTGGGACCAAACCAGCGCCATGTTTGTTCTAATGCCATAAAATTGCTGCAAAAATTAGGTTTTAATATACGTTACAGACCCAGGGCTAAGTCTCTGTCCGGACAGCCATTGTCGGGTTATAGCTATAATAGGAATGCAAGGGGTAATTTCTACTCTATACAACGCTGACTTAGGCAACCAGGCGGTGATCCGACAAGCGTTTGCGCAGGAGTTTCAGGGCACGGCCCATCTGCGTCTCCACGGTTTTGATGGAGATCTGGAGATGGTCGGCGATTTCCCGGTAACGAAGGCCGTTTTCCCGGTTGAGGCGGAAAATCAGCTGGCATTGTCTGGGTAAAGCCTTGACAAACCCCTCCACTTCGTCATACAGTTCGTTGAAACAGAGCTCATCCGAAGGTGTGTAATAGTCGGCATGGCTGGGACAGCGCTCAACCGCTTCGAGTGTTTCGTTATTCTGGGGACGGTAGGTTTTGAGCTTAAGGTAATCGAGCGCCTGATTACGGACCGACCGGTACAGATAGGCCTCAAAAGAGGTGTGGACCGTAATCTGATCCCGATTTTTCCATAATTTCATGTACACATCCGAAACGACCTCTTCGGCTATTTCCCTGTGGTTGACCACCCGCATGGCGTAAAGGCACAGGGGGTTGTAATAAAGCGTAAAAAGTTCGCAGAATGATTTATAGCTCCCGTTCTGAACTACGTCGGTAATTAATGTTTCCATCCGTTCTGATTTCCGTACCGCGCGGGTTACCGGCATGCCTTGTGTCATCATGGGATCTTTAAATTGTAAAAAATAAAGAATGAGCAAAGGTTGATGCTATTGTCGCAGAATCAACGTTTGAATGAGTTTAGAAGCAATTCCCGGGATTAACAAGTGATTGATCCAAAAAGAAATAAATATTTTTACGCAACCGTTCCCGGGAACGGTTGCATTTTGGATTGGTTACGGGAAAAATCGGATTTTATCGTCTGGAATAGTATAATCAGCCTACAGAACCTGGAATGGGGTTTGTAGGGTATAAATTGTAATTTTTAAAGAATATTTGCCATGGGCAGACAGAGTGTCACCATCAAGGAACTAGCCAAGGAACTGGGAATTTCAAAGTCGACCGTATCGAGAGCCCTGCGGGACAGTCCGGAAATAGGAGCTGAAACCAAGAAACGGGTCCTGGAACTCGCCCGGGCGCGCAACTATTCGCCCAATCCCTTTGCCCTCAGTCTCCTTAACCGCCGCACCTACAGTATCGGAGTGATCGTGCCGGATATAGCCAACCCTTTTTTCTCGAGTGTAATCGGTGGGATAGAGGATGTAGCTTATCAGCGGGGGTATCAGGTGATGATTTATCAGAGTCATGAAGCTTATGAAAGGGAATTATCCTGTGCCCGTCACATAGCGGCAAGGAGGGCCGACGGGGTGTTGATATCGGTATCGAGCAGCACCCGGGACCACGAACATCTGAAGGAACTGGCTGAAAATTCTATTCCCGTGGTGTTCTTCGACCGGGCCGTGGATGAGATACAGACGCATAAGGTGCTGGTCGATGACTACGAAGGATCATACAAGGCGACCCAGCACCTGATTCAGGAAGGCTGCCGTAAGATCGCACACATAGGGGGCAACACCAATCTGACGATAAGCCGAAGCCGGGCACAGGGCTATAAGGATGCGTTGATCACGCACGGATTGGAAGTCAGGGACGAATGGATCCTTACCGGGGAGTTTCGGCATGAAACCGGTTATAACGCGGCCTACCAGTTAATGGCTTTAAAGCAAAGGCCCGATGCCATCTTCGCAGCCAGTGACCGTATTGCCATCGGTGCACATGCGGCTCTGCGACACCTTGGCTACCGTATGCCCGAGGAGGTAGCCCTGATGGGTTTTTCCGATCTGGCCATCTCCTCCCTGCTCGATCCACCCCTGAGTACCATGGTTCAGCCCACTTTCGAAATGGGCCAGCAGGCTGCCGAACTGATACTCGATCTGATAGAAAGCAAAAAGCCCCCGATTCTCTTCGAAACCAGGGTGCTCAAGCCGGAACTGATGATCCGGAAATCATCCCAGAAAAAATCACAGTTACTGAGTGGAGTCTGACAACTCCACTCAGGAGGAAGGATTACACTGCGGCAAACTGTACGTCCGCCGTAATTCTTACTTCATCACTTACAAGTACTCCGCCTGTTTCCAGTGCAGCATTCCAGGTAAGTCCCCAGGCAGAACGCTTGATTTTTCCTGAAATCGCAAATGCAATTTTTTCGTTACCCCAGGGATCTTTCGCAGGGCCTTCTACTTCGATTTTCAGTTTTACAGGATGGGTAATGCCTTTGATGGTAAGGTTACCCTCGATCTCCTCCTGAGTCAGATCTACGTCCTTGGCTTCAAAAAGCAGTTCAGGGTATTTTTCGACCTCAAAGAAATCAGCGCTTTTCAGGTGGTTGTCGCGGTCAGCGTTGTTGGTGCTGATCGATGCAGCGTTGGCGGTAAAGTTGACATCGGCGCTCTGCAGGCCTTTATCGGATGCCTGAAGGGCCGCATCAATTACCTCAAATGTTCCGCTGACGTTCGATATTCCAAGGTGCTTAACTTTAAATCTCAGCTCGCTGTGTGTGGGATCCAGCTTCCATTGAATTGATGACATATGTAGACGTGTTTAGTTGCTTGTTTATGGTATAACACAAAGATAATAAAATTAGTTGTATATACATGTATTTTTTTGGAAAAGGTTGAAATCAGGCTGGAAGATATTTTAAAAGGTTTTTCTCGTTAATTTTACCCCAACTACGATGACCCGAGTTATGGCAGATACCATTCAGTACCAATATAAGGAGGAAAACCTGATAAAGTCGGCACCCAACAAATATGATCCGGCTCAGCTCAGTTCGAGTGAAATGATCCTGAACGTTGGGCCGCAGCACCCTTCGACCCATGGTGTGCTCAGGCTGGAGGTCATCACCGACGGAGAGGTTGTGGTCGACGTGGTGCCACATCTTGGTTATCTACATCGATGTTTTGAGAAGCATGCGGAAGCTCTTCCTTTCAACCAGATCATACCCTACGTCGACCGCATGGATTATGTGGCGGCCATGAATTCGGAACACGCCTATGTGATGGGTGTGGAGAAGATGCTGGGAATAGAAAACGAAATCCCGAAGCGGGTTGAATACATTCGTGTGCTGGTTGCAGAACTAAACCGCCTGGCCTCTCATTTTGTAGCGGTCGGAACCTACGCGCTCGATATTGGGGCCTACACACCCTTCCTTTGGATGATGCGCGACCGGGAACAGATCCTGAGGCTGCTGGAGTGGGTGAGCGGGGCCAGGATGCTTTATAACTACATCTGGATCGGGGGGCTATTTTATGATCTGCCGGTGGGTTTTGAAGAGCGGTGTCAGGAATTTATCCGGTATCTGAAACCTAAGCTGAAGGAGCTCGAACAGTTGGTCATCGAAAACAAAATTTTCGTCAAGCGAACAGCCAATATAGGAATACTGCCTCTGCCGGTGGCCATCAATTATGGTTGTACCGGCCCGGTGCTGAGAGGTTCGGGACTGCGGTATGATCTGCGGCGCATAGACGGATATTCGGTGTATCCCGAGCTCGACTTTGAGGTTCCCATCGGTACGGGTGCCATGGGAAAAACCGGGGATTGCTGGGACCGTAACTGGGTAAGAGTGGCCGAGTGCTGGGAGTCTGTCAAAATCATTGAGCAGTGTCTGGAACGGCTAATGGGCGACCTGAAGCGTACCCCCGAATTTGATCCCCAGGCAGTAGTGCCCAAGAAAATACGTCCCAAGGCCATGGATTTCTATGCACGGGCCGAGAATTCGAAAGGGGAACTGGGCTTTTTCTTCAGGACGGATGGCCGTTCAGACAAGCCCGTACGCTGCAAGGCTAGAGCCTGTTCATTCAATAACCTGTCGGTTTTGCCGGAGATTTCCCGGGGAGGACTGCTGGCAGACCTCGTGGCCGTAATCGGTTCGATTGATATTGTAATGGGGGAAGTAGACCGATAGGTTATTCCCAAACCACTTCTACCGCATAATTTTTAAGATCTATCGTAGTGTAACGCTCCTGGCTTTGTCTGCGGAGCGATACCTTCCCGTTGACGACCGTGGCGGTCTGCTGAGCGATCACATCTTTCTCGTTCTTTTTCCGGTAAATCGGCACGATGCGTTCGGTCGTGTTCACGGGCAGATCGACACTTCGGCCGGTAGCGGTTATGCGGATGTTGCGGTTGGGCAGGGAGGAATTTTTTACGAGTTCGAGGGCTCTGGAAGCCTGCGGTACACCATATCCTACGTAGTTATTTCCATAGGGATAGAGATGGGCTGACCGCTCGATGATATCAATCAGCTCCTTGTTGGTGAGTTCGGGACTATGTTCCATCAGACAGGCAGCGAAACCTGTGATGACGGGTGCTGAAAGCGAGGTTCCGTAAAGGGAATAGCAGGAGACATTGGGTTTCAGATAATCCAGCGATTCGGGCCCGATACTGCTGTAGCCGATCCGGGTCCACTGGTGCTGATTGGTAGCCCCTACGGAGAGAACTCCTTTTGCATCGGCAGGAGCCGTAATGACGCGCCAGGTTTTGTCTTCCCCTTCGTTACCGGCTGATACTACCAGCAGAATGCCTTTTTTGTCTGCAGCTACTTGGGCAGCCCGTGTAATAGCGGTTGATTTCCCATCCATTTGGGAGGGATCATAGTTTTCAGTAGGATCGGTAAAGCCCCTGGCGTACCCCAAAGATGTATTGATGAGTCTTACACCCAGGCTGTCCATCCATTCGAGGGCGGCAATCCAGTTATCTTCTTCACCCCGCCATTCCCGGAGAGAGTAGTCGGTACGGGCCAGATAGAACTTGGAATTGAGTGCCAGTCCGTATTGCACTTCATCTCTTTTATCGATTCCGGCAATGGCCGACAGTACTTCGGTGCCATGCATGTCGGAATAGGATTCGGCTGTGGAGTAAAGTTCTTCTCCGCGCTGGTGCGGTTTGACATAGTCACGGATACCGAGAACCTTGTTTCGGGTAAATAAATGCCGCAAAAGGTCGGAAGAATCGGCACCATAGAAGCCCGCGTCAATTACACCGATCGTTACTCCTTTTCCGGTGAGACGCTGACTTGTAAAGACGTTCGACTGCACCTGCTCCATGACAGGCGCCAGCATCGACGGAGAGGGAATAGGCGCTGACCGGGCAATGAAGAAGTCGGAATCCATTTTCTCAATACCCTTCACAAAGCTAAGCTCACGAACCCTGGCCAGGTTTTCCGGACTGATTTCTGCTGATACGGCATTCAGCCATCGGGAGTGGTTGATCACTCTTACGGAAGCCTGTTGAAGGGCACTAACATATTCGAATTTCACCGGCAGGTCGGTCTCGTCTGCGAGAGGAAGCCCCATAAGCTCCCGGTTTTTCAGCGTCTGCTGCGATACAGCCGGTGGTTGATTCAGATCTTTGTCCTTAAAATATATCCAGTATTTTGCTCCTTCTGCACTTGCAAACATTGGGGATAAGAACAGGAGGAAGGACAAAAACAAAGACTTCATAACAGGTACTGACTTAAGTGATTGGGTGCGCACGGTTTAAGGGTACTTAATTGTGGTATCGATTTTTCTAACGTGGTTGCCGGTTCCATACCGGACTTGTTTTAGCATGGCTTTAATGTTATGAATACGCAAGATAACTGTATTTTTGCAAAAGAAGACAGAGTAGCCCGCTAAATTCAACTTGTAATTATCCATGCGTTATCTTCCCATAGATCCGTCGTTATTTGTAAGCAACCGGCAGAGGCTGGCGCAACTGATGCATTCTAAGTCACTTGCGATTCTGAACGCCAACGATTTTATGCCCACCAATGCCGACGGCACGATGGGTTTCCGGCAAAATGCCGACCTGTTTTACCTGTCTGGAATTGATCAGGAAGAGACCATTCTGCTGATCTTCCCCGAGCACCCCGATCCCAAATTCCGTGAGGTGCTTTTCCTGCGGGAAACCAATGAGCATATTGCCGTTTGGGAAGGGGAGAAGCTGACCCGGGAGCAGGCGCGTGAAATTTCCGGCATCGAGACCATCTGCTGGACCAACCAGTTTGAAACGGTTTTCCGCAATATCATTTTCGAAGCGGAATGCGTGTACCTGAATACCAATGAGCATACCCGCAATGACTCGCCGGTTCAAACCCGTGACGATCGCTATATCCGCTCCTTTCGGGAGCGGTATCCGCTGCACCGCCTGGAGCGTCTGGCACCGCTGATGCATCATCTCCGCGCTGTGAAGCATCCCGAGGAAATCAGGCTGATGCGTATTGCCTGTGATATAACAAAGGCAGGTTTCGAGCGTTTGCTCAAATTCGTCAAGCCCGGGGTAACCGAATTTGAAATCGAAGCTGAAATGCTTCATGAGTATATCCGCAGAAGGTCGAGGGGCTACGCCTATTCGCCAATCATCGCTTCCGGGAAAAATGCCTGTGTACTCCACTACATTCAGAACAATCAGGTTTGCCGGGATGGAGAAGTGCTCCTGCTCGATTGTGCGGCCGAGTATGCCAACTACAATGCCGACCTGACCCGGTCGATACCGGTCAACGGCCGTTTCACTCCGCGTCAGGCCGAAGTTTACGATGCAGTACTCCGGGTTTTCAGGGAGGCCAGAAAAATGCTGGTCCCCGGGAACCTCTGGGATGACTATCACCGGGAAGTGAATAAAATTATGGAAAGCGAGCTGAAAGGGCTGGGATTGCTGTCCCAACACGATATTGATCACCAGGATCCCGATTGGCCGGCGTTCAAAAAATACTACCCCCACGGCACCTCACATTTCCTCGGACTGGACGTGCATGACGTGGGCAATAAATACCGGCGGTTCGAACCCGGGATGGTTTTTACCTGTGAACCGGGTATCTATATCCGCGAGGAAGGATTAGGCATTAGGTTGGAAAATAACATTCTGATTACCGAAGACGGTAACATAGACCTGATGGAAAATATTCCAATCGAACGTGAGGAAATAGAAGCATTGATGAACTCCTAACAGGAAAATAGAAATGAGTAATATTACCCCTCTGCTATGGGAAATTTTAGCAGAGCATCTGGACGGAGAGGCAAGGGAGTGGTTGAAAGGCAGGGAATCGGCTCAACCCGCTGACCTTATGACGGCCTTTGTGGCTGCCCCCCGGTACTTACCCAAAAAAATCGTTTCCCCTTCTCAGGACCAGTTTACCAGACTGGATAATACGATGAAAGGATTTACGGTGGAGAACTGGACAGTCGTCAGACTGGCCCGGGTCTGGCTGCTCAGTCTTTTTGACGATTCGGAAGAGCAACCGTATGTGCACCGGATCCGTACCCTGTTTGAAACGGCAGAAATGAATGAACTGGTAGCGCTCTATTCGGCCCTACCTGTACTGAGTTATCCGCAGCAGTGGCTGGCAACGGCCAGCGATGCGGTGCGATCAAATATCGGAATTGTGCTCGATGCCATCGCGCTGCAGAACCCCTATCCGGCGACTTACTTCAGGGAAGGGGCCTGGAACCAGCTGGTGATGAAGTCTATCTTCAATGACAAACCGATCGAGCTGATTTACGGCCTGGATGAAAGGGCAAATGCTGAACTGGCACGAATTCTGGTTGACTTTGCACATGAACGATGGGCAGCCGGACGTAAAGTACCACCCGGTGTGTGGAGACTCGTCGTACGTTTCGTCGACGAAAATCTGCTGGGTGACCTTAAAACGTTGTTATCCTCTGAACGTCAGAGCGACCGCCTGGCTGCTGCTCTGGTCTGCCATCAGTCGGGTTTCGCTCCGGCTGAAAGCCTGCTGGACGAATATCCTGGGCTGAAAAACAGCGTTGTACAGCTTACTTGGGACGATATTGAAAATCATTAATCCGAATACTTATGTGTCGTAGTTGTCAGCAGAACCCACAGTTAAACCCTTCGCATTTTGAGCACGAGGGAGGTCAGATTTCCCAGGCCACACATAAGGACTTGAAATGGACTGATATCCAGGAAGCGATTGCGGGGATGAAATTTTTTGACCCCCATATCCATATGGTATCGAGGACTACGGATGACTACCAGGCCATGTATGACGCCGGGGTGGTCGCCATCATTGAGCCCTCGTTTTGGGTGGGTCAGCCACGTACCGGACTTTCTACCTTTAAAGATTACTATAACAGTCTGATTGGCTGGGAGCGTTTTCGTTCCAGTCAGTTTGGCATCAAGCATTACTGCACGATAGGACTAAATTCCCGGGAAGCCAATAACGAAGCATTGGCCGAGCAGGTCATGGAAATTCTCCCCCTCTATGCCTACAAGGAAGGTGTTGTAGGGATAGGAGAGATCGGTTTCGACGATCAGACCGAACTGGAAGAGAAATATTACCGGCTTCAGCTCGAACTGGCCAAATCGGCCAGGCTGCCCGTTCAGGTTCATACTCCCCATCGGGACAAAAAGAAAGGTACCGAACGAAGCATGGCTATTGCGCTCGAGCATGGGCTCGATCCAGGCTGGGTGATCATTGATCACAACAACGAGGAAACCGTGCAGCGTGTACTGGAACAGGGATTCTGGGCAGCATTTACCATTTATCCGTTTACCAAAATGGGAAATGAGCGAATGGTTAAAATCGTAGAAAAATATGGCTCAGAGCGGATCATGGTGAATTCGGCAGCTGATTGGGGAATTTCAGATCCGCTGGCGGTACCCAAAACGGCAGCCCTGATGAAAATGCGGGGTATCGACGAGGAAACCATCCGGAAAGTTACCTATCAGAATGCGATTGATGCGTTTGGCCTGAGCGGTCAGATCGACGTTACCGACTTTGAGGGAACACCAGACATTGACCAGAACCAGAAGTTTTTTGGTAACACCATCCTGCGCGGAGGACAACAACCCCGGGTCGAGAAAAACTCCATTTTCATCTCCTAATTTGGTCAGCCAGAAACAAGAATGACGGTTATTAAAGCTGCTTTACAGCTTGCCAGGCCAGCCAATTTAGTAACGGCCGTTGCAGATATTTTGGCGGGAATTGCCATTGCCGGTCTGGCGACAGGGTGGGGCAATGCCGCATGGCTCATTGTCAGCACCCTGGGTTTATATGGGGGGGGAGTCGTGCTCAATGACGTATTTGATGCCCGTCTGGACGCAGAGGAGCGTCCCGAAAGGCCCATCCCCAGTGGCAGGATTTCCTTACAGTTAGCTGCAATCCTGGGCTCTGCGCTGCTGTTGATCGGCGTTTTTGCCGCCATGATCTATGGATATACCAGTGGCTGGATCGCCATTGCCATAGCCCTGGCCACCATTGTTTACAACCGTTTTGCCAAGCACAGCCGATTATTTGGCCCCCTGGTTATGGGGTCATGCAGAGGAGGCAACCTGTTACTGGGAATCAGCGCCGTTCCGGCCCAGTTGTCCGACTGGTGGCCGGTAGCTTTTGTCCCACTGGTTTATATTGCAGCAATTACGCTGATCAGTCAGGATGAGGTTCATGGTGGGAAAAGGTTTTTCCTTTACCTCGCATGGATCTTTTATCTGCTGGTTCATGTTTCCCAATTAATACTGGCTGTAGATCAGGGGAATACCTGGGTAGCACTGATACTGATTGCTGTACATGCTTGGCTCGTCGGTAAACCGTTACTGACAGCCATCCGAAATCCGGTGGGCCCCCTCATCGGAAAAGCGGTAAAGGCCGGGGTAATTTCTCTGATTATCATGGATGCGGCCTGGTGCATGGCTTTCGGTGCCTATGAACTGGGAATTGTAACTCTGTTGCTGTTACCTCTGTCCATCAAACTGGGGAAACTCTTTGCAGTGACCTGATTTTCCTGATCTCAATCATGCTGCAGCGTCGCAAATGCCCGTTGATACTGTGCATTAAAAGTGCCACATTTGCAGAAGCCGAAAAATAATATCATAAAGAAAAAATTATATGAAAAACATATTTCAGATGGGTTTTTCATGAGGTGGATTGAAATTTTATCATGTATAAGCTAGAGCAGTCATTTCAGGTATCCTATCAGTATAAAGTCGTATTTACTGATCATTTGTTTGAGGTGGGAAATACCACTCTTCATCAGGTATTTGAGGAGTTAATTCAGCCAGGTTATATCCCCAAAGTATTATTTGTGATCGATGAAGGTGTAATGGCATCCCATCCCTATCTCACAACGCAGATACCGGCCTATTTTGAGTCCATGGGGAGGGTGGCGGAGTTTGTTCCGGAAATAATTACCGTACCCGGAGGAGAACAGGTGAAAAACGACTCACGTCAGGTCGATAAAATTGTGGATGCCATAGACCGTTTCGGAATCGACAGGCATTCTTACCTGGTGGCGATAGGCGGAGGGGCTGTACTGGATATGGCGGGTTTTGCCGCAGCTATTTCGCACCGGGGCGTACGTCATATCCGCATACCCACGACGGTGCTTTCCCAGAATGACTCCGGTGTCGGCGTAAAAAACAGTGTCAATTACAGAGGAAAGAAGAACTTTCTGGGAACCTTCGTGCCGCCGGTGGCCGTACTGAACGACAGCGCCTTTCTCAAAACCCTCGATGACAGAGACTGGCGTTCGGGTATTTCGGAAGCGGTGAAGGTAGCCCTGATCAAGGACCTGGCGTTCTTTGAATGGATAGAGGCCAATTGTGAAGCGCTGGCTGCCCGTGAGGAAAACCCCATGACCGAACTGATCTTCCGCTGCGCGGATCTGCACTTACAGCATATCCGAAGTGGAGATCCTTTTGAATTTGGATCGGCCCGGCCCCTCGACTTTGGCCACTGGGCTGCCCATAAACTGGAATACCTGACCAATTTCGAACTCAGACACGGGGAAGCTGTCGCGATCGGCATTGCACTCGACAGTGTTTACTCCTATAAATCGGGTCTTATTACCGAATCAGACCTGCAGCGGATCCTGAATCTTTTTGCCGGTCTTGGATTCGAATTATGGCATGACCGTTTGTGGGAACAGGAAAGCGCACACCTCAAGGCTGGTTTAGCGGAATTCAGGGAACACCTGGGAGGAAAGCTTACCATTACCCTCCTGGAAGGATTGGGTAAGGGGCTGGAAGTGCATGAAATGGATGAGGCGATGATAGAAGCGTCGGCTATCTACCTGAAAAACTGGGAAGAAGCGCATCAGGCCTCGCGGTCGGCTTCAGTTTAAAGGATATTGATTGACTATGTTGACAAAGGCAGGTCATCTGACCTATTGCAGTAATATTCACCCCGGAGCTGACTGGGACAGCCATTTTGCCGAACTGAAGGCAAATCTGCCCTATATACGCGAAAAAGTGGCTCACGACGGAAAGCTGGCCATCGGCCTCCGCTGTGCTCATGAAGCGGCTCTCGAACTGGAAAAACCCGAACGTCTCGCAGAATTCAGGGAATGGCTGGAGGAGAATCAGCTCTACGTGTTTTGCATTAACGGTTTTCCCTACGGAACCTTTCATCAGTCGGTAGTGAAGGATTACGTTCACGCTCCTGACTGGACTACGTCCATGCGTCTGGAATATACCAGGCGTCTATTCCGTATTCTGGCAGCACTCCTGCCCGAAAACATGACCGGGGCTGTTTCTACGCCCCCGCTTTCCTACCGCCGTTGGTGGAAGACGGAACAGAATCTTTCCTATGCTAAGGAAAAAGCGACGGCTAATCTGCTTGAACTGGTCGACGACCTGATTGATCTGACTGAAAAGACTGGAAGAATCTTCCATGTCGATATCGAGCCTGAACCTGACGGCATTCTGGATAACGGAAAGGATTTTTTTACCTGGTACCGCGAAATCCTGATTCCGCGGGGCAAAGAATTTTTAGCCAATCGTCGGGGGTACAATTCGGAACAGGCTCATCAAGCCCTGCTGAATCATGTCCGGCTTTGCTACGATGTCTGCCACTTTGCAGTCAGCTACGAGTCGGCTCAATGGGTCGTGGATGAACTGAAAAAATCAGGCATAAAGGTGGGGCGTCTGCAGCTAAGTTCAGCTCTGAGGATCGATCTGGACCATAATCGGGATGAAAAACTGGGGCTGCTCGCCCGGCAGTTCCGCGAACCGGTATACCTCCATCAGGTGGTAGCCCGGACGAAAACGGGAGAACTGATCCACTATCCCGACCTGGATGCGGCGCTTGAGGCGGATCATTCCGGTCAGCTGGAGTGGCGGGTTCACTTTCACGTGCCATTGTTTATCGATGACTACGGACTGCTGAATTCGACCCAGTCAGACCTGAAGGAATTACTGGAATTACATAAAAACGAGCCGTTGACCGAATATCTGGAAATAGAAACCTATACGTGGGGAGTATTGCCGGAATCGTTGCAGCTCCCCATATCCGATTCCATTGTGAGGGAACTGAACTGGGTAAAAGAACAACTGAAAGTGCATGAATAAGACTGTAGTCATCGATATTGTTGGCCTTAGTGCCAATCTGATAGGTGAGCATACCCCCTTTCTTAAGGAGTATGTGAACAAGCGTACGCTCACCCCCGTCAAACCGGCTTTGCCCGCTGTAACAACCTCTGCTCAAAGCTGTTATGTAACCGGCAAATGGCCGTCGGAACACGGAATTGTGGGAAATGGCTGGTATGACCGGGAGGATGCCGAAATCAAATTCTGGAAACAGTCGAACCATTTGGTTCGTGGAGAGAAAATCTGGGATGCGGCCAAAAAGCTGGACCCTCAATTTACCTGCTCGAAAATGTTCTGGTGGTACAACATGTATTCCACCGCAGACTATTCGGTTACACCCCGTCCGCAGTATCATGCCGACGGTGTGAAGCAGCCCGACTGTTATGCTCACCCGGCCGAACTTCGTGACGAATTGCAGCGGGAACTCGGCCAGTTTCCCTTGTTCAATTTCTGGGGCCCAAACGCCAATGTCGTGTCTACCCAATGGATTGCCGACGCTTCCATCAGAGTGGACCAGAAATACGACCCGACGCTCACACTCATTTATCTTCCTCACCTCGACTACTGCCTGCAGAAATTTGGTCCGGATTTTCAGAAAATAGGGAAGGAGCTGGGGGAAATCGACCGGATCGTAAAGCAGCTCGCAGAATATTATGAGCAGAAGGGGGCCCGCATCATTCTGCTTTCGGAGTACGGTATCAATCCCGTATCGAGACCCATCCACATCAACCGGATGTTACGGGAACAGGGCTGGCTGGCCGTACGTACCGAACGCTGGTATGAGCTGCTGGATGCAGGAGCTTCGGACGTTTTCGCGGCAGCGGACCATCAGATTGCCCACGTGTATGTCCGGAATCCGGAAAATATAGAAAAAGTTAAAAGACTCCTGTCTTCCACTCCGGGAATAGCGAAGGTACTGGACAGGGAGCAGCAGAAAGAATATCATATTGATCACGAACGGTCGGGAGAGCTCGTAGCCATAGCCGAACCCGACAGCTGGTTTACCTATTACTACTGGCTGGACGATGCCAAAGCCCCTGACTATGCCCGCATGGTCGATATCCACCGCAAACCGGGTTACGATCCGGTGGAAATGTTTATGGATGAAACAAATCCCTTTATCAAACTGCGAGCTGGGTATAAATTACTTCGTAAAAAACTGGGGTTCCGCTATCGCATGGACGTGATATCGCTCGATGCCACACTGGTAAAGGGCTCTCATGGTTCGCCGCTTGTT
>Ga0182793_1000812_pt1 | contig 21548 bp, 17 predicted proteins | sample Passage237A_FD_130498 | JGI IMG/M metagenome (GOLD analysis project Ga0182793, IMG submission 130498) | Cellulose adapted compost microbial communities from Newby Island Compost Facility, Milpitas, CA, USA - Passage2 37A (version 2) (version 2) ... | reverse complement strand
CATAGACTCGATGGGTCATTCAAGCTCTGAAGACAAGCGTTTTGTATATGCCAAAACCAATATCATCGGCTGTGCAGTTGTTAATGCAAGATTCCCTGCACAAAACGGTTACGTTTACGGTGGTGCTGCTTTGGGGTATGGTGTAAGCCGTCACGATTCAAAGACATTGAAAAGCAAGGAGGCATATCGTACACCGGATGGAGGAAAAGGAGCAGTGCTGGGACTGCAGGTGGGATATGTTCGCGGCATTACCAAGCATATTGCGGTATCTGCTGAGGCTGCGTTCAGATATCAGCAGCTTGGTTATGATACGCATGCCGGTACGAACACGGTTACTGAAAACCTAAAGTATAGTGTTATGAGTTTTCCTGTGACAGTGGGTATTCGTTATCAATTGTTCACCAGCGAAACCCGAGAGAAAGAACGGCAAGACCTGATGAATCCAGGCGAAACTGAATAAGAAAAGAAGAAGCTGCTTAAAGAGCAGCTTTCCTTTTATCTCTTGCCAGCAGAAGCAGACATATTCCGAATACGATCAGAACAAATGATATGATCTCCGCTTGTGTAGGGTGTAGAATGCCCCAGTCGTATTTGTAGTTTACACGGATTTTTTCCACTAAAAACCTTTCAAGTCCGTTCATGATCAGGTAGATGCCTGAAAGATGCAGACCATGTTTCAAACGTGTTCTCAGCGACCAAAGAATGAAAAACAGAATAATGCAGGTCACAGCTTCCCATAATGCAGTAGGAAAAACAGCTACAGGTAAGACTGAACAATATGTTCCTATACAATCGACAATAGGCATTCCCTCGTTGTTGACGTTGTAGGGGTAGTTCATAGCAAAAAGCCAGTCCGGCAACCATCCCGGTGCAGGAGCGTACAGATGTGGTATTTTGTCCACTCCGCCAAACTCTGCAATGAGTCTTGCCAGATAACCCGGATCGGTATGCAGTGCTTTGATAAAAGCGTCAGGCGCGGCTGCGCGAAGAGTGCCGTTGAGTTCTGTAACGTAAGCACTGTTGAAGATGCCCCAATCTCCGTCGCCTGCAAAATGACAGCCAAAGCGTCCAATGCCGTAAGCCAGCATCATAGCAGGAGCAAAAGAATCTGCAAGATGCTTGATCGGGATGTTATGTTTTTTTGCGTAATAGGCAATTGCAAATGCTGCTGTTATCAACCCGCCGTAGAAAGTAAGACCGGAGGAAGAAAGCAGATTTTCTATCGGATTTCTCACAAAGTCATCCCAGGTTTCAAAGGCATTGAATAGTTTCGCACCTGCCAGTCCTGCTACCATGGCAATCACTACAAACTCGGTGATACGCTGATGAGGATAAACTGCCATCCGTTTTTGCTCGGGCTGAGGAAGTTCTTCTTTTTTCTTTTCTGAATACTTAAGGTATCCGAAAATGAGCGCGCCGACTATACCTACCAAAAAATTACCCTGCAACGAGAAAACATATCCCATAGGATTGGGAGAGATGTCCTGCCAGTTGCCCCAGAATCCACCTACTTTATAGCCCAGGATAAATCCTGTCAGGGCCGACCAGAACAGTTCGCCGGGAGATGCCGGTTTCCCAACTTCAACGGTAACGAACTCGGGTACCATAAGTCCCATTTCTTCTTTTCGTTTGAGGTCTTTCACCAGCACATACGCCGCCGCCAGAAAGGCAAGTGCTACAAACAGTCCGAATGTTTTAAATAGTCCGAGCCATTCAGGAGCATCAATTCCAAACAGGCGCTCTACGAGATAGTGGAAGTCAGGATACATTTTCTATCAGTAAAAATTTCAAAACTTATTTTGTAAACATCCCTTAGGGACAGCATCTATATTTTTTCGATGATCTCCAACGACCGACGAATCATATTGTCTATGGCAGTGCCGGCATCCGCTGAAAAAGTTTTCTGTATTCGGTTGGCGACGACGGTATTTATACTCAGACAGCGATGTCTCAGCAATTTTCCGAGCCCGTAGATGGCAGAGGTTTCCATTTCAAAGTTCACAATTCTGCCGGCTCCGCTGCGAAAGCTGGTCAATGCATCAATTAAACCGGGGAAGGCTAGAGGAGCACGAAGTAATCTACCCTGCGGACCATAAAATCCTGGACAAGTGACGGTAATGCCATGCACATATCCATTCGTGAAATGCTCCCGTAAACCCTTGTCACCGGCGGCAATATAAGGCGTTACCGGCTGGTTTACCAGTCCTGTATGCGCATCAAAATCTAAGAGCAATTGTTCTTCCGTTATGTCTTGTGTACATGCGTAGTAATGAAGCAGATTGTCGAGCCCGATTCCATGTGTAGAGATCACCAGCGAATCAACCGGCACGTCTTCCTGCAACGAACCACAGGTACCCATTCTTATTACAGACAGTGTGCGGATTTCTTTTCTGGGAAGGCGTGTATCGAAATCAATATTAGCCAGAGCATCAAGTTCATTGAATACAATGTCGATGTTGTCCGGACCGATACCAGTACCTACTACAGTAAGCCTTTTTTTACCGATATAACCTGTATGAGATACAAATTCCCGATGCTGTGCTTTGTGCTCGGTCTTATCGAAATATTTCGATACTTCGGCTACCCGACCCGGATCTCCGACTGTAATGATGGTATCTGCAAGCTGATGCGGTGCAATATCCAGATGATAAATGGTCCCTCTGTTAGTGATGATAAGCTCCGATTCCCCGATTGGTTGCATGTTCTTTCTTTTGCGATGTAAAGAAACGATTTTTATCAGGGATCGTTGGTGATTTTGCTCACGAGAAGATCCGTTCCAGTGCCCAGGCTTTCAATCGCATTTCTTCCCATTCCTGAAGGGGATCGCTGTCATAGGTGATCGCTCCGCCGGTCTGATAAGACAGATATCGTGTTGTTTCATTGTAAAAAAGACTTCTGATAATCACGTTGAAATCGAAATCTGCGTCCGGAGTGATATAGCCTACTGTGCCGGAAAATAATTCTCTGCGTGAAAGTTCGCACTCGTCAATAAGCTGCATGACTTTTACTTTGGGTGCCCCGGTCATACTGCCCATAGGAAAGGAATACCGCAATGCCTCTGTGTACTGCATATCGGCGCGTAACGTTCCAGATACAGTGGAGATCATCTGATGTACCTGTGGGAAAGTGTAGATGCCAAAGAGCTCATCTACCTTTACTGATCCTGTTTCGCAACTTCTTGCAAGATCGTTTCTTGTCAGATCTACGATCATTACATTTTCTGCCTGTTCTTTGATACTCTTGCGCAGACATTTTTTCATCAGGCAATCTTCCTCAGCATTTTCTCCGCGACGCGCTGTGCCTTTGATGGGTTGCGATACAATGCGCTTGCCATTTTTATATAAATATCGCTCCGGGCTGGCGCACATCATATATTGTTTATGAAGGCGATAATATGCTGCAAAAGGAGCGGGCGATAAGGTGTTGAGTCGGTGAAATACATCGGGTGGATTTATCGACACATCTTCGCAAAAACCTTCATTGCAGTGATTGATTTCGTAGCAGTCACCGTTGTAAATATGTTGCCGCAGGAGTTTTATTGTCTGGAGATAAACGCCTCGTTCGGTTCTTTGTTGAAACTTTAATGAGGGCAGGGGAGCGGGTGCGAATGGTAATGAATTGCGGATCGCTTCAAACACTTCGTCTGGTGAGGGACCAAGGCTTTCAATGGAAAGTTCCGACTGTTGCGGATTGATATAGCATACGATTTCCGGACAAAAGAAATGAAGCGGAGCATAGTTGTGTTTTGCAGCATGTCTTGAGGAAAGTTTTTTCTCAAGGACGTTCTTGTAATCGTAACAGATATGCCCAAACAACCAGTCGTGATGCAGTTCATGCCAGCGGTTCAGATTTTCAAGACCATCTTCCTGACCGGAAGAAATAGTGTCGACTGCATTGACTGCCAGCAGACAAGCATACCGCGAATATTGATCTGTGTATCCGTTGCTGTCCAGCAAAAGAAGAATGCTGAACTGTTTTGACCAGTCCAGCATTCGTTGTTTGATTGTTTCGTACTCACCTTTTGCGAGCGGAAATGTGGCTTTTTGTCTTGGCAAGATCAATACTTAAAAGTCATCATCGTCATCGTCAAAACCATCGTCATCGCTGAAGAATCCCAGATCTTTGAATTCATCATCGATTTCAAAATCGTCGTCATCGCCTGATTTTTTCTTGCCCCCCGATGATTTTTTGGATTTTGGAAGGTCAAATTCTTCGAAGTCCTTGTCCAGATCAAAGTCGCCATCCTCCTCATCACCGAACTCATCATCTTCATCTATATCCAGATCATCATCGTCATCATCTTCGTCTACATCGCGCGAAGATTTGGTTGCTTTTTTGGCTGCTGTTTTTTTAGCCGGAACTTTATCAAGCTCTTCGTCGAGCTCTTCGTTTTCTTCCCCGTCCTGCATTTGTTTTGTTCTTTTTGATGATGATTTTACAGCACCTTTGCTCGCGGGTGCACTCTTTTTAGTAGATGCTGTTTTGGTGGAATTCGATCTCATACTTTACCTATTGCTGCGTAAATTTTTAACTGTTTATCGAAATTGCCAAATTTTTTTGTTTGGAAAAATCTATTAAAATAAGCGCCTCGGGCTGAGCCGGTTATCGGTACACAAGTGTGCCCGAAAATAGCTACCCCGTCTTCGAAAATTTCACGCTGTAATGATATACTCCTTTGGGTAAATGGCTGATATCAATCGTAGGGTAGAGCGACTGAAGTATCAATCTTTGTCCTATGCTATTATACACTTCAATGATGGCGCTTACATGATTGCCAAATAGTCTAAATAGTAGATACCGTTGGGGCTTGGATTGGAGTATGTACCTCCGAGAGCTACCGCTGTCACTACTAAATTGAATCGTACCCACTTGCCATAGATTGTCGGGAAAGGTTGTGTCAATAATGAACTTCACTTGTTCCGGCGGCTGATTGTCAAAATCGAACGAGTCAATTATTTGAGGCGGATAACTTTCTCCTGAACAATCAACTGAAAAATAGCTTTGGGCAGATACATTCAAGCAGCAGAAAAGAAGCGGCCGGAAAGAAGCGTTTTCTCGTACAGGTAGGTTTTGCAATGTGAAACTAAACACATTGTCAGGCATGAAAAATGAATCTGTCTTTAGTTGCTCATTTCCAATAGTTGGTCTCTACCGGTACCATTGCTCACATACGCTACTTTGGTTTCAAGATACTGCTCAACAAAACTGCAATAATCTTTGAATACCTGTGGTAATTCTTCCGGTGATTTACAGCTTCCGATGGGTTTGTCCCAGCCCGGAAACTCTTTATAAACCGGTGCTACATCCACATCGCAAAGATCGTAAGGAAGCTCCTTGGTTACTTTGCCTCCGATGTTATAGGCAACAGCAGCCTTCACAGGATTGAAATGGTCCATAACATCTGCCTTGGTTAGGATCAGTTTGGTAACACCACTCAGCATCACCGCATAGCGCAGCGACACCAGGTCGATCCAACCGCAGCGGCGCGGACGCCCTGTAGTAGCTCCGAATTCTGAACCTGCTTTACGCAGCGCATCGCCTGTTTCATCTTCCAGTTCCGTAGGGAAGGGGCCGCTACCTACACGGGTGCAGTAAGCTTTTGTAATGCCATACACTTCTCCTACTGCTGAAGGAGGAATGCCCAGTCCGCTGCAAACACCGGCTGCAATAGTATTGCTTGAAGTGACAAAAGGATAGGTTCCAAAGTCCACATCGAGCATACTACCCTGAGCGCCTTCGGCTAGTATCTTTTTACCGGACTTCAGTTGTTCATCGAGCCAGTATTCGGCATTGATGATCTGCAACGCGCGGAGTTTTTCGACAGCGTCGAAGAAAGGTGCTTCAAATTCTTCCCAGCTAATGGGCGACTCGTAATGAGTCAATATTTCCAGGTGCTTTTCTTTCAGCGTCTGATATTTCTTGTGGAAATTCGGAGAGAGAATATCGCCCACCCGCAATCCGTTGCGTCCGGTCTTATCCATATAAGCCGGCCCGATGCCTTTCAGCGTGGAGCCTATCTTTTCCTTTCCTTTTGCGGCTTCTGAGGCTGCATCGAGTGCGCGGTGTGTAGGAATGATCAGATGAGCACGATGAGAGACGAAAAGTCTGCTCAACACATCAGGTTGCAGTGGAACAATCGCTTCTATTTCGCGATGCAGTGTTACCGGGTCTACCACTACACCATTGCCGATAAGATTCAGGCAATGCTGGTGAAACACTCCTGACGGAATGGTGTGCAATACAATCTTATTACCATTTACATACAAAGTATGTCCGGCATTGGGTCCGCCCTGAAAGCGGGCTATGATATCGTACCTGGCAGCGAGGTAGTCTACAATCTTTCCCTTCCCTTCGTCGCCCCACTGCAAGCCGAGCAAAACATCTATCATTGGATTTTTTTAAAGGCGCGTAAAATTAGGAAAGCAAATCAATTTTTGACGATTGAATTACATGGCATGTCCTGTAGGTAGATTGCAGTATGGTTTTATCGCCTGTATTTCAGACAGAATATATAGGCGAATCTTTTGCAAAAGAGAAAGAGAAAGCTGAATTTTGAGGTCTTTAAATACCTTCGGGCTATGTCTGTAAAAATGACCTTAGATATTGCTGCTATGCAGGAGGAATTTTTTACCGACACTGCATTGATCGGAATTGTAAGTGCATTGCCGGGCTATCGCTTTTGCTGGATGGTCAATCAAAAGTTCGATATGAATTTTGTGCGCGATGCGGAATCGGATATCTGCATTCAGGACGCTCAGAAACATTCACATTACTTCCCTGTTTATAAGTACTGCGCTCCGCTTAACAGTAGCAAACACCTTATCTATAAATTGAAGCATGATAAGGAATCGCTGCTACCCGAGGTGAAACAGTTAGACTACCTGTGGATGATACAAAGCAATACTCCAGAACAGGACGCCGCAGAAATTGCAGGATTTTTGAAGAATATACCGGACATTCAACTGGCCCAACTGATAGCGGTGGATAAACTCAAAAATTTAAGTCACCTGATTGTATAACACTTCAGCCCTCATTGTCGCTTTTGCATTTCTTTTCCCATTCTGTAGTTATGTGTGAATCCTAAAATTTGTTAAATCACAGAGTACTGTTGGCGCGTAACTCTATTTTTCTATTTTTGTTGCCGTCTATAAAGGCAATAGTGTTTGCTTGCTTTCAGCAGGCTTTCATTTTGTTAGATTGTCTTTAAACAACAACCAAAATCCAAACATCTCTCAAATGAATTATCGCAAAGTCAACAACATTGTTGGTTGGATTACGTTTGCCATCGCCGCCTTTGTGTACCTCTCGACCATGGAGCCCACTGTGAGCTATTGGGATTGTGGAGAGTTTATATCCTGCGGCTACAAGCTTGAGGTTGGTCACTCGCCAGGTGCTCCTTTTTTTATGATGATCCAGAGGATGTTTGGTATGCTCGCAGGTGGTAATCTGGCTAAGGTCGCTATGATGATCAATGCCTGGTCGGCTCTTGCCAGCGCACTTACGATCCTGTTTTTGTTCTGGACAATTACGCATTTTGCCAAAAGACTTATCGCTCCCGGTGATGCAGAGCCCGACAGCAGACAACTGGCACTGATTATGGGTTCCGGACTTGTAGGAGGCTTGGCTTATACTTTTTCAGATACTTTCTGGTTTTCCGCGGTTGAAGGGGAAGTTTATGCAACTTCTTCTTTCTTCACAGCCATTGTGTTCTGGGCAATGCTTAAATGGGAGCATATTGCCGATCAGAAACACGCTGACAGATGGTTGTTGCTGATATTCTATTTGATGGGGCTATCAGTGGGAATTCACTTGCTGAACCTGCTTGCCATCCCTGCGATTGCGTTGATTTACTATTATCGTCGCTATGAAACCACTAACGTCGGAACTGTCGTTGCGTTTATTATAGGTTGTGCTATCCTTGCGTTGATCCAGTTTGGTGTGATTCAGGGAGTGCCCTGGCTTGCGTTCAAATTCGACTACCTCTTTGTCAACAGCTTCGGATTGCCTTTCGACAGCGGTGCAATATTCTTCCTTTTGTTATTCTGTGGTATCCTTGTATGGCTCCTGATCTACGCAAAGAAAAAGAGAAATTATCTCATGCACCTGAGCATGTTATGCCTAATCTTCGTTGTGATTGGTTTTCTGAGCTATCTGGTACCTGTGCTCCGTTCGCGGGCAGATGTACCTATTGACATGACAAACCCTGATAATGCACACCGTTTTCTTTCTTATGTAAACCGTGAACAGTTTGGTTCACAGCCACTGCTTTTTGGTCCTGATTTCGACAGTCCAGTTGAGGCTGTAGAAACCAAAGGTTATTTCTACGATCAAAGCAAGAAGAACGGTAAAGACTATTACGAACAAGTAGGTAAGAAACTCGCATACAGATTTGGAAACACTCGTTTCTTTCCGCGTATCTGGGACAACAATGATGTTAACCATGTTCGTTTCTACCGAAGCTATCTGGGACTTGCAGAGGGTGAGTCGCCAACTACTGCCGATAACCTGAAATATTTCTTTGGTATGCAGATGAACTGGATGTGGTTCCGATATTTTATGTGGAACTATGCCGGTCGTCAGAACGATTTCCAGGGGCATAGTCCGGGCGATGTAAAAGCCGGTAACTGGATATCCGGTATCAAGTTCCTCGACAAAGGAAAGGTCGGCGATCTCGATATGATGGCAGATGGCTATAGAAACAATAAGGCACGCAACGAATTGTATTTCCTGCCACTGATTCTCGGGCTGCTTGGGATGGTTTACCAGTTTAATTATCACCGGAAAGATGGCATTATCACCTTTATGCTGTTTTTCTTCACAGGAATAGCCATTGGTATTTATCTTAACATGACGCCGTTACAACCTCGTGAACGTGACTATGCCTTTGCGGGTTCGACCTATGCATTTGCCATATGGATAGGTTTGGGAGTGCTTATGGTAAATGAATGGCTACAAAGGGCAGTGAAGGGTGCAGCGGGAGCTTATGCGACCATTGCTTTGTGTTTGCTTGCGGTACCGACGCTGATGGCAAAGGAAAACTGGGATGATCATGACCGTTCTAAAAAGAGAATTGCATGGGCTACGGCTTACAACACACTTATGTCGGTAGCCCCGAATGCAGTCCTTTTTACTTTTGGTGATAACGATACTTATCCTCTGTGGTATTTGCAGGAGGTAGAACATATTCGTCCTGATGTGCGCATCGTTAACACCAGTCTCCTGGGTATCGACTGGTATATCGATCAACTGAATTATAAGATCAATGATGCCGATCCGGTGCCTATGATCTGGAAGAAGAAGGATTATGTGGGAGACCGTAAAAATTATATCCGGTATTTCGACAATCCGCAGATTCCGAAAGATCGTTATTTCAACCTGATAGAAGTCTGCAATTTTATCGTTAGCGATGAGCCAACCAATAAATTGCGCACTATGGGTGGTGATATGGAAAACTATCTTCCTGCGAAAAACTTTACTCTGCCCGGACTTACCAGAGAGCAACTCATTGCGTTTGGTATGCTGGATGCAAATGACAGTTTGCCAATCAATCCTGAATTTAAATTCACCTTCCCTAAAGATGTAGCTTATAAAGATGATGTTGCTGTATTGCAAATCGTAGCTGCGGTAGCAAGCGATGGCTGGAAACGTCCGATCTATTTCGGAGCAGGTATGGGCGACAATTATCAGGGTATGAACGATTATCTGCGCCTGGAGGGTAGTGTGTATCGTCTTGTGCCTTACCGCTATGCTACACCAAGACAGATGAACCCGGGAGATATGGGATTCATTGCCGCCGATAAGAGTTATGATCTCTTTATGAAGACCTACAAGTGGGGTGGGGCTGAACGTACTGATGTGTATTTTGATGAGAAGAACCGCCAGATGCTGACCGCTTATCGTATTGATGCAGCACGTGTAGCCGACGAACTTACCGCACGTGGACGTCAAAAGGAAGCGGTAGAAGTGCTTGACGTGGTATTGAAGGGCATCACTCCGCAATCTTATCCTTACGATGTGCCTTCATACTATATGGCAGTATCGTATTATCGTGCAGGTGCTTTGGATAAAGGAAGCAAGCTGTCGATGGCGATCTGCAAGAATATGGAAGATGATATCAAGTACATTTTGAGCTTTGAAGATGAAGACAGAAGAACAAGTATGGTAAGAGATTTGCAAAATGACCTGACCATTATGAATATTCTGAGTTCGGTTGCCAATCAGTACGGTGATACGACTACAGGGAAGACTTTGTCTCAAAAATTTGAAGCGCTGGCGCAGGCTGTGAGTCAGAAGATCGACATGCGTGCGTTACAGCAACCATAAAAAAAAACCACACCAGTTAGAAAAAGAGATCCTTTTAGGGTCTCTTTTTTTGCGTAATTACTTTCGAAAAAAGTTGAAGAAAACTTGCCGGAAAAGTTGAAGAAAACCTTGGAAGAGAAAGTTTTTTATCACTACATTTGCAATCCTGAAAAGGTCGGGTGGCCGAGTGGCTAGGCAGAGCTCTGCAAAAGCTTGTACAGCGGTTCGAATCCGCTCTCGACCTCGAAAATAACTGCCTTCTGAAAGAACTTCGGAAGGCAGTTTTGTTTTGGATGAAGTTGAGAAGTAGAGGAAGGGTGGAGTGGTGAAGAATAGAACGCTGAAACGCAGATTATGTTATAAACAAACGCTCAACAACCGCCAAACAAAAACGGTCGCCTAAACGACCGTTCAAGATAGTTTCAATACTATGTTATCGTCTTCTTCCGCCAAATCCACCGCTGTTTCTTTGAGATGGAGATGGAGCTGGTGCAGGACTGCTCATTCGAGGTGATTCCATCCTTGGCTGCAAACGTTGTTCCATTCTTGGTTGTTCTATTCTTTGCTGCTGGCGAGGCTCCTGAGAGCGTTGCGGCTGCACGCGTTCGTAGCGTTGCTGTTCCATCTGTCGTTGTCTGATGGATTCCTGTCGCTGTGCATCGTTGTTGCGATCTATAGGGCGCACACGTTCGTTTAGTCCGTTGTTTTCTCGTTTCTCTCTCGATGGGGCTGTCGAATTGTTGTAGCGTACCGGTTCATCGCCATCGCGGGAGAATACTCTACGGGCGGGACGTTCCCCGGCATTCATATCTACGGCACGATCAGCTGCGCCAGAAGGGCGTTCATCACTGGTAGCAGCAGGACGTACGGTGCGGTTGGCAGGTGTGGTCTCAGGAGACGCCATCCTGGCTCTTGGGGCTACGGTAGAACCACCGGTAGAACCGCCTGTGTTGTACAATGCTCTGCGGACGCTGTTGTTGTTGGCTGCATTTGTGGAGTGGCGTGGTCCATAATTGACGGTTCTGACACCTACACCGGAATTATAGAGCCCGGCATAGTAACCATTCCAGTAACCTGAATAATAAGGATTGCCATAGATGCCACCGTAGTAAGGATAGTTCCAGTAACTTCCGTAAGCGGGGTATCCATACCAGTTGTACCAACCCCAGTAGGAATTCCAATAAGGTCCGTAACCAAAGCTAATGGAGAAACCCGGACGGTTCCATGGACTCCAACCCCAGTAAGGGTCACACCAAAACGGATCGTACCAGAAGGGGTTATAGAAAGTGCTCCAATAGCCGCGATTGTAAAACGGATGATAGAAACGGTTGATGCGACTGGCGTAGTAATAGTCGTTATCAAAATCGCTGTAGCCGTCGTTGTCATAACTGCGGCCGTATGATTGATACCCGTCCTCTCCGGAATAGTTGTCGGAGTAATATGGACGGTCTTCGTTATTGCTTTCTTCGTTTTGCCTACGGTTTTTGTCTTCTTTCTTTTGTCGTTCTATATCAGCACTGTTGAAATAAATATCATCGGTCTGAGCAAACGAGCTTACCTGTCCTACGCCAAAGAGCAACAAACCAACTAACAGGAACCGTTTCATAATGTGTTATGTATTTGCTTGAAAATTGCTTAGTGAAATTACTACATTTGCGGCACTCTGCCTTATGCATTTAAGGCATCGAAAAGTATGCCAAATTTTTTATGAGCACATTAACAACAAGAGCGCAGGATTACAGCCAATGGTATAACGACCTTATTCTGAAAGGAGGGCTCGCCGACTATTCATCGGTGCGAGGCTGTATGGTGATTAAACCTTATGGTTATGCATTGTGGGAAAATATGCGGGATCAGCTTGACAGGATGTTTAAGGAAACCGGTCATCAGAATGCTTATTTCCCGTTGTTTGTGCCGAAAAGTTTGTTCGAAGCAGAAGAAAAGAATGCTGAAGGCTTCGCCAAGGAATGTGCTGTAGTAACGCATTATCGTCTGAAGACCGATCCGAACAATAAAGGAAAGCTTATCGTAGATCCGGCAGCAAAACTGGAAGAAGAACTTGTTGTGCGTCCCACCAGTGAAGCCATTATCTGGAATACTTACAAAGGATGGATTCAATCCTATCGCGATCTGCCTATTCTTATCAACCAGTGGGCAAATGTTGTGCGCTGGGAGATGCGTACCCGTCTGTTTCTGCGTACTGCCGAGTTTCTATGGCAGGAGGGGCATACCGCACATGCCACTAAAGAAGAAGCTTTGGAAGAAACCGTGAAGATGCTGGATGTATATGCCGGCTTTGTAGAAGAATATATGGCGCTGCCAGTAGTGAAAGGTGTGAAAACACCGAATGAACGATTTGCAGGTGCAGAAGACACCTATTGTATTGAAGCACTTATGCAGGATGGGAAGGCGCTGCAGGCAGGTACTTCCCATTTTCTCGGACAAAACTTTGCTAAGGCTTTCGATGTGAAGTTTGCGGCAAAGGACAATTCGATGGAGTATGTTTGGGCAACCTCCTGGGGCGTATCTACTCGTCTTATCGGAGCGCTGGTAATGGCGCATAGCGACGATCAGGGATTGGTATTACCTCCACGTATTGCACCGCTGCAGGTGGTGATCGTACCGATATACAACAAAGACACTGCAGCCAGAGAACGTATTGACATCAAAGCAGAGGAACTGATCCGTACGTTCAGAAGTAAGGGTATCAGGGTGAAATATGACAACGACGACACTACACGTCCGGGATGGAAGTTTGCAGAACATGAGCTGAGAGGTGTTCCGGTGCGTATTGCTTTGGGCGCCCGTGATTTGGAGCAGAACCAGGCGGAAGTGGCACGTCGTGATACAAAGGAAAAGACATCAGTTTCTCTCGACGGTCTTACCGATCATATTGCACAATTGCTGGAAGAAATTCAGCAGAATCTATATGATCGTGCATTGGCTTTCCAGAAAGAAAATACCATTAAGGTGGATAGCTGGGATGAGTTTGTGAAAGTGCTGGATGAAAAGGGCGGTTTTATTTCAGCTCATTGGGATGGCACTCCGGAAACCGAGGAGCAGATCAAGCAGCTGACCAAGGCGACGATCCGTTGTATTCCGCTGAACAATCCTCAGGAAGAGGGCCGTTGTGTGCTTACCGGTAAACCTTCCCGCCAGAGGGTGCTTTTTGCAAGGGCATATTAGGAGTCCGACTTATAACTGAATGCTAAAGCTTTCAATTGTCTGTCCATTTTTTGAAGGAGAGTATTTTCTTTTTCCATTTCGGGCTTGTATCTTTTCCGACAAATCGTCGATATGGAAGGTTATAACCGCCCTCAGGAAATGCTTCACCTGTCAATAGATGAAGAGGCAAGGGGTCATCTGCTGGAGACTGTTCGCTGGACTAAGTTCATTGCGATTGTAGGGTTTGTTTTTCTCGGACTTTTGTTGCTCGGCGCATTGGGTATGGGTACCGGAATTACAGGCATGTCGGAATTGAGCGGGCTGGGTAGTTCCCTTGGTGTAGCTATGATGATTGTGTATTTGCTGGTAGCCTTGCTGTATTTTTTTCCGATATTTTATCTGTACAAATATTCAGTGCTCATAAAGCCTGCGATTCATACCAGCAATCAGGAGCAATTCAATTTGGCACTTTCTTATCAGCGCAAGATGTATACGTTTATTGGTGTTCTTTGCCTCGTGATTCTCGGTTTGTATGCGGTATTGCTGGTGTTTGCGATTATCGGCGCTATGATCACTGGTTTTTAGTTGCTTATTTAGAAACGACAGGCAGATCAGCTATATAAAGCTTCTATTTTGTCGTGATACTTGTGTTCGATAATCTTTCTCCGAATTTTCAGAGAAGGAGTCAGTTCGCCGGTATCGATTGTCCATTCGTTGGGTAGTAGTACAAATTTTTTCACCTGTTCTACATGTCCGAAGTTGACATTATACTTGTCGAGTTGCTTGCGTATAAGCGTCCTTACTTCATTCATTTTTACTAAGTCGGCATTGCTTGGAGGTGCATTCACTCCATGTTCTTCAAGGTATTTTCGTACATGAACAAATGCCGGCACGATCAAAGCACTAACAAATTTCTTATTGGCCCCTACCACCATTATCTGCTCTATGAAAACGCTCTCTTTCATCTTATTCTCAATAGGCTGAGGCGCTACATACTTCCCTCCCGAAGTTTTGAATATTTCTTTTTTTCTGTCGGTGATCTTCAGGAAAGTGCCTTCCACCCACTCCCCGATATCGCCTGTATGAAACCATCCGTCCTTCAAAGCTTCTGCTGTTAACTGAGGACGTTTATAGTACCCCATCATAATGTTGGCACCCTTGGCCAATATTTCTCCGTCTTTTGCAATCTCTACTTCCACATTTTGTATCAGCGGACCGATTGTGCCGATACGCCGTCCTTCACTTTCAAATCTGTTCACAGAAATCACCGGTGAGGTTTCGGTAAGTCCGTAGCCTTCCATGATGACGATGCCCGCAGCGGTAAAAATTCTGATAAGCCTTTCCTGACAAGGAGCAGAACCGGTTACGATGGCTTTAACGTTTCCGCCAAGTGCTTCCCGCCATTTGGAAAAGATCAATTTGTTGGCGATGCTTAATTGCTGACGATACCACCAGGAACCGGAATTGATATTGTCGTAACGGAAGCCAAGATTGAGCGCCCAGAAGAACAGCCCTCTTTTGATTCCCCGCAGTTCCATACCTTTCGCAAGAATCTTCTCATACACTTTTTCCAACAGACGCGGTACAGTGGTGAAAACGATAGGATGGACTTCTTTGAGATTGTCGCCGATGGTTTCCATGCTTTCGGCATAATAAATGGCGACGCCGGCTTGCAGATACACATAGCTCACCATTCGTTCAAAGATGTGATTGAGCGGCAGAAAACTCAACGCACGACCACCTTTTTCGGCAAAGGAAAATACAGGCATACTATCCTGCACATTTTGCACTATGTTTCTATGGCTGAGCATCACACCTTTCGGATCGCCTGTAGTGCCCGAAGTGTAGATGATCGTGGCAAGTGTGTTTTCAGTAATCCGATCAATGATCTCAGGGTTGGGTTCAGTGTTAACAGAACAGAGCTCTGTCCAGTTTTTTACATCAGGGATTTCGTCGAAGCAAAAGATATGTTTGAGCGTGGGAACATCTTCAAATGCCAGGCGATAACGATTATACAAATCTTTACCTGCAACAAAGAGTATTCGTACTTCTGCCTCGTTGAGAATAAAACTGATCTCAAGTGGACTGATGGTTGGATAAATAGGGGTGAGTACCGCACCGGTCAACTGCACGGCAATATCCGTAATAATCCATTCCGGTCTGTTGGGAGAAATGATGGCGATCTTTTCCTGTTTTTCGGGATTATCCAGTTCTTTTGAAATGTTCAAAGCCTGCAATCCGGCACTGAGTTTTCGGGCTGTTTCCCATACCTCCTGACAAGAATAGCTACGCCACACGCCGCCTTCTTTTGCAGCCAGCATCTCTGCATCCGGTTCTTCTTCACTTCTCTTTGCTACGATATCAAAAAGCCGCGTGATCATTCCTAAATTTACCGATTCCTGCGCGATAATCAAATCGCAGCGCAAACGCTTGTGTTATCGGAAATCATCAAAAACTAATCCTGAATGGAATTAATGCTTCGACAACTTGTACCTCAATCGTTTGCATCAACCATCACGGAGCAGACTTCCGATGTCTGGAAAAAAGAGATAAAGTTATCTGCAGGTGAATATGTCTCCGTTGTGGCTCCTGCCGGCTACGGAAAGACGATGCTGATCGAAATGTTGTATGGATTGCGCAATGACTATGACGGTGATATTCTAAGCGGCGATACCACCTGGCGTCAGATCAGTGCAAACAGATGGGCACAATTAAGAGCAGGTTATATCAGTGCTGTCTTTCAGGATCTTCGTTTGTTTCCGGAGATAACACTCTGGCAGAATCTTGAAGTAAAGCGCAGGCTTACCGATACAGTTCCGGAGGAAAGAGCACTTGAAATGTTACGCAGGCTTGGGCTGGCAGACAAAAGAGATAAGGTTGTACAGCAGCTATCTCATGGAGAACGGCAGTTGACTGCTATTGTTCGTGCACTATTGCAGCCTTTCGACTGGCTGCTGTTAGACGAGCCTTTTAGTCATCTTGATATGATAAACACCGACAGAGCGGTTGATCTTATTCGGGAGGTGGCTGATGCTCATAAAGCGGGTGTTTTGCTTGCCAGCCTTCGCAGCAACAACTATTTCCTCTATCATAAAACATTGTTTATCTAGCCTGGCAGAAGAACATTTGCTCGCAGTCTAATCAATGGAAATCGAATCATAAAACGGTGACGAAAAAGAACAGATTTTTATATAGCGTACTTTTCCCAAAAAGCAATCGTAAGCGTTTTCGGCTGGTATGGATCACGCTTTGTTTGGGAACGACGTTTCTGTTTTTGTCGGTATTAGTCTGGTGGAATCTCCGATATCTTTTGTGCGAAGATGTAGAAAGCGAAGTACAGACAAGTAGTTTTCTGACCATTAATAAAAGCCTCGGTGATAGTGATACCCAACGACATACGTTCACATTTAATCCTGCGGAACTTTCTATGCTGCAGCATGCTCCTGAAGTGGAGCAGGTTGGTGTGCTGGTTCAAAATCATTTTCCTGCGTCGCTCAATCTCACTTCCGATCTGATCTTTTCTTCCGAAGTTTTTCTTGAATCTGTTCCTGAACAGTTTCTGGATCAAAAACCTCCCTTATGGCATTGGCATCCCGGAAGTAGTGAAGTGCCCATTATCGTTCCTTCGGAATTTCTTCATCTGTATAATGATGTTTATGCGCCGGGCAGAGGTTTGCGACAATTATCCCAAAGAAGGGTGCAGGCATTGGCTTTCGATTTGGTCGCCGGACCGCCACATCTGCAGGAAACGTACACAGCCCGAGTTGTAGGGTTTACTGATCGTTTTATCACATTGTTGGTTCCTGTGGAGTTTATGAACTACGCCAATCAACGGTATGGAAATATAGTCGAGCCCGCTCCTTCGCGCATAGTGCTGAAAGTGAAAGATCCTTCGGATCAAACCTTTGCCGCTTTTCTTGAGAGGAATGGCTATGTAGCCAATAAAGAACAAATGCGCTGGAGCAAAGCGAGATCGGTCATGGAAGTTGGTATGGATGCAATCGGCACGCTGATGGTGATGTTTGCTGTGTTAAGTGTTGTATTGTCTGGACTAACGATCCATTGGGCAGTCACACCTATGCGAACCTCTTTCATGTTGCTGCAACAGCTTGGGTATAGGCCCTCCGTACTCAGAGTTTTTGTTATCAAACGATTGATTTTAAGAATGAGTGTGACGATCATTGCTGCTCTTGTATTTGTCGTAATCGCACAATGGGTTCTTGCAAAGTTGGCAGCAGACAGGCGGCTGCTTTTACCGTTTATTCCCGACTGGAGCGTTTGGAGTTTTCTTATCGTCTATTTTTTATTGCTCGTAATGCTTGTTACGTATTTTGTAAGAAGAGCAATGAAAATCACCTGAGGACGTGAATCATTTAAGGCTGGCACGGTTATACAGCATCCTTGCAAAGTTTATCTGTCTGATATGAGTCTTTCAAAGAAAAGCAAAACCATCTCGCGCACAGTGCTTCCAGGGGAAATACAGCTGCTTCTGAAACAGGCGGTTAAGGCAACGTATCCGACTGTTTTTCGTCCCATGCTGGCGAGCCTGGCTAAAGGACCTTTCGATGAACCAGGCTGGGTTTATGAAGTGAAATGGGATGGTTATCGGGCTGTTGTGGGTATTAATAAAGGAGCTGTTTCTATTAGCTCGCGAAGCGAAAAATCTTTCAACGAACAGTTTTATCCGTTGTACGATGTCTTCAAAAGTTGGAAGTTGAATATTGTACTTGATGGTGAGATTGTCGTTATTGATGAAAAGGGGAAATCTGATTTTGGCAAACTTCAGAATTGGCGGAGCGAAGCAGACGGACATCTGATATTTTATGCCTTTGATATTCTTTGGCTGGAGGGCTATGATCTTACAGGTCTGCCGCTGACTCAGAGAAAGGAAATATTGCAGCTGGTTCTTCCCGAAAATGAATCTGTACGGTTCAGTCAGGATTTGAAAACAACCGGCACCGAAGCATTTCGGGCTGCAAGCAAATTGGGACTCGAAGGGTTGATTGCAAAGAAAGAAGATAGCATTTATCAGCCGGGTGTACGAACCAGAGCGTGGATGAAGGTAAAAACGCAAAGACGACAGGAAGTGGTGATTGGTGGATATACTGTAAATGATGGTACTCCCAAACTATTCAGTTCACTATTGGTGGGAGTATATGAAGATGGACGGCTGCATTACATTGGAAAAGTTGGTACCGGTTTCACCAGAAAAATGCAGGAGGCGATGATGAAGGACTTTCATCCGCTGGTGACTAAGAAATGTCCTTTTACAGAAGTGCCCGATGTGAATCAGCCTTCACGCTTTCGACCCAATCCGCCTCATGCAACAGTGGTTTGGTTGAAACCCATGTTGGTGGGTGAGGTTAGTTTTGCCGAACTTACAAGAGACGGTGTAATGAGGCACCCTTCATTTGAGGGAATGAGAACCGATAAAAACGCGCGGGAGGTTGTATTGGAAAGAGCTGTAGATACAACAGGCACTGATGAGGATATTCAAGAGGAGCAAAAAGACAAGATCATTACACCAGCAGATAACCACACCAGAAAGACCTTGCTAAATCCAAAAGATGCTACGCAGGTAAGAACGGTTGCAGGGAAAGAACTTAAGTTCACCAATCTAAACAAAGTTTTTTGGCCGAAAGACGGCGTGACCAAGCGCGATATGCTGAACTATTATTTTCAGATAGCGCCATATATCCTTCCTTATTTGAACGATCGTCCGCTAACATTGAACCGGCATCCGAATGGAATCAACGGAAAAAATTTTTATCAGAAAGATGTAAAGGGGAAGGTGCCGGATTGGATGAAGACTTTCCCTTATCGTAGCGAAGGCGATGAACGCGATAAAGAATTTCTTGTTTGTACCGATGAAGCAAGTTTGTTGTATGTGGCGGCTTTAGGCTGTATCGAAATGAATCCGTGGAGTAGCAGAATTGTGTCGCCTGATCATCCCGACTGGTGCATTATAGATCTCGATCCCGATAAAAATCCTTTCACGCAGGTGATACAGGCAGCACAAGTTACACACGATGTGTTGGAAGAAGTAGGCGTGCCTTCATGCTGCAAAACTTCGGGTTCCACAGGCTTGCATATATACATTCCGCTGGGCGCAAAATACACCTATGAAGATTCCAAAGAGTTTGCCCGAAAGATTGTAAAGATTGTGCACGAGCGCCTGCCAAAGTTTACCAGTATAGAAAGGAGAGTAGCAGACAGAAAAGGAAAGATTTATCTCGACTTTCTGCAAAACCGACCGCAGGCAACTGTGGCAGGCCCGTATTCTTTACGTCCTAAGCCCGGAGCAACCGTCTCTATGCCATTGCACTGGGAGGAGGTAAAAAAGGGTTTGAAAATGCAGGACTTTACAATCTTGAATGCTGTGAAACGTGCAGAAGCTGAAGGTGATCTTTTTGCACCGGTATTGCAAAAGGGAATCAATCTGGAAAAAGTGCTTCAACGTATCGAGGAACTTTATGAAGAGCGCTAATTATTAAGTAAGACGAGATGGGATACAGATTTCGCAGGTATGATTAGTACTGAAATTGTTCAGGAAGCAGATCGCAATACCAGAAACCGTTATTGAGTTGGCTCGCCGTATTTTCTTCACTGAATTGACGATAGAAAACTTTTCCCTTTTCAAACGCAACAGGATATGCGAATATGGGTCCGTCGAAAACGAAGCTATGGTATTCTCCATTTTCACCGCAGGGATCAATGCCCTGTGGTAAGTCATTTAAAAAAGACTGATCGAGTTTTCTTCCAACAAAACTCTTATCTAGTTTGCGTTCATCCACGCAGGTAACAATCGCCTGAAAGCCGCTGTTAATGAAGGTGGTAATAAGTTCATGTGTCGAAATATTCCAAATAGGAAAGGCAGCGGTCATGTCAAGCTTACGCATCTGCTCTTCGCGATATTGACGAAGGTCTTCCAGGAAAATATCTCCAAAGAGACCAACTGAAGCGCCTTCATTTTTTAAGGGCCTGAGTGCTTCTTTCATGATCGCTGCATATCGGTCCGGTGCGGCGTTTTCAGGTAATTCTACTTTTCGCAGCGGTAATCCTATGCTTTCCGCCTGACGTTCCAGCAAAGCAACTCTTACGCCATGCATGGAAACCCGTTGTAGTTGTTGAGAGATGCTCGTGAGCAAACAAGTGACCTCATAGTTGCCCTGCTGCAATACCCGATGCAAAGCCAGTGCAGAATCTTTGCCACCACTCCAGTTGAAGATTGCCTGCTTGTTTAATTGCAAAGTTGTGAAGTTGTGAAAAAAATGAATTCTAAAGTTACGACGGTTAGCTTTATGAATTCAGCTTTTCCATTGCTGCAATGTGTTCAGACATGCGGTAAGTTGCTCCGGTTTTGATGTGCCTATCAGGAGTTTTTTTCCGTCTGAAAATTCCAGTTGCAACCCCATGTCGCCGCTGATGTTGTATGCCTGATTATTTCCTCCCCAACCCGATCTTAATCCCCATCCCCCATATTCTTTGATAGGTGCATATTGTCGTACATATACCTTTTGAAGCTGATCCCAATGATAGTGTTTGAGCGCAGCATGAAAAGGGAAGAGGCGAACATAAATACCATCTTTCTTTATGAAGGTTTCCAGGCGGATACTAAGAAACAACCAGGTGATGCCGATACAAACGAAAAGAAATACAAATAATCCTGCGTTACTCAATGGACGGTCGCCGAAAGGTTTTCCGAGTATAATCTGTTGTGTGAAACCATAGAGAAACAGCCCATCGATGCCCAATATGATGAGCCACAGCCACCATTGCCGGAAGTATTGTTTTTCGGAAAAAATAATTTCATTTTTCATGGAGCATATTTGTGTTGCTTGCGAATTTACCTACAGTAATTTATGGTGAAACTCCTGAAAAATGGTCTTCACAGCAGGCGTTCTAAAGACCAAAGCTCCGCAAGCGGAGCCTAAGTCTGGTTTTATTGGTCAGGAAAATGGGGCTGTGTTGTGCTTATTGCTGAGTGGCAGTGTAAATAACATCTGTAGTGTAAGTACCTGCAGGGTAAGAGAAACCCGGAGTTGCCTTGTACTTAACAGTGAAAGTTTGGTTGCCGCCAT
>Ga0182793_1000809_pt1 | contig 21654 bp, 26 predicted proteins | sample Passage237A_FD_130498 | JGI IMG/M metagenome (GOLD analysis project Ga0182793, IMG submission 130498) | Cellulose adapted compost microbial communities from Newby Island Compost Facility, Milpitas, CA, USA - Passage2 37A (version 2) (version 2) ... | reverse complement strand
GGGCTCCGATCAGATCGCCCGCATCAGCGGGGCAGGCGACGTCGTCACGGTGGACCTGCCCGCGGGCAGCGAACCGCACGGGCTGGCGATCGGCCCCGAGGGGGCGCTGTGGGCGGCGCTGGAGTCCGGCTTCGTGGTGCGCCTGCCCGCCTGACGGCCGTTTGCCGGTCCGCCGCCAGCGCGCCGCGTTGCCGGGAGTAGGTTCCCCAACGGTGCGTCAATTTCGGGGCAGAAGGGCACAGAAGTGACGATTCGGATCGTGCTGCGACGCGGCATCACGGTGTTGTCCATCGTCGGCCTGCTGGGGTGCGTTCCCGCCGCCGCGGGGTGGGCCGACCCCGAACCGGCGCCGCCGCCCGTCGACGGGGCAGTGGCCGCCGTGCCGGTCGTGGCGGCCGGGGCGCCACCGGCGCCGCCCGAGGGGGCACCACCGGTCCTGGACGGTCCGGTTCCGTCGTCGCCACCGGTGGTCAAGGAGGCGCCGGACGGGTGGACGCTCGAGCTGGCCGCCAAGGACGAATACCAGGTGGTGGTCGCGCCGCTGACCACCGCGCTGTCGTCGCGCGAGTATGAGGTCGGCGGGATCTTCACCGGAAAGCTGACCGGGCCCGAGGAGGACGAGCCGCCGCACGGGACGCTGGAGGTCGGCTACGAGATCGGCTGCGGTATCGACATGAGCACCTCCAACGGCGTCTCGCTGACCGGCACCATGGGCATCAGCCCGTCGATGGGCATCCTCGGCCTCGACGCCGCAGGCCCGCTCGAGATCGGCGTGCTGCCGACGCTGGGCGGCAACCTCGGCGGCGGGATCACGGTCGGCCTCAAACCCGGTCTGGTCAACGTCGTGCCGGTGACCAAGAAGGAATACACCGGCGACGAGCCGTGGGTCATGGTGGACCGGTTCCGGGTCAAGATCGACGGCTGCGTGGGGGAGTCGTTCCTGCGCTCGTACGCCTACCTGTCCCGCTCGACGGACGAGTCGGACGCCATCGTCGCCTGGTACGGCGTCACCAAGAAGGTCTGATCACTGGAAGCGCTTGAAACAGCGCCCCTGATCGGCGCCGAGCACCCCGACGCGGAACGCGTCGATGCGGGAGAAGCCGGACGGCACCGATTCGCCGTTGACGTCGCTGGCGGCCAGTCCGTTGGTCAGCATGCCCGACACCGCCTCGTCGACGTCGCCGGCGGTCAACACGACCGTGCGCCCGTCGTCGGAGCCGCTCGGCGCCGCGAGCTTGGCGGTGGCGACCCCGGTCAGACACGCCGTGCGCAGCGCCGCCTGGGCGGTGTCGAGCGCCACCCCGCCGTGCTGGTGCTGGATGGCCTGCATGTACCGCGAGGTCAACACCGAGTAGGCGGTGTTGTCGCCGATGGCCAGCGACACCGACTTCGCGCTGTCGCGCTTCTGGCCCATCGCTTCGAGTTCGGGCAGGTTGACCACGATGGTGTTGGTCGCCGGGCAGTACGACACCGGCGGACTGGGTCGGGCGTCGGGACAGTCGGCGGGTTCGAAGCTCAGCTCCGGCGGGTCGGCGGGTGCGAACAGTGTGTTCATCGCGTCGACGATGGACTGCACCGATGCCTCGGTGACGGGCAGTTCACCGCTCTGGTCCTGGGGCAGCATGGTCGGCAGATCACCACGGCGCTGGGCGATTTCGCGCATGTCGATCGACTTGCACGCCTCGACGCCGTCGGTGAAGCCGAACTGGAACGCCGAGACGCGCTCGAACGCCGATCCGTGCTCGTCGAATCCGGCAGCGGGGTTGTCCTCACTGAGCAGTGGGTCGGCGACGCTGATGACCGACGCCAGCACGTTGTTGAGGCCGTCGCTGGTGTTGACCGTGAACCGCTCCGAATTGCCCTCGGCGATCCAGCGCAGGTAGGTACCGGCGAGGCAGTCGGCCCGCTGTTCGGACACCAGCGTCGGTGTCGACTTGGCGCCCTGCCCCGACTGCAGCAGCACCGCGTGTCCGTACTCGTGGGCGAGGATCATCACCACGCCCATCTCGCCGAACTCGTCGGCCACATCCGGCAGCATCTCGCTGCGGTCCCACCCGATGGTGTTGTTGGACTTGCAGAACCCGGCGTTGACGAGTTGGTACGTGTCCAGGTCGCAGAACTCGGTGGCGTCAAAACCGTTGGCGTCCCAGGAGATCAACGCCCGCACGCGTTTGAACTCGCCGTCGAAGTGGTCGCGGTAGACGGCTCCCCAGAAGTCCTCGATGTCGCTGATCGCCTGGCGGGCCAGTTCGTCGATGTCGCCACCGTCGGTGCCCTGCACGACGCGGGTCGGCGCGGCAGCGTCGTCGCGCAGCCCGGAGGGCCCGTCGGTGGCAGGCATGCCCGCGACGCGGAACGGGTCGTCGAACACCGAGACGGCCCGGCCCTGCAGCGTCGCGGTGCACGACGTCACCATCAGCGCGCAGATGCCCGCCGCCAGCACGGCACCCAGCGGGTGTCGACGCGTCATAGAGGCCGCCTTTCGGGTAGGGCATCAGGATAGGAAGTAATCAGCCGGCGCGTAAACGTTCCAGCGCCTCGCGCACGCGGGCCCCGTCGGTGGTGGCCCAGAACGGCGGCAACGACGCCCGCAGGTAGCCGCTGTAGCGGGCGGTGGCCATCCGGGAGTCGAGCACCGCCACCACGCCGCGGTCGTTGACGGTGCGCAGCAGCCGCCCGGCGCCCTGGGCCAGCAGCAGCGCGGCGTGGCTGGCGGCGACGGCCATGAATCCGTTGCCGCCGCGCGCGGCGACGGCCCGCTGGCGTGCGGTCAACAACGGGTCGTCCGGGCGGGGGAACGGGATGCGGTCGATGAGCACCAGCGACAGCGACGGCCCCGGCACGTCGACGCCCTGCCACAGCGACAGCGTGCCGAACAGCGAGGTTTCGGGGTCCTCGGTGAACTGCTTCACCAGCGCGGATGTGGTGTCCTCACCCTGGCACAGCACCGGGGTGTCCAACCGCTCGCGCATCACCTCGGCGGCCGACTTGGCCGCGCGCATCGACGAGAACAGGCCGAGTGTGCGCCCGCCGGCGGCGGTGATCAGCGCCGCGATCTCGTCGAGTTGTTCGGCGGACCCGGTGCCGTCGCGGCCCGGCGGCGGAAGATGCGCGGCGACATAGAGGATGCCCGCCTTGGCGTGGTCGAACGGCGATCCGACGTCGAGGCCGCGCCACTTGACCCCCTCGCCCGCGAGCCCCCACGCCGCGGCCATCGCGTCGAACGAGCCGCCGATGGTCAGCGTTGCCGAGGTGAGTACGGCCGTCGAGTCCTCGAACAGCCTGTCCCGCAACAACCTCGACACCGACAGCGGGGCGACCCGCAGCGTCGCCCGGGTGGCGCCGCGGATCTCCTCGTGTGCCAGCCACACCACGTCGGTGCGGTCGGGTATGGCGGGTAGGAACGAGTCGAGGATGCGCGCCGCGGTGTCGCCGAGGTCGGTGAGCGCCGTGACGGCCTCGGCGCGCGCGGCGGCGGCCTTCGGATCGCTGGGGCTGGTGTCGATGGCCGACCGGGCGCGGTGCGCGGCGTCGCGCACCGCCGTCAGATAGGTGGCCAGTTCGTCGTCGAGTGTGTCGATGCGTCCGGGGGGGCCGTCGTGAATGGCCGACGACAGCGTCGCGGTGGCGGCCTCCAGTCGTTGTGCGAGTTCGGGATCCACCAGTCGCGCGGCCCGGCGGTGTGCGACGCCGAGGTTGGTCGCCGACAGCTCGGCCGTCGCGACCGAGGTGACCCGGTCGACGAGTTCGTGCGCCTCGTCGACGACGAGCAGGTGATGTTCGGGCAGCACCGCGGCGTCGGAGATCGCGTCGATCGCCAGCAGCGCGTGGTTGGTGACGATGACATCGGCGGTACCGGCCCGGGCGCGGGCCTTCTCGGCGAAGCAGTCGGTGCCGAACGGACAGCGGGCCATCCCGACGCACTCCCGCGCCGACACGCTCACCTGCGACCACGACCGGTCGGGCACACCGGGCGCCAACTCGTCGCGGTCGCCGGTGTCGGTCGTCGACGACCAGGCGATCAGCCGCTGCACGTCGCGGCCCAGCGCGGTGGCCGCCACCGGCTCGAACAGCTCCTCCTGCGACATGTCATCGGGTTCGGCGGTAGCGCCGTTGTGGATCTTGTTGAAGCACAGGTAGTTTCCCCGCCCCTTTAGTAGGGCGAATGTCGGGCGGCGGGGCAGGTCGTCGGCAAGCGACTCGGCCAGCCGAGGCAGGTCGCGGTCGACGAGCTGGCGCTGCAGGGCGATGGTCGCCGTCGACACCACCACCGGCTCGTCGGTGGCGACCGCGCGGGCGATCGCGGGCACCAGGTAGGCCAGCGACTTGCCGGTGCCCGTGCCGGCCTGCACCGCCAGATGCTCGCCGGTCTCGAAGGCCTGCGCGACCGCCTCGGCCATGGCGATCTGGCCGGGGCGTTCCGCACCACCCAGCGCGGCGACCGCCTTGGCCAGCAGATCGGTGACGTCCGACGTGATGGCTCCTAGGTAGTGGGCGGGATGATCCGGGTGGGGACGGCGGGCTCGCCCCGCGAGAGCTTCAGCCCGTCCCACGGCAGGCTACGCAGTCCCTCCTTGACCCGCCGGCGCGCGGCCTCCAGATCGAAGTCGCCGACGGGTTCACCCTCTCGGACCAGGTCGACGGTGAGCGTGCGGCCGGATTCGGCGGGCGGGGGGCCGTAGGGGGGGACGATCTCCTCAAGGATTGTGCCGCTCGGTTTGCAGCTGCGCAGGGCCTGTTTGCGCCCCCCGTGGGATTCCTTGCGGCTGCTGCGCTTCTTCACCGGCATGCCGTCCACCTCGACCAGCTTGTAGACCATGCCCGCGGTCGGTGCGCCCGAACCGGTGACCAACGCGGTGCCCACGCCGTAGCTGTCGACGGGTTCGGCGCGCAGCGCGGCGATCGCGTACTCGTCGAGGTCCCCGGACACCACGATGCGGGTCTTGGTGGCACCGAGTGTGTCGAGCTGTTCGCGCACCTGCCGCGCCATCACCCCCAGATCGCCGGAGTCGATGCGCACCGCGCCGAGCTCGGTGCCGGCCACCTCGATCGCGTTGGCGACGCCGGTGCGGATGTCGTAGGTGTCGACCAGCAGGGTGGTGCCCAAACCGAGCGCGTCGACCTGCGCCTTGAATGCCGCTTTCTCGTCCGGTCCCGAACTGGTGGTGTGCAACAGCGTGAACGCGTGCGCGCTGGTGCCCAGCGCCGGAACGCCGTAGCGGCGCTGCGCCTCCAGATTCGACGAGCCGGCGAAGCCCGCGAGGTAAGCCGCGCGGGCGGCGGCGACCGCGGCGTGCTCGTGGGTGCGCCGCGAACCCATTTCGATCAGCGGGCGGTCCCCGGCGGCGCTGACCATGCGCGCCGCCGCGGACGCGATCGCGGTGTCGTGGTTGAAGATCGACAGCGTGAGCGTCTCCAGCAGTACGCATTCGGCGAAGGTGCCGTGCACGGACAGCACCGGGGAACCGGGGAAGTACAGCTCGCCCTCGGCATACCCGTCGACATCGCCGCGGAATCGGTAGTCGGCGAGGTACGCGAGCGTGTCGTCGTCGAGGAAGTCCGACAGCGTCGACAGCGTCGCGTCGTCGAAGGTGAACTGCGCCAAAGCTTCCACGAACCGCGCGGTGCCCGCCACCACGCCGTAACGCCTCCCCTCCGGGAGTCGGCGGGCGAACACCTCGAACGTCGTGCGCCGGTGGGCAGTGCCGTCGCGTAGCGCCGCGGCGAGCATCGTCAGCTCGTACTTGTCGGTAAGCAGCGCGGTTGACGTCACGATGCAACCGTAGTGCTCTAGCAGGGGCAGGAGCCCCGCTATCCTGAAGAGCATGGTTACACCGGCGAAGACCCGACCGGGGACTCGCGAGGAAATCGATGTCGGCACCCTCGACGCAACGGATGCGCCGTGGGTGACCATCGTGTGGGACGACCCGGTGAATCTGATGACCTACGTGACCTATGTCTTCCAGAAGCTGTTCGGCTACAGCGAGCCGCACGCGACCAAGCTCATGCTCCAGGTGCACAACGAGGGCAAGGCCGTCGTGTCGTCGGGCACCCGGGAGGCGATGGAGGTCGACGTGACCAAGCTGCATGCCGCTGGCCTGTGGGCGACCATGCAACAGGACCGCTGACAAGACAGTGCGCAAATGGAAACGGGTCGACGGCGCCGACGGCCCGCGCTTCCGTTCTGCGCTGGCCCCCCATGAAGCGGCGCTGCTGACCAGCCTGGCGACGTCGCTGATCGACATGCTGGACGAACGTGAATCGTCCTCTCCCGCCGACGAACTCGAAAAGATCACCGGTATGAAGACCGGTCATTCGAAGCCGCCGCAGGATGAGACGATGAAGCGGCTGCTGCCGGACTTCTTCCGCTCGTCCACCGACCATCCGGCCGGGTCGGCGATGGCCGAGAGCCTCAACAGCGCGCTGCGCAGCCTGCATGAGCCGGAAATCATCGATGCGAAACGTCAAGCGGCGCAACGATTGTTGGCGACCATACCGGCGAACGGCGGCAAGTTCGAACTCACCGAGGACGATGCGCACGCGTGGGCCGCGTCGGTCAACGACCTGCGGCTGGCGCTGGGCACCATGCTCGGCGTGACCGCCGACGGCCCACACCAGCTGCCACCGGATCACCCGATGGCCGGCCACTTGGACGTCTACCAGTGGCTGACGGTCCTGCAGGAGTACCTGGTACTCGGAATCATGGGGAAGTGATATGGGGTCCATCACCGACGTCGGCGGAATCCTGGTCGGTCAGCACCACCGGTTGGACGCCGACGTCGAGCTGGGGTCGGGGTGGGCCACCGGCACCAGCGTCGTGCTGACCCCGCCCGGGACCGTCGGCGCGGTCGACGGCCGCGGCGGCGCGCCCGGCACCCGCGAGACCGACATGCTCGATCCGATCAACTCGGTGCGCCACATCGACGCGGTGGTGCTGTCCGGCGGCAGCGCGTACGGGCTGGCCGCCGCCGACGGGGTGATGACGTGGCTGGAGGAGCAGGGCCGCGGGGTGGCATTGGACGGTGGCGTGGTGCCGATCGTGCCCGCCGCGGTGGTGTTCGACCTGCCGGTGGGCGGGTGGCAGTGCCGACCGACCGCGGAATTCGGCTACGCCGCGGCCGCCGGCGCGGGCACCGAGGTGGCGATCGGCTCGGTGGGTGCGGGCACCGGGGCGCGCGTCGGGGTGCTCAAGGGCGGTGTGGGCACCGCGTCGACGACGCTGGACTCCGGGGTGACGGTCGGCGCCCTGGTGGTGGTCAACGCCGCCGGTGACGCCATTGACCCGGCGACCGGGCTGCCGTGGCAGGCCGACCAGATCGAGGAGTTCGGGCTGGTGGCGCCGCCCGCCGACCAGATCGCGGCCTACGCCGACCGGCACACCGAGCTCAGCCCGCTGAACACCACGATCGCCGTCGTCGCCACCGACGCCAAGCTCAGCAAGGCCGCCTGCCGGCGGGTCGCGGTGGCCGCCCACGACGGGTTGGCCCGCACCATCCGGCCGTGCCACACCCCGCGGGACGGGGACACGGTGTTCGCGCTGGCCACCGGGGCGGTCGAGGTCCCGCTCGATCCCAGAACCCCGGCATCGATGTCGCCGGAGGTGCCCGCGATCACCGCGATCGGAGCCGCGGCGGCCGACTGTCTGGCCCGTGCGGTGCTGGTCGGAGTGCTGGCGGCCGAGTCGGTGGCCGGAATACCGACCTATCGGGACGTGTTGCCCGGTGCGTTCGAGTGAGTTCTTCCGCTTGACTGGGTGCAGCTGGCGGGTTGGCGCTGGAATACAGTTTCGCGGGAGAAAGGAGCGGTCTTGCTGGTGATCCGAGCCGACCTCGTTGACGCGATGGTCGCGCACGCCCGCGAGGACCACCCCGACGAGGCGTGCGGGGTGATCGCCGGTCCGGAGGGCTCTGACCGGCCGGAGCGCTTCATCAAGATGACCAACGCCGAGCGGTCGCCGACCTTCTACCGGTTCGACTCGGGCGAGCAGCTGGCGGTGTGGCGGCAGATGGACGCCAACGACGAGGCGCCGATCGTCATCTACCACTCGCACACCGCGACCGAGGCCTATCCCAGCCGCACCGACATCTCATACGCGTCGGAACCCGACGCCCACTACGTGTTGGTGTCGACGCGCGATCCCGATCAGCACGAGCTGCGCAGCTACCGGATCATCGACGGCGTCGTCACCGAGGAGCCCGTCAAGATCGTCGAGCAGTACTAGAAAGGCTTACCCATGGCAGTCACCGTGTCGATCCCGACCATCCTGCGCACCCACACCGGTGGTGAGAAGCGGGTCACCGCCGACGGCGCCACGCTGGGCGAGGTCATCAAGGACCTGGAGTCGAACTACGCCGGCATCTCCGAGCGGCTGATGGACAAGGACAACCCCGGCAAGCTGAACCGCTACGTCAACATCTACGTCAACGACGAGGACGTGCGGTTCTCCGGCGGGCTGGACACCGCGATCTCCGACGGCGACACGGTGACCATCCTGCCCGCCGTCGCAGGCGGTTGACCCGTGACGTTCGGCCATCCGCGAGACTGCGGTTGCTGCGCACCGCACTCGCACTTTCGCGCGGTAACTACAGTCTCGAGGCTCGGGTGGTGATGACGTGACCCGGTACGACTCGCTGTTGGAGGCGCTGGGCAACACCCCGCTGGTCGGCCTGCCGCGGTTGTCACCGCGGTGGAGCGACGAGGACGGGGCGCCGCACGTGCGGCTGTGGGCCAAACTCGAGGACCGCAACCCCACCGGTTCCATCAAGGACCGGGCGGCGCTGCGGATGATCGAGGACGCCGAACAGCGCGGGCTGCTGCAACCGGGTTCGACGATCCTCGAACCGACGAGCGGCAACACCGGCATCTCGCTGGCGATGGCGGCCCTGCTCAAGGGCTACCGGTTGATCTGCGTGATGCCGGAGAACACCTCGATCGAACGACGCCAACTGCTCGAACTCTACGGCGCGAAGATCATCTTCACGCCCGCCGAGGGTGGTTCCAACACCGCCGTCGCCCACGCGAAAGAACTTGCGCAACAGAATCCTTCGTGGGTGATGCTGTATCAGTACGGCAACGAGACCAACTCGCTGGCGCATTACGAGGGCACTGGACCCGAGCTTCTCGCCGACCTGCCGGAGATCACCCACTTCGTCGCGGGGCTGGGCACCACCGGCACGCTGATGGGCACCGGACGGTTTCTGCGCGAGCACAAGCCGGACGTGAAGATCGTCGCCGCCGAACCGCGTTACGGCGAAGGCGTTTACGCGCTGCGCAACATCGACGAGGGGTTCATCCCCGAGCTGTACGACCCCGAGGTGTTGACGACGCGTTACTCCGTCGGGTCCTACGACGCGATCAAACGCACCCGCGAACTGGTTCAGGTCGAAGGCATCTTCGCCGGCATCTCGACGGGCGCGGTGTTGCACGCCGCGTTGGCCATGGCCGCCAAGGCGGTCAAGGACGGCGAGACCGCCGACATCGCGTTCATCGTCGCCGACGCCGGATGGAAGTATCTGTCGACCGGTGCGTACGCCGGTAGCCTTGATGACGCCGAAGACGCGTTGGAAGGGCAACTATGGGCGTGAGCGGTCCGAGCTACGCTCCCTCGCCGCAGCCGAAGAAGCGACCCACATGGGTGGTCGGCGGTGTGACCATCGTCAGCTTCGTCGTGCTGCTGTGGGTGATCGAGCTGTGGGACGCGCTCACCAACCACCGCCTCGACAACAACGGCATCCGGCCGCTGGAGTCCGACGGGCTGTGGGGCATCCTGTTCGCGCCGCTGCTGCACTCGAACTGGGATCACCTGATCGCCAACACCGTGCCCGCGCTGGTGCTCGGCTTCCTGATGACGCTGGCCGGCATGTCGCGGTTCATCTTCGCCACCGCGATCGTGTGGATCGTCGGCGGCTTCGGCACCTGGCTGATCGGCAACGTCGGCGCGCACTGCCCGTACGTCGGGGTGCGCTGCGAGACCAACCACATCGGCGCTTCCGGGCTGATCTTCGGCTGGCTGGCGTTTCTGATCGTGTTCGGGTTCTTCACCCGCAAGGTGTGGGAGATCGTCGTCGGCGTGATCGTGCTGCTGGTCTACGGCAGCGTGCTGCTGGGCGTGCTGCCCGGCACGCCGGGGGTGTCGTGGCAGGGCCACTTCTGCGGTGCGGTCGCCGGCGTGCTGGCGGCGTATCTGCTGTCGGGTCCGGAACGCAAGGCTCGGCAGCGACGCAAACTCAGCGCGACGAACCCGTACCTGACGCCGTGACCGACACCGCAGCGCGCGATCTGCCCGTCGGCATCTTCGATTCCGGCGTGGGCGGGTTGACCGTGGCGCGGGCCATCATCGACCAGTTGCCCCACGAGCACATCGTCTACGTCGGCGACACCGGCAACGGTCCGTACGGACCGCTGACCATCCCGGAGATCCGCGCGCACGCCCTCGCGATTGGCGACGATCTCGCCGCGCGCGGGGTCAAGGCGCTGGTGATCGCGTGCAACTCCGCGTCGGCGGCGTGCCTGCGCGACGCCCGCGAGCGGTACGCGCCGGTGCCCGTCGTCGAGGTGATCCTGCCCGCGGTGCGACGCGCGGTGGCCACCACGCGCAACGGGCGCATCGGCGTGATCGGCACCGAGGCCACCATCGCGTCGGGGGCCTATCAGGACGCCTTCGCCGCAGCCCGCGATATCGAGGTGTTCGCGGTGGCGTGCCCGCGGTTCGTCGACTTCGTCGAGCGGGGGGTGACCAGCGGGCGGCAGGTGCTCGGGCTGGCCGAGGGCTACCTGGAGCCGCTACAGCGCGCCGGGGTGGACACCCTGGTGCTGGGGTGCACGCACTACCCGATGCTGTCCGGGCTGATCCAGCTGGCGATGGGCGAGTCGGTGACGCTGGTGTCAAGCGCCGAGGAGACCGCCAAGGATCTGCTGCGGGTGCTCACCGAACTGGATTTGCTGCGCCCCCACCCGGACGACCCCGCCGCCGTGGTCACCCGCCACTTTGAGTCCACCGGTGACCCTGAGACGTTCACCACACTGGCCGCTCGTTTCCTTGGTCCGACTCTCGATCGGGTCCGTCCTGTTCAGCGTCACGTCGGGGCGAAGAGATGATTTCGGTCGCGCAAACGGGCGATGTTTTCGTCACATCTCAAGTGGGCATGGCAAGCTAGTGTCCGTGCGAATCACCGTTCTCGGTTGCTCCGGCAGTGTCGTCGGGCCTGATTCGCCAGCGTCCGGATACCTGGTATCCGCCCCCGATACGCCGCCGTTGGTGCTCGACTTCGGCGGCGGAGTGCTCGGCGCGCTTCAGCGCCACGCCGATCCCAACGCCGTGCACGTGCTGCTGTCGCATCTGCACGCCGACCACTGCCTGGACCTGCCCGGCCTGTTCGTCTGGCGCCGCTATCACCCGTCGCCCGCCCAGGAGCGCGGCGTGATGTACGGCCCGGCCAACACCTGGGCGCGGCTGGGTGCGGCCTCATCGCCCGAGGGCGGCGAAATCGACGATTTCTCAGACCTTTTCGAGATCCGGCACTGGGTCGACGGGCAGTCCGTGCAGATCGGCGCCCTGCAGGTGGAGCCGCGGCTGGTGTGTCACCCCACCGAGTCGTACGGCATGCGGTTGACCGACCCGTCCGGCGCCGTGCTGGTCTACAGCGGCGACACCGGGTACTGCGATCAGTTGATCGACCTCGCGCGCGATGCCGACGTGTTCCTGTGCGAGGCGTCGTGGACGCACTCACCGGACCGCCCGCCGCGGTTGCACCTGTCCGGTACCGAGGCCGGCCGCGCCGCCCGCGAGGCCGGGGTGTCCGAACTGCTGCTCACCCACATCCCGCCGTGGACCTCGCGGGAGGACGTCATCAGCGAGGCGAAGGCAGAATTCGACGGTCCCGTTCACGCCGTGGTGTGCAACGAGACGTTCGAGGTCACGCGGTCCTGAGAAGCGTCGGGCCCAACGGATAGGGTTGGGCCGTGTCCACACGAGAAGACGGCCGGCGCGACGACGAACTGCGGCCGATCCGCATCACCCGCGGATTCACCTCGCATCCGGCGGGCTCGGTGCTGGTTGAGTTCGGCGAGACCCGCGTCATGTGCACGGCCAGCGTCACCGAGGGCGTGCCGCGCTGGCGCAAGGGTTCGGGGCTGGGCTGGCTGACGGCCGAGTACGCGATGCTGCCCGCCGCCACCCACGAGCGCTCGGACCGCGAGTCGGTGAAGGGCAAGGTCGGCGGGCGCACCCAGGAGATCAGCCGGCTGGTCGGCCGGTCGCTGCGCGCGTGCATCGATCTCGGCGCGCTGGGGGAGAACACCATCGCGATCGACTGCGACGTGCTGCAGGCCGACGGCGGCACCCGCACCGCGGCGATCACCGGGGCCTATGTGGCGTTGGCCGACGCGGTGACCTGGCTGGGCGCGGCGGGCAAGCTCACCGACCCGCGGCCGCTGTCCTGCGCGATCGCAGCGGTCAGCGTCGGCGTTGTCGACGGCCGCGTCCGGGTGGACCTGCCGTACAGCGAGGACTCGCGCGCCGAGGTCGACATGAACGTCGTCGCCACCGACACCGGCACGCTGGTCGAGATCCAGGGCACCGGTGAGGGCGCGACGTTCCCGCGCTCGACGCTGGACAAGATGCTCGACGCCGCGATGGCCGCCTGTGATCAGATCTTCGAAATCCAACGCGCCGCACTGGAATTGCCCTATCCCGGCAAACTCCCCGAGTCGCCGGAGCCGCCGAAGAAAGCGTTCGGAAGCTGACCGAGTTGCTGGTGGCCAGCCGCAACCGCAAGAAGCTGGCCGAGTTGCGTCGCGTGCTCGAGGCGGCGGGCATCACCGGTCTGACGCTGTTGTCGCTCGACGACGTCGACGCGTTCGAGGAGGCGCCGGAGACCGGTGCGACGTTCGAGGAGAACGCGTTGGCCAAGGCGCGCGACGCGTTTCGTGCGACCGGGGTGGCGACCGTCGCCGACGACTCCGGCCTCGAGGTGGCCGCGCTCAACGGCATGCCCAGGGTACTGTCGGCGCGCTGGTCGGGACGGCACGGCGATGATGCCGCCAACACCGCGCTGCTGCTGGCCCAGCTGCGCGACATCCCCGACGAGCGGCGCGACGCGGCGTTCGTGTCGGCGTGCGCGCTGGTGACGGCGGCGGGGGAGACGGTGGTGCGCGGGGAGTGGCCGGGCCGCATCGCGCACGAACCGCGCGGGGACGGCGGTTTCGGCTACGACCCGGTGTTCGTGCCAACGGGCTCGACGCGCACCGCCGCGGAGCTGAGCCCGGCGGAGAAGGACGCGCAGTCGCATCGGGGCCGGGCGCTGGCGCTGCTGGTGCCCGCGCTGCGCGAACTGGCGTCGGCGTAAGGCTTGGTTCTGCGTCTACGGCTGTGATTTCGCGGTCCGGCACAGCCGTGAGCGCAGAATTCAGACGAGGTAACCGTCGAGGAAGTCACGCAGCGCGGTCGCGAGATGGCCGACCCCGGCGTCGTTGACCTTCGCGAGCAGGATGATGCCCTGATACTGCGCCAGCAGTGCGTGGGCCAGTCGATCGGGATCGGCGCCCGCGCGCAGCGCGCCCGCGTCGGCCGCGGCTCGGCATGCCGCCGCGAGATGGCGCTCCATGTCGGTCAGCTTGGCGGCCAGGTGGCGGCGCAGGTCGTCGTCGGTGGTGGACAACTCCGCGGCGAAGTTGCCGAACGGGCAGCCGACCGCGCGGCCGAACTGCTTCTCGAGGGCGGTCTGGATGTCCTGGATCGCCTCGGGTACCGCGCGCAGGGTCGCGGCGGGGCTGGCCGCCGGCGTGCTGGCCAGCCGCCGCCGGAACACCTCGGCGTGCAGGTCTATCACCGCCTTGCCGAGCTCGGACTTCGACGGAAAGTAGTGGTAGAAGCTGCCCTTGCGGACGTCGGCGGCGCGGCACAACTCGTCGACGCCGACCGCCTGATAGCTGCGTTCCAGGAACAGCCGCGCGGCCGTCGCGACGATCCGCTCGCGGGCATCGGACGCGCGGGGCATGGGCCGATCGTATAAATAGTTGACCGGTCGGTCAACTCGAGGTTACGGTGGGCCGATGGCAGAGGTGTTCCGAACTCCCGACGAACGGTTTGCGAATCTTTTCGGCTATGACTTCGCCCCGAACTACGTCGACGTCGACGGGCTGCGGCTGCACTACCTCGACGAGGGGCCGCGCACGGGCAGGCCGATCGTCTGCTTCCACGGCGAACCGAGTTGGGCATACCTGTACCGCAAGATGATTCCCCCGTTCGTCGCGGCCGGCCATCGCGTTGTGGTGCCCGACTACGCCGGCTTCGGGCGCTCGGACAAGCCGACGGACCGGCGCTGGTACAGCTACGACCGCCACACCAAGCTGGTGTCCCGGGTGCTGGGCGGACTCGGGCTGTCCGACGCGATCGTCATCGTGCAGGACTGGGGCGGGCCGATCGGACTGCGCTGGGCCGTCGAGAACGCCGATCACGTTGGCGCGCTTGCGATTCTGAACACCGGCCTGTTCACTGGACGGGTGTCGAAGGGCTTCCTGGCGTGGCGGGACTTCGCCGAACGCAACCCGGACCTGCCCGTCGGGTTCGTCATTCAGAGCGCGACCACCACCGACCTGCCCGAAGACATCCTCGCCGCCTACGACGCCCCGTTCCCGACCGCTGAGTCGAAGGCCGGCGCGGCGCAGTTCCCGCTGCTGGTGCCGACGGCCGAGGATGCGCCGGGAGCACAGGAGATGCGCGCGGTGATCGACGCGTTGGCGCGGTGGCAGAAGCCCGCACTGGTCGCGTTCTCCGATTCCGATCCGGTGTTCCCGTATCCGAAATCCGGACAGGCGTTCGTCGACCTGCTGCCGACGGTGACCGAGCAGGTGCGGATCTCCGGCGCCGCGCACTTCCTGCAGGAGGACCGCGGCGAACTGATCGCCGACGAGGTGCTCAAGCACCTCATGTGAGGTTGAACCGCTCCTTGATGTCGCCGGTCTGCACGTGTTCGACGATGATGCCGACCAGCGGGATGGTCCCCGCCAGCAGCACACCGACCGTCTTGGCGATCGGCCAGCGCACCTTGACCGCGAGGTTCGCGGTGAACAACAGGTAGACGAAGTACACCCAACCGTGCACGACGGCGATCCAGCCCAGCGAGTCGTCGTGAAAGACGTACTTCATCACCATCTCGTAGCAGAGGGCGATGAGCCAGATGCCGGTCACCCACGCCATCACGCGATATCCGGTCAGCGCCTTGCGAATGGACTCCACTGGGGCGGCGGTGCTGTCGGTCATGGGGCCGGTTGTTCCTTCTCTGTCTTGGCGGTCTTCTCGGCCAGTGCGGCGAGGTAGGCGTTGTACTCGCGCAGGGCCGGATCGTCGTCGTCGACGGATGTGTTTGCCGCGCGCGGCCTTTCGGGCAGCAGGTCGGCCGGGATCTCGGTGAGCACGTCGCGCTTCTTCGGTTCGGGCGGCGCATCCTCGTAGCGCACGAACTTGTAGTAGGCGTAGACGACGAACCCGGCGAACATCGGCCACTGTAGGGCGTAGCCGAGGTTCTGGAAGTCGCCCGAGGCGGACTCGAAGCGGGTCCACTGCCACCACGCCAGCCCCAGGCAACCCAGAAAGCCGACGATCACCAGGACGATGAGCGCCGGTCTCCTACGCCGCGTAGTCGACACGTTGCAACGGTACCGCGCGCACCAGACTGCCCGCGCCGCGTCCCGTGGCGACCGCCGCATGCCGGGGTACGATCGCCACGCCGCGGGCGTGATGGAACGGCAGACATGCCGGCTTTAGGTGCCGGTGCTCGGAAGAGCGTGTGGGTTCGAATCCCACCGCCCGCACTCTCGGCGTCAGGCCCGTGTGGCGAAGTACTTCTGCGCGTCGCGCGGGATGAGCCCCATGCCGGCCTTCATCAGCGGCGCAAACGCCTTGAACGGCAGCGCGACCCCGGGCTTCGGCTCCAGCGCCAGCACCCAGGTGAACAGCGTCTGGTCGCCGTCCGGTTCGACGATGTAGTCCTCGGCGAAGCGCCGGAACACCGGCACCGTCGCCTCGTACACGTAGAAGGCGTGGCTGCGGCCCTCGTCCCAGCGGTAGTAGCGCTCCCGGACCGTCGCGCCGGGCAGGGGACTGACCTCGCGGGTGGTGCCGACGCCGAATGGGCGCGGCGAGGTCCAGGTGAGCGTTCCCAGTTTGTTCGTCCACGCCGTCAGCGACTTCTCGGACACCAGCGACGCCCAGACCTGGTCGGCCGGGGCGGCGAATTTCTTCTGGAAACGGAAGACGTGCGGCGCCGACGTGAGGAAGTCGTCGTCAGCGGGTTCAAGCGGATACCAGCGGGTCATGGCTGATCATCATTGCAGCCCGCCGCGCGGTTGCCGCGGTTACTGGACGGCCAGATCCGACGGCGGCGCGTCGGCCTGGGTCCGGAAGCAGACCAGCCCGCTGCCGAAGCTGACCACCGCGACCACCCCGGCCGCGATCGCCAGCCAGCCCTCGGCCGCGGTCCAGGACGCCAGGCACAGCGCCGCGGCGATGATCGCAATGAACACCAGGAAAAGCCCGCCCGTGGCGGTCGCTTCCGCCCTGCCGTCGTGAGTCATGCCGGCTTTGTGCCCATTCGGCGCGCCGACAAAACGCGCTTATGCCGCACATCACCCGGTCTTGCGAACGGGATATCCGTTCTGTTCGGCCAGCGAGCGCAGCTGACGCAGCGCGAATCGGCGAGCCCGCCCGGACTCGGGGATCAGGATGCCGGCCCAGACCCCTTCGGCGCCGGGGGTCGTACACGCGGCCCGGGCGCACTGCCACCGCAGCGGACAGGACCGGCACAGCGCCTTGGCCCCCTCATCGGCGATGGTCGTCCACCGGTCCGGTTCGCGGGTGCATGGGGCCTGGTACGCCTCGTCGCGGGGGACCGGGGCCACGGACGTCCGTTGGCCGCGCAGCGGGGTCGGCGCGGGCGGTTGTCTGTGGTACTGCACTGCGTGGCCTTCCTCGATTCATGCCGGTATTCAGCACCGACGTCAACAATACGTTTGTATGGTAGACACGATACAAACGTATTGTCTACTCTGTCGATGTGACCACGAAAATCACCGACCGATGACGGCGGTGTCGGAGCGTCACCACCTCCACGGTGACGAGCACAAGAAACTCGAGCGAATCCGCGACGCCGCCCTGAAGAGCTTTGCGACCAAGGGTGCGGCGGCCACCTCGCTGCGGTCAGTGGCCGCCGACGCCGGGGTGTCGCTCGGCCTGGTGCAGCACCACTTCGCCACCAAGGCCGGGCTGATCAAGGCCGTCGACGACTACGTCCTGTCCGTGGTGATCGACGTCGTCGCGCGGCCGGCCACCCCCCATCCCCGCGACTCGATCGCCGATATGGGTAGCCGCGTCACCACGCTGCTGCTGGAACATCCGGACGTGGTGGACTACTTCGGCCGTGCGCTGATCGACGGTAGCGAGTTGGGGGTGACGATCTGGGACACCCTCGCCGCGTTCGGCATGGCGCGCTGGAACGCCCGCAAGGAGAACGGTGAGGCGCGCCCGGACATCGACGTCACGTGGGCCGCGCTCAACTCGTTGGTGCTGGCGCTGGGCACACTGATCGTGCGCGACCACATCGAGCGCCAGATACCCGGTGCGTTCTCGAGTCCCGAACAGCTCGAGCGCTGGCAGGAGTCGGTCAACACCCTGCTGCGCGAGGGCCTGTTCAACCGCAACAACGAGTCGTCTTCTTAAAGCTGTTCGGCGGCAACCCGTTTGCGGTAAGTGCTGGGCGTCTCGCCGCTGAACTGCGTGAACGCGCGGGTGAACGAACTGAGGCTGTCGAACCCGACCGCCGAGGCCGTCTCCTGTACGGAGGTGTCCGGGGCCGCCAACAACGCCATCGCCCGCAGCATCCGCGCATGCAACAGATACGTCCGCCACGGAAGTCCGAGCGTGTCGGCGAACAGCCTGCGCAGCGTGCGCTCCGACACCGACACCGCGCGACTGACCTCCTCCGCGGTCACCGACGCCAAATGCGCCTTGGTGTAGGCCATCGCGGCCGCCACGATCGGGTGGTCGCTTGTTGGCAGGCTCAACGGCGCCTCGTGCTCGAGCGCCTCGGCGACCAGGTTGGCCAACGTGCGGAAGAACGTGTCGGACAACTCGTCGCCGTGTGGGCGATCGATCGGCCACCGCAGCGCGTAGATCATCATCTCCCGGATCAACGGAGACACCGCCAGGATGCGGGCCCGGTCGCCGGCGTGGGGCACCAGCGCGGGGTCGAACATCACCGCGACGGTCTTGACGTCGGGGTTCATCGTCGCCTGATGGTCCAGCCCCGCGGGCAGCCAGGCCGCCTGCTGCGGGGGCAGCAGATAGTGCGCGGTGTCGGTCTCCACCTCGACGACCCCGCCGATGGCGTATTCGATCTGGTGCACATCGTGGCAGTGCCACCCGGTGATCAGCCCGTCGCCGTGGTAGAGGAAGCTGCCGCCGGACGCCCGACCGCCGCGGCGCAGGTCGATCACCCGCCTGGCCGTTCCGGCACCCGGGTCATCGTTGGCCGTTCCGGCCAAATGTCTGTCCGAACGCGCAGAGACGGTCACCCTCGCAGACGGTACTAGTTGTCACATGAGCTTGCGCCCCGACGACCTGATCCTGGTCAGCATCGACGACCACGTGGTCGAACCGCCCGACATGTTCCTCAACCACGTGCCTGCCAAGTACAAGGACGAGGCGCCGATCGTCGTCACCGACGAACGCGGCGTCGACCAGTGGGTGTATCAGGGCCGCCCGCAGGGGGTCAGCGGGCTCAACGCGGTGGTGTCCTGGCCGGCCGAGGAGTGGGGGCGCGACCCGGCGGGCTTCGCCGAGATGCGGCCCGGCGTGTACGACGTCCACGAACGCGTGCGCGACATGAACCGCAACGGCATCCTCGCTTCGATGTGCTTTCCGACATTCACCGGGTTCTCGGCACGGCACCTCAACATGCACCGCGAGCATGTCACGTTGGTGATGGTGTCGGCGTACAACGATTGGCACATCGACGAGTGGGCGGGCAGCTACCCCGACCGATTCATCCCGATCGGCATCCTGCCGACGTGGAACCCCGAGGCGATGTGCGCCGAGATCCGCCGCATCGCCGCCAAGGGCTGTCGCGCGGTCACGATGCCGGAACTTCCCCACCTGGAAGGACTTCCGAGCTACCACGACGAGGAGTACTGGGGTCCGGTGTTCCGCACGCTGTCGGAGGAGAACGTGGTGATGTGCCTGCACATCGGCACCGGCTTCGGCGCGATCAGCATGGCGCCCAACGCGCCGATCGACAACATGATCATCCTGGCGACCCAGGTGTCGGCGATGTGCGCGCAGGACCTGTTGTGGGGCCCGGCGATGCGCAACTACCCGGACCTGAAGTTCGCGTTCTCCGAGGGTGGAATCGGTTGGATTCCTTTTTATCTAGATCGCTGCGACCGCCACTACACCAACCAGAAGTGGCTGCGCCGCGACTTCGGGGACAAGCTGCCGTCCGACGTGTTCCGTGAGCACGCACTGGCGTGCTACGTCACCGACAAGACGTCGCTGAAGCTGCGTCACGAGATCGGCGTCGACATCATCGCCTGGGAGTGCGACTACCCGCACTCGGACTGCTTCTGGCCCGACGCGCCCGAGCAGGTATTCGCCGAACTCACCGCCGCGGGCGCCGACGCGGAAGATATCGACAAGATCACGTGGCAGAACGCCTGCCGGTTCTTCGGCTGGGATCCGTTCGCGCGCACGCCCGGGGAGCAGGCGACGGTGAAGGCGCTGCGCGCCAAGGCCACCGACGTCGACACCTCGATCCGCTCCCGAAAGGAGTGGGCGCGGCTGTACCACGAAAAGCAGTTGGCCGGCGCCTAACCGCGGGTCCAACGGCCGGGCAGAAAGCATGCCGAGATGGCCGAGATCACCGACACCACGACCAGATACGCGACGATCGAGTTGCTGCTCCTGGTCGCGGTGTAGAGCGCGGTCGCGATCGTCGGCGCGAACGCGGAACCGACCACCTGCGACAGCGTGTAGCCGATCGACACGCCGCTGTAGCGGACCTCGGCGTCGAACGCCAGGCTGAACAGCGATCCGGTCACCCCCGCCGCAGGGGCCATTGCGAAGCCGAACACCAACAGCAGCGCCAGCAGAAACAGCCCCGGACGGCCGGTGTTGATCAGCGCGAACGCCGGGCCGATCGACAGCCCCATCAACACCACACCGGCCAAGAACACCGGCTTGCGGCCGTAGCGGTCCGACAGCGCCCCGCAGACCGGGTAGGTGGCAACGGCGACCACCGCGGCGATGAACACCGCGAAAAGCGCCTGGGTGCGGTCGATCCCGGCCACCGTGGTGCCGTAGGACACCAGGTACGCCACGCAGATGTAGGCGAACACGCCCTGCGACAGATAGGCGCCGGCCACCAGCAGGATCTGCCGCCAGTGCTTGCGGAACGCCTCGACGATCGGCACCCGCGCCAGCGCCGCCCGTTGCCGGACGGCGTCGAAGTCGGGACTCTCGTCGATCGACAGCCGGATGATCAGCCCGATCACAATGAGTACCGCACTGGCCAGGAACGGGATTCGCCAACCCCACGACAGGAACTGGTCGTCGGGCAGCTGTGACACGGCGTAGAACGCCAGGGTGGCGGTGGCGGTGCCGCCCGGCGCACCCATCTGCGGGAACGCCCCGTACAGGCCTTTGCGGTCGTCGGAGGCGTGCTCGACGGCCATCAGCGTGGCGCCGCCCCATTCGCCGCCGACGGCGAAGCCCTGGGCAAGCCGCAACAGCGTCAACAGGATTGGCGCGGCCATGCCGATCTGCCCGTAGGTGGGCAGCAGGCCCATCAGCACGGTGGCCCCGCCCATCGTCAACAGCGAGTACACCAGCATCCGCTTGCGCCCGACCCGGTCGCCGAAGTGGCCGAACACGATGCCGCCCAGCGGTCTGGCGACGAAGCCCACCCCGAATGTGGCGAAGGACAGCAGCAGACCCATTGCCGACGAGACGTTGGGGAAGAACAACTTCGGAAACACCAGCGCCGCCGCGGTGCCGTAGATGAGGAAGTCGTAGAACTCGACTGTGGTACCGATGAAACTGGCGATCGCCACGCGCAGCGGCGTGGTTTCCCGGGGGGACGTCGGCATGGTGAAGAGTTTGCCCTGACGCAGCGCGGCGCAGGACTGTTGTGCGGCAATCCGTGTGCGCTATGTGGGCACCGGCACGAAAATCTGCGTCGGGCTCGTCCGGCCGCGCAACACCTCCGACCCGTCGGCCGCCCAGTGGCCGCGTTCGGGCCCGGTCACGCGCTCGATCGCGGCGCCCGAGCACAGCACCCGACCCTCGAAGTCTTTGGCGCGGTCGGCGAGTCGTGCCGCCTCGTTGACGGCGTCGCCGACGACGGTGTACTCGTAGCGGTTCTCGGCGCCGATGTTGCCCGCGAACACCGGGCCGGCGGACACCCCGATCCCGAAGTCGACCGGCAACCGACGCAGTTGAGTCGACAGCGTCCGCGCGGTCGCAAGCGCGGCCGCCGCCGGGTCCTCCATCCGCAGCGGCGCCCCGAACACCGCCAGTGCCGCGTCACCCTGAAACTTGTTGATCAGCCCGTTGTGCTGGTCGACGGCGGCGACCACGATCCGGAAGAACTCGTTGAGCACCTC
>Ga0182793_1000808_pt1 | contig 21663 bp, 20 predicted proteins | sample Passage237A_FD_130498 | JGI IMG/M metagenome (GOLD analysis project Ga0182793, IMG submission 130498) | Cellulose adapted compost microbial communities from Newby Island Compost Facility, Milpitas, CA, USA - Passage2 37A (version 2) (version 2) ... | reverse complement strand
GTACCAGATCTCACGGATATACGTACGAACTCTATCCGATTATTGATAAATGCAATTATGTCATTACCAGAGTGAAGGTAGAAGGGAAATATTATTTCCTTGATGCCAGCAGCAAACTGGGCTCCGGAATTCTTCCACCTCAGCTATATAACGGGCATGCCAGAGTGATTAATAACGAAATGACTCCTGTATTCCTTTATCCTCAGGATGTGACAGAAAATTCTGTAACTACCCTGTTTATCGCGCAAACTCCCGAGGGATTAAAAGCCAGTTATAAATCAGTTCCCGGTATTTATCATTCCATGAATATCAGGAGGGAAATTGCCACCGAAGGGGAAAAAGCATATATAGAAAAATTTCAAAAAGCATTAGGCGATCCCTTCACCATTACCTCAAGTGCTATTGATTCACAGCATGCAAATGATGTTCCCATTGCTGTAAAGCTGGAAGTAGACTTTGATTTCAAAAACCAGGATTTGATTTATTTCAATCCGATATGGGTGGATGATTTCAAGGATAATCCCTTCAAATCTGAGGTAAGGAATTATCCCATTGAGATGCCTTATGGAATGAACAATATGTATATTGTGAGTTTTGCAATTCCTGAAGGATATACTGTAGATGAATTACCTAAAAACCTTACCATTAAACTGAATGAAAAAAACGACGTAGTATACAATTATAAAATCTCATATTCCGATAACGTTATTTCCCTTCAATCAAGGTTGCAAATCAACAGAACCTTTTTCACTCCTGATGAATATGATGGTTTAAGGGCATTCTTCAATCTTGTGGTAAATAAATTAAACGAAAACATAGTTTTAAAATGAACCTATCCATGAAAAAGTTCCCGATAGCAATGCTTCTGCTGTTTATCGTGGCAGAAGTATTTGTCAATAATATTTATTCTTCCGCCTCTATACCGGAAAACCTTAAGAAAAATGCCGATGCCGTTATTAGAAAAGACCATCAGAGGTTTGAGCTGAACAGTCTCAAAGACGGAGTGTTAAAAGTGCATCAGGTAATTACCATTTTAAACCCTTCAAAAAATTTCCTGGCGGCATTTGACGAGCACTATGGTACATTCAGAGAGGTAGCAGATTTTGAAGGTGTATTATATGATGCTTTTGGGCGGCCTGTTAAAAAAGTAAAAAAGAAGGACCTTTCTGATATTAATCCCACCGGCGAGAACCTGATTGCCGATAACAGGAAAAAGCAATATGATTTTTATCATCGTTCCTATCCATATACTGTTGAATATATATACCATTAAATACAGGCAAAGTTTTTATTTTCCCACATGGGTGCCGATGGTATCAGAAAAAGTAGCCGTAGAAGATTCAAGGTTTGAATTTGCAATACCTGAGCACTATCACTACAGGTACAAAGCCTTCAATTTCTACGGACAGCCGGAATAGTTAAAGAGAAAAATAAATCGGTAACCATCTGGCAGGCAAAAAACCTCGAAGCTGTTGTTTCAAAGCCTTTTAGTCCCGATTACCATGAGCTGATTCCAATGGTGATGTTTGGACCTACAGATTTCCAGATTGAAAATTATTCAGGGAACATGGCATCGTGGAATGATTTCGGAAAATTCATTGCTTCCTTAAATAAAGGGCGCGATCAGCTTCCTGAAAACATTAAAGTAAAAGTAGATGAACTTACCAGGGGAGTTTCAGATCCATTGGAAAAGATTATCAGGTTGTATGGGTTTATGCAACAAAACACCCGTTACATCAGTATTCAACTTGGAATAGGAGGCTGGCAGCCGTTTTCTGCAGAATTTGTCGGACAAAAAGGATATGGCGATTGTAAAGCCCTTACCAATTACATGCAAAGTTTAATAAAACATGCAGGAATAAAATCCTATTATGCCTTAATTAAATCGGGCGATGGAAGATACCATCTGAATACTGATTTTCCTGCCAATCAGTTTAATCACGCGATTCTTGCGGTACCTGTGGAAAACGATACTATGTGGCTGGAATGTACCAGCCAGACCATCCCGGCGGGCTTTCTGGGTTCTCAAACAGATAATCGTCCTGCGCTGCTTATTCTGGAAGACGGAGCAAAATTTGCCCAAACAAAATCATATGGAAAGGAAGAAAACACTCATATGAGAATAGTTAGCGGAGAAATAGACCAAAGCGGAATGCTGAAGTTGAAAGCAAATAATTATTACACCGGCCTCGAGCAGGAACTTCAACACGATGTGATTAATATTCTGACAAAAGACAGAATAAAAGAATTTCTCAACAGGGTTTTTGATTTGACTACGTATGATGTAAATCATTTCCGTTACAACGAAATCAAAACTGCCATTCCAAAAATTGAAGAAGATCTGGAGCTTACAGTGTATAAATATGCCACCATCACAGGAAAAAGGATGATGATTACTCCCAACGTTCTTACAAGAGGTGGGTATAATCTGACTGCAGACCCAGAAAGGAAAACAGATATTCTTATTAAATATGCCTACAAAAATACCGATTCTGTAAGCCTCCGGATACCTGATGGATATGAAGTAGAATATTAACCAACAGACGTAAACCTCGAGACAGCATTTGGAAAGTATACTACTTCTGTTAAAATTGAGGGAAATTCAATTAATTATTTCAGGCACATTGAAATAAACGGAGGGAGATATCCCGGAAGCCGGTACCAGCTATTTTCAGATTTTATGGATAAGATTTATAAAACTGACCGAGAGAGAATAGTACTTGTTAAGAAAGACCAATAATGAAACTTATTTTGCTAAATAACAGCTCTCCAACATGAGAGCCATTTTTTTAAATAAGTTATACAAACATTTACCGGAAAAATCTGTCAGATAGTACGTTATTTTACCCTCACATTAGGAAAATTAAAAAAGAAATTTGTGCTGCTGCCATTACGGGTTGGGAATGGTAAACCGGTTTACTTATTTCAGATAGGTTTGGTGTGAAAATCCGGGGAGGGTTTTCGGAGGGAATCGTATTACCAATATAAAAAATTCAAGGAGCGAATGGTGGCGGGGGAGGGCCCTCTCAGGGAAAAAGGACCGGAATGGGGGGAAAAAATCTCGTGTTATCCGGTGCAAAATCTCTTCTCAGCACAAGAATTTTCTCAAATCAGGTTACAACTTCTTTCTTTAAAGCTCCATTATTTTTTATCCTGGATAAAAAATATTCATTACTTCCCATTTAGCCTCCCTTTGTGATGAATACCCGGGGTTCTTTAAATGGAATTTATCAATCATAGCCTGATTACGTTGCTAATCCTTTTTACCCTGCATACCGGATGATATAAAATAAAAAAACAGGCTGCCCATATCTGCAGCCTGTTTAAATCTTATACAAATCTTCAGGATTAACCTAAAGCTACTCTTTTAAATGCTGTTACATTCAGGTCTTTATCAACTGATTTGATGTAATCGCCTACAGACTTTCCTGAATCTTTTACGAAAGGCTGAGCCAGCAAAGTCTGCTCTTTGAAGAAAGCATTCAGTTTACCTTCTGCAATTTTGCTGATCATGTCGGCAGGTTTGCCGGCCATTTTTGGATCGGCCTGAATTTGCTCGGTAACTACAGCTCTTTCTCTTTCCACTACATCAGCAGGAACACTGGAAGCATCCAAGGCAATGGGGTTCATAGCAGCGATTTGCATGGCCACATCTTTACCCACTTCTGCATTTTCTTTGTTCAATCCTACCAGCACACCAATTCTGTATGCTCCGTGGATGTAAGAAGAAACATAGTCGGCTTCTACTCTTTCAAATTTAGTGATACCGATTTTTTCACCAATACTTGCCAGTTTGTCGTTGATCATATCGGAAACTTTAGCTCCGTTGATTTCAACTTCGTTCAGTTCGTCGATAGATTTCACGTTGTTGGCAATAGCTGCATTGGCAATGCTTTGTGCGAAGGCAACGAATTCGGCGTTTTTACTTACGAAGTCAGTTTCGCAGCTGATGCAAAGTGCTATACCCACTTTATTATCGGGAGTGGTTTGTGCAATTACAACACCCTCTTTTGCATCTCTATCACCTCTTAAGGCGGCAACTTTAGCACCTTTTTTCCTCAGCCAATCGATAGCCGCTTCGAAATCGCCATTAGTTTCTGTTAAAGCTTTACGGCAGTCCATCATACCGGCGCCGGTAGCTTTACGCAATTTATTTATTTCTGCTGCTGTGATATTTACAGTAGACATTCCTAAAAGTTTTTAATGAAGTAATGAAATCGGCAAATTATTTACCCTTACGCTGTCCGCCACCACCGGTAGTTCTGCGTCTTGAACCGGCTGCACCACGAGACCTTCCTCCTTTACCCGGACCTTCAGACTCTGCTTCGGCCTGAAGACGGGCAGCTCTTTGTTCGTTTTCATCAGGAGTGTTGTCAGCTTCCGCTTCTTCATCTTTAGCTGCTTGTCTTTCAGCCAGTCCTTCCGCAATAGCTGCAGTGATGTACTGAGTGATTATGGCGATAGATTTGGTAGCATCGTCATTACCGGGGATTGCGAAATCTACTTTATTAGGATCGCAGTTGGTATCAACGATACCGAAAGTAGTAATTCCCAGTTTTTTTGCTTCAGATAAAGCAATATGCTCGTGACCAATGTCTACGATAAACAGGGCAGCAGGAACACGTCCGAGTTGTGCAATACCACCGAGTACTTTTTCCATTTTATCACGGTCGCGCTGAAGTTGCAGCCTTTCCTTTTTGGTAAGGCTTTCTGCGCTACCGTCTGCAAGCATTTTATCGATGCTTTGCATTTTCTTTACGCTCTTACGAACGGTATTGAAGTTGGTAAGCATACCACCCAGCCAACGTTCGGTAGCATAAGGCATGTTTACCCTTTTAGCACATTCGGTAACAATTTCCTTAGCCTGTTTTTTAGTGCCCACAAACATAATCTTCTTACCGCTGCGGGCAATCTGCTTCATGGCAGCAGCTACTTCCTGCAGGGCAGCTGTGGTTTTATTAAGGTCAATGATATGTATACCTTTCTTCTCAGCAAAGATGTATGGTAACATCTTAGGGTTCCACTTTTTCTTTAAGTGTCCGAAGTGAACGCCTGCTTCTAATAATTGCTGTTGTAATGAAGGGCTGTTTTCCATCTTGGTATAAATAAGAATTTGAAAAATTTTATGGATAAGCCATTCCTTCCCGAAAAAAGGAATGGCCAAAATCTTAAAAGATTAACGTTTAGAGAACTGGAAGCTCTTACGGGCTTTCTTCTTACCAAATTTCTTCCTCTCCACAGAGCGGGGATCGCGTTTCAGCAATCCTGCAGCTTTTAATGCGGGGCGAAGTTCCGGATTCAGTTCAATCAAAGCACGGGCAATACCCAGTTTAATGGCTTCAGCCTGACCTTTAATACCACCACCGGTAGCATTCACCTTCACGTTGAGCTTATCAAGCATTTCAACGGTCTTCAGCGGCAGTTCAACCTGATTCTGAAGGTATTGAAGTGTGAAGTATTCTTTATAATTCTTGCCGTTAACAGAAATCTCACCCTGGCCTTTTGAAAGGAATACGCGGGTAACTGCTTCTTTACGACGGCCTACTGCATTTTTTTGCTTTTCCATGTATTATTACAATTAGAAAGTTAAAGGTTGAGGTTTCTGTGCAGAATGATTGTGCTCACTTCCTGCATACACAAATAATTTCTTGAACATTTTGCGACCCAGGCGGTTTTTAGGGAGCATGCCTTTTACGGCTCTCTCAATAACTGCCTCTGGGCGGCGGCTCAATAAATTACGCGCAGTCTCAGCCTTCTGCCCGCCGGGATATCCGGAGAAAGTCAAATATTCTTTGTCATCTAACTTGTTGCCGGTGAATTTCACTTTGTCGGCATTGATAACGATTACATAATCTCCGCAATCAACATGTGGAGTGTAATAAGGCTTGTTCTTGCCACGAAGAACAGCAGCGATTTTTGCGCACATACGTCCTACGGTTTGATTGGTACCGTCTACAACATACCAGTTGCGCTGAACGGTAGCCGCATTCGCATGTTTAGTAGTAAAATGAAGTTTGCTCATAATTTTGTTTTTATATTCCCCGCCATCCCGGGGGAAATTTTTTAAATGGAGTGCAAAGGTAGAGTTATATCCTTCTCAAAACAAATTTTCCACATTCAAATTTTTTTCATGCTTTTGCAAGTAATTGATTTTCAATAAAAATTTTGACAAAATTTTTAAGAGCTGCTCTTCCGGCCGGGGTTTTCCCTATCATGCACACGCTTCCCAACACATTTGACATTTCTCCATAAAAAAATTTAATTTGTTGATATCCAAAGTGTTATTCTCATTAACTTTATCCTTAACAATTTTAAATTCCCAATTCCTAACCGGTATAACATATTATGAGCAGATTTCTTAACAGAACATCCTTCGGAAACCCTGAAAATAAAGGCAACTTACTTTCCCGCGAAGAAGCAGAAAAACTGCTCAGGGAATGGGTAAGCAATGAAAAACTCATCCTTCATATGCGCCAGGTGGCCCACCTGATGAAAACATGGGCACTTACAAGGGAAAATCTTAGTGAAGAAGCCTCTGAGGCATGGTACCAGGCCGGATTACTGCATGATGCCGACTGGGAAAAATACCCCGATGAACATTGCAGTAGGATTATTGAAAAACTGGAATCGCTGAATGTAGATCCTGCTGTAATCCAATGTATCGCTTCCCACGGACCGGCACACTTCGGATTCGATCCGGTTACCAAAATGGATAAAATGATTTATGCTTTTGATGAACTTTCCGGATTTATCCATGCCGTTTCCCTCCTCCGCCCTACCGGTTATGAAGGAATGGAAATTAAAACAGTAAAAAAAAGACTTAAAACACCCTCATTCGCAGCACAGGTGAGCAGAGAAGATATTCAGGATGCTGCCCAAAGAGCCGGAATAGAACTGGATGAGTTAATTCAGTTTGTGATAGATCATCAACTAAGAAAATAAATTGCATTTTACGAGTTACGATTTTTTACAAGTCCGGGATGGAAATATATACGATCAATTACGAGTTTTTGAGGAATTAGCGATTGAAGTTTTCAAGTGAATAGCCAGGACCTTATGACATGAAGATGTTAATGCTAAAACAACCAAATCCTAAATCCAAATGTAAACTACTTCCACTGCTCCATCGGGGCAACTATTGAGGACGATGCATGAAAAAAAATCAAACCAAATTCATAAATCTTGATGACAACCTGTAAAGCTTACCCGGACGATGCGGTACATCCTGTTCATATTCTTCCACATCTTCCAACCATTTCATCAGGGAAATCTTTTTGCGGAAATTTCTCCGGTCGAGGCGGGTATTGAGAATGGCTTCATAAACATTCTGTAACTCTCTTAAAGAAAATTTTTCGGGAAGCAACCGCATTACAATCGGGCTCTCCCAAATCCTTTCCCGGAGTTTTTGAACACATACATCCAAAATATGTTTATGGTCGAAAGCCAGGGTTTTGATATCATATACCGAATGCCAGTGTACTTCATTATCCTTTAACCTCAGTTGGTGATCCTGAATATTCACCAATGAATAATACACTACGGTTATAACCCTTCCGGCCGGGTGTCTGTTAACGTCGCCCAGGGTGATAACCTGTTCAAGGTATACATCATCAAGGCCGGTTCTCCATTTTAATACCCTGTAAGAAGCATCATCCAGATTTTCATCCACCTTCACCAGGTCGCCTAATAACGACCATTGCTGTTCATATTCTTCCAAATCTGATTTAATAAGCAATACTTTAAGATCATTGTCTTCATATCCGAAAATCACACAATCCACCGATACCGCAATACTAAACCTGTCGCGCTTTTCGTAAGCATGCTGGGCTATCGTAATATGTTTTCCGCTATTCATTTTTCCCTGTTCTATCTGTTTATAAATACTTGCCTGGACTTTCTAACGCCTTCGAATTCCAGTAATACAATGTAACTGCCTGATGCAATGGAGGCAGCTCCGGGTAAATCTTTCAGGGATACCCTGTGTTTTCCTTTCATCCTGTGAGATGAAAGGGTTAAAGGATGCGATTGTCCTCTAAGCGATATCAGCCTGAGATTTACCATCCCACTTTCCGGAATTTCAAAATCAATAAAGGAATGGAATCCTGCAGGATTGGGATATACATTTAGGTTAGTATTGGCTTCCAGATATTCAATATTGGAAACCGGAGTGAGTAAATGGCTGATATTTCTGTTTACATACACTTTATATTCTCCGGGTTCCAGGGGAATCACCTGACTTCCTCCTGTGGCAGTAATGGTTTGGCCTGAAAAGTAATCATACCATGTTCCTGCCTGAGGAAAAGTAACGGAAACATTTCCTGATACCACATCAAAATTTCCCACTACTACCAGATTGGATGTATCGGTATTGATTACAATCCATTTCAGCGCTCCTGAGGTATTGTACTGAACCCTGTCGCTTTTGAAAGCGGCATCATAATATGGGTGCGTTCTAAGCTTTATCAGTCCGGAATACACATCAAAAAGCCTTTTTCTTGCAGTAACAGACTGATATTCCCATCTTGGAGGTTTAGGAGCAGTGCGGCAGTTTTCACTCACACTTCCGTTTTCACAACGGTTGATGGATAAATCGTAACCCAACTCTCCAAACTGCCAGATCATTTTAGGGCCGGGAATGGTAAGCAGGAATGCAGCGGCAAGTTCCGCCCGTCTCAGGGCAGTATTTTGTTCTTTTACGTTATAACTTCCTGATGCATTTCCAAACTGCACATTTTTATACACTATCCTTTCTTCATCGTGGCTTTCGGCATAGGTAATCAGATGCGGATCAGACCATCCTCTTGCAGTATGGAATCCCCAGGAGATATTACTGTTTCCTACCCAACCCATGGAAGCTTCTGTATAATTATAATTCAGGTTACCCCATAGCATCATTCCATAATCGGATAAAATTTTTTCTTCATCATTATGCCCTAAATGCTCCAGGATTACATATGCGCCGTCGCTGGTTGATTGCACCACATCATAATAATGTTTCCAAATATTGATCCGGCTTTCATCCAGCTGGCTCCAGGCATCTACATTACAGTTGTTACCATTGGCATCGCAGGTATTCTTTTGGGTAAATCCTTTGGATAAATCAAATCTAAAGCCATCTATCCTGTATTCCTTCAACCAGTATTCTATTACTCTTTCTGTAAAATATTTCGTCGCAGGCGATTCATGGTTCATATCATACCCCACATTAAATGCATGGCGGGGAACGGGGTTAAACCAGGGACTATTGGCAGCCGGACGATTATTTGCAGCATCCCAATACATTCTCACCATAGGTGATTGGCCAAACTGGTGGTTAAGCGCTATATCCATAATAACGGCTATACCCAGCCGATGACATTCATCTATAAATTCTTTTAATTTCTCAGGGGGACCATAATATTTATCTGGTGCAAAATAAAATACCGGATTATACCCCCAGCTGATATTGCCTTCAAATTCATTGAAAGGTAGAAGCTCTATCGCATTTACTCCTAGTCTTTGCAAATAGCCCAGAGTATCCTTCAATGTTTGCCAGTTTGATTTTTCCAGGAAATCTCTCAGCAACAATTCATAAATAATCAGGTTACGCTTATCGGGCCTTGTAAAATTGTGCTTCCACTGATATTCCGGCTTTCCTGTTTCCAGTACGCTTACGTACCCCGTAGCCTTTCCCGTTGGATATGCTTTAAGGTTGGGATAAGTTTCTGAAGAAATGTATCCGTCGTTTTGAGGATCCAGTACAAGTTCTGCATATGGGTCTGCAATAAAAATGTCATCCACCTTATATTGATAGGCGTACTGAATTCCCGGTTGCAGCCCGTCAATTTGAAGCCAGTATCTTTCTCCGTCGGGGTCTCTTTTCATTTGGTAAGCTTCCTCTTCTTTCCAATCGTTAAAATCTCCCACTACCATTACCCGATCTTTTTCCGGAGCAAACAATACCAGTACCACCGTATTATCATTCACATAATTTATCCCCTGTCTCATTCCTGCAGGAACCGGGGCGGTTTCAGTAGTTGGAGGAATGTAAAAATCGAGGGTATCTGAAAATTCTTCTGTTCCTGCTTCAGCATCCACAATTACCCGGTGATTTCCCGAAGTGGTAATCAGCGTTTCATAAGTAATAATATTGGACGATAATTCCGTGGCCACCGGACTACCGTCAATAGATAGGTTAATTTTGGCTTGCTTATTTACCACATAACGAAATTCTACCGGTTCGCCCATTTGAATGATGCCAGGCTCAGGAAGAGGAATAAATTTGGGTTGAAAAGGGGGATAAAGGAATTTACCGGAAAGAGACTCCCCGAAAATCTGCACATACATATCGGATCCGTCATCATTGCGCTGCACCTTATCTCCTGCCCCATTCCTGAATAATATAGCCACTTTATATATTGGAGTACCGTCTGGAATATTGAAAAACTGCCTGACATTATTTATCGTATAAGAATAACGGTTATCTCCAAGGTAAGTGGCTTTAGCAGCGGGTTCTGCCGAACCCCAGGTAAAGGGCACCCCTCTCCAGTCGCTGCCGTTATCATTTACAATAGCTCCAACATGAACATATACATCGTTGGTATTTGCATAACCCAGCAATCCCCGGTTTCCTTTTGAAACATCCACCGTGATGGTGAGGTTACCGGTTTCTCGGGGGATGGTAGGATTTATTGTCAGCAATTGTGCATGGGAAAAAATACCTGCGGTAAGCAGCAGTAACAGCAATGTTAGTTTGGGTACTTGCATTATTGGAAAATTGTTAATGTGTTCAAAATACACATATTTTAAGAGAATTAATAATTTCAGCGGCATAAATCACTAAGGGCCGGGGTGTTTTCCCCGGGTCAACGGGTGTTTAATTTAGTTATTTTTGATTTTAAATCATATCACCTATGTATTCGGCAGAAGCGATCAGGGAATTTCAGGATAAAACTAGTCAGTTGTTAAAAGCAGTTGATTCGGGTATTCCAAAAGAAAATATTGAAGATTTAAGGGATTGTATCAGGTTTCATGAATACCGGTATTATGTGGAGGATGACCCGCTGATTGCCGATTACGAATTCGACCAGTTGTACAAAGCCCTGGAAAGCCTTGAAAAACAACATTCTGAATTAATCACTCCGGATTCTCCCACGCAAAGGGTGGCTTCGGGTTTAACCCGGAGTTTTGAAACTACCCCCCATCTGGTACCCATGCTTTCACTGGAGAATTCTTATAATGCGGAAGACCTGCTTGACTGGGACAGAAAGGCAAGGGAAATCTCCGGGACCGACAATATCGAATATTGTGTAGAACCTAAATTCGACGGAGCCAGTATTTCTCTGGTATATGAAAATGACAGGCTCGTGCGGGGAGTAACCCGTGGAAACGGGGTGGAAGGTGATAATATCACGGTGAACGTTAAACAAATTCGTTCGGTACCCCTGTCGGCTGCCTTCAGCAGGTACGGCATTCAACTTGCAGAGGTAAGGGGCGAGGTTATGATGAACAAAGCCAATTTTAAGGCTTATAATGAAATGCTGGCAGAAATGCAGTTGCCCCCACTGGCTAACCCGAGAAATGCCGCTTCAGGAACCCTCCGAATTAAAGATCCTTCAGAAGTAAGGAAAAGAAACCTTGAGGTTTTCCTATACAGCATAAGTTTTTATACCCAGGAAAAAGGAAAAGAAATACCTGAATTACTGAACACCCATAAAGGTGAACTCGACCTTTTATATCAGCTCGGTTTCAGGATTCCCAAAAAGGAAAGCAGAGTATTCCCATCTATTAAAGAGGTAATTGAATATTGCAAAGAATTCGAAGAGCGCCGTGACGAACTTCCTTATGAAATAGACGGTATGGTGGTAAAGGTAAATGATGTACAGCTTCAGGAAAAGCTGGGCATGACCACCCACCATCCACGCTGGGCAATCGCTTATAAGTTTAAGGCAAGGCAGGCCACGAGCCGAATCAATACTGTAGAATTTTTTGTTGGCCGTACAGGAGCGGTTACTCCCGTGGCCAAAATTGAACCGGTGCCCATAGGCGGAGTGATTGTTTCCAATGTTTCGCTATTTAATGAAGATGTGATCAGGGAAAAAGGCCTGATGATTGGAGACCAGGTACTTGTGGAAAGGGCAGGAGATGTAATCCCCTATATCGTTAAACCACTTGCGGATGTTCGTAACGGTAGCGAAAAGCCGATTGTATTTCCTACCCACTGCCCTGTTTGCCATGACCCTCTTATTAAGCCTGAAGATGAAGCGGTTTGGAGATGCATCAATATTAACTGTGAGGCACAGGTTGTAGAAAGAATGATACATTTTGCCGGTAAAGATGCCATGGATATCAGAGGATTAGGTGAAGCTATGGTGAAAAAATTCTATGAGCGGGGATTTCTGAAAGATATTCCGGGCATATATGCATTGCCGTTTGATGAAATTGCAAAACTCGAAGGCTTTGGAGCAAAAAGCATTAACAACCTGAAAGCTTCCATTGAAAAGTCGAAGTTGCAACCATTGCACAGGCTAATATCCGGGCTGGGCATAAGATTTGTTGGTGAAACTACAGCGAAGACGCTGGCTTCTGCGGTTGATCATCTACTGAAGCTTAAAGATTATACCATTGATCAATTGCAACAGCTGGAAGATATTGGTCCGAAAGTGGCCAAAAGCGTGTATGAGTTTTTCAACATTGAAGATAACATTGCCATGTTGGAAAAACTTGAAGCTGCAGGGGTCAACCTGTCAAATCAGAAACAGGAAATTACGGGAGACACCAAACTTGCAGGCTTAACCTTTTTATTTACCGGTACCCTCCCTACCCTTAAGCGCAGCGAAGCAGAAGCAATGGTGGAAGAAGCCGGAGGAACTGTCCTGAGTGGAGTGAGCAGTAAACTGAATTATCTGGTTGCAGGGGAAGAGGCAGGAAGTAAACTGGAGAAAGCCAAAAAGATAGCTACTGTAAGAATCATTAATGAAGAGGAGTTTTTAAAAATGCTGGGTAAATAAATTAATAACGGTATTAATTATTTGAAAATAAGTTTTCATAACTTTAAATAAACCGTTTTCTAATGATTAAAAAAACAGCAGGAGAAATCTGGAAACCTCTTCAATTTCCGGGTTGGAAAAACCTCCGCAAAAAGTACGCCTTATCCTCTCTTGGTAGGATTGCCAGCTATACAGAAGACATCTACAAAGATGGCAAACTTTTACAGGGATCTCTTACTACCGGTTATCGTACTTTAAACTTACACAGGCCGGGAAATAACGGAACCCTTTACATTCACAGGGAAGTTGCCAGGCTCTTCCTTAAAAAGCCGTCTCCAAAGCATAAATACGTCATACATAAAAATCACAACAAGCTGGATAATGCGGTGAAAAACCTGAAATGGGCCACCCTCCCGGAAATGATAGAACACCAGCAAAAGAGTCCGGCCAAAATTGCCTACAAAAAAGTACAGGCATCCCGTACAACTGGCCTTAAACTGAACGCTGCCAAGGTGAAAGCCATAAAGAAAATCCTGAACGACGAAAACAGGAAGATCACCATTAAGGCACTGGCCGATAAATACGGTGTAAGCGAAATGACTATGTACCGCATAAAAAGCGGGGAGAACTGGGCAAGAATTTAACCGGGGCCGGTTGTTATTACCTTTGTTAATGATCTTTTGAAAACCTTACTGCTTTGAGGGCTGCATTTTCTTTTCTTAAAAAACTCAAGAAGAATAACAACAGAGACTGGTTCCAGGCACACAAAGAAGAATACAACTTAGCAAAGGAAGAGTTTGAAAGTTTTATCCGTACTGTAATTCAAAAAGCCGGAAAATACGATCCGGATATTAAAGCGTTAGATGCAGGAAAAACCATTTTCCGTATCTATCGAGATATCAGGTTTTCAAAAGATAAAACCCCTTATAAAACCCATTTTGCTGCAAGCTTTCAGAAAGACGGTAAAAAAACTGGCTATCCGGGGTATTACATTCATTTAGAACCGGGCAACAGCTTCGTTGGAGGGGGCATCTGGCAACCCGATCCGGAATTTACAGCCAAAATCAGGCAGGAAATAGACTATTGCAGAGAAGAGTTTCTTGATATCATCAACAACAAAAATTTCCAATCGCATTTTGGCGGACTGGATATGAAGGATTTTAGCCTGAAGAGAATGCCTAAGGGTTATGAAGCCGATCATCCTTTAGGAGAATTTATTAAACTAAACAGCTGGCTGGCCGACAGAGCTTATTCAGATGAAGAAGTATATTCAGAAGATTTTCTGAATAAGGTGGTAAGCGATATCAAAACCTTAAAGCCCTTTATGAACTTCCTCACCAGGGCATTATTGCCTTAGCTTTTTGAAGTGAACACCTTTTCACAATTCCTGCAGGAAAAATCTCCTATGTAAACAGTCATTTTCTACTGTTTAGCAAAAAGATCTGTGTGAAATTTGTATTGCTGCCATTTAATAATGGAAAGCAAAACCGGTTTTGATTTTCGGGAAAGAAATTGATTATATATTACTTGGAGCTTCAGAAAGATGCTCAGACAGAAGGGTTGCGCCCGGTAATCCCCAAAACCGGGTGGAGGTGGCGGCGGGGGAGGGCCCTCTGGGAAAAATACGTTTTTGCCGTGGGTTTTCTCTCCCCTTTTAGCAATGTTTTTCACCTGGTTTACCAGATCTTCCTTGTAATGCATAAAATCGCCAACCCCTTCCAATAAAAATTTTATTCACCTTGTTAAGAAGTTAAATATACCTTCCCCATTATCTAAAATAAAAGGCTGCAGATTGCAGCCTTAACCGGAAAACTAAAACAAATACTTTTAACCTCCTATCTCAACTTCCTCACCAGCTCTGCTATCTGAACAGCATTGGTAGCTGCACCTTTTCTGAGGTTATCGCTTACAATCCACATATTCAATGCATTTTCCCGGGTATAGTCTCGCCTTATTCTTCCCACAAATACCTCATCCTTTTCATGTGCGTCTTTAGGCATGGGGTATTGAGACGTTGAAGGATCATCCACCACCACCACTCCCGGTGCTGTGCTTAAAATTTCTCTTACTTCTTGCAGTTCAAAAGGCTGCTCAAATTCTACATTCACGCTTTCACTATGCCCGCCCATAACAGGAATGCGAACAGTGGTAGCAGTAACCTGAATATTTTCATCCCGCATAATTTTCTTTGTCTCATTAATCATCTTCAATTCCTCCTTCGTATATCCGTCTTCCGTAAACACATCTATCTGGGGAATGACATTCAAATCTATTTCATATGCATATGCCATCGGATATTCTTCAACGTTACCGGTTAATGATTTTCTTCTTTCTCCCATCAATTGGTCTACGGCTTTTTTTCCCGTTCCGGTTACGCTTTGATAGGTTGAAACCACAACCCTTTTTATGCCATACCTTTTATGTAAAGGATTCAGGGCAACAACCATTTGAATAGTAGAACAATTGGGGTTGGCAATAATTTTATCCTCAGCAGTTAAAACATCCCCGTTCACCTCCGGCACAACCAGCTTTTTGGAAGGATCCATTCTCCATGCTGATGAATTGTCTACTACTGTAATTCCGGCTTCCGCAAATTTGGGAGCCCATTCCAAAGAGATAGAACCTCCTGCTGAAAATAAAGCAATATCAGGTTGGGCCGCTATTGCATCTTGCAATCCTATAATCGTAAACGTTTCCCCCTTAAATGTTACCTTCTTACCTACAGACTTTTCCGATGCTACAACCAGCAATTCGGTTACAGGGTAATTCCTTTCCTCCAATACCTGAAGAATTTTTGAACCAACCAATCCGGTGGCACCAACAACTGCTACTTTCATTTTTCCGTTATTTAGTTTTTATCCATAAAAAAAGCCTTTCTTTTTCAAGAAAGGCTGATATATCTTTTCAATACATTACACATCAACCTCTCCTGAATGGAGTGTGTTTCATTGTGCATGTAATATGTTTGGACATCTGTACCATACTTTCAAAAATAGAGGACAAACACCTCTCAGCCAAATTATTTTCTCATTATTAAGAAGGTTTTTCCTTTTCTCCTTCCGGGCGACCGGAAATAAATTGATTGCATGAAATGCAATTTCATCCTAATACTGTTATTCATTCCCTGTATAACTCAGGCCCAGAGATTTTCAGTATTAATAACAGAGTTCCTGGCAGACCCTTCCCCGGCAAGAGGGTTACCAGATGCTGAATTTATAGAACTCACAAATGTTAGTTCGCAGGAAATTAACCTTATAAACTGGAAGATATCCGATAAAAGTTCCACTGCCACCATACGAAACGATATCCTTCTTTCACCGGGTGATGTGATTATTCTCTGCCCCACAAGTGCGGCTTCCAAATTTGAATCTTTTGGCAGAACCATAGGCCTGGCCGGTTTTCCTTCATTAAACAATGATGCAGATGATATTGTTCTTTATGATGAAAAGGGAAACATCATTCATGCGATTTCCTATAACCTGTCGTGGTACAAAAATCCTTTGAAAGCAGAAGGGGGATGGAGTATTGAAATGATTGACACGTCACTTCCCTGCCTCGGTGAAGAAAATTATAAAGCTTCGGAAGATGAAAGTGGAGGTACACCCGGCAAACCAAATGCTGTTAGCCAAAAATTAACTGACATGCAACCGCCATCAGTTGAACATGCATACTTTAAAGATTCCCTTACATTGATAATAAGATTTACAGAAAGCATTCCTTATGAATACATTCATAAAGATCTTATCCGATTGGGGGATTATGCAGGAAGCATATTAAAGTTTGAAAATGCTAATTTATTTTTAGATGAATATATTTTTCATTTATCACATCCTGTAACAAGAAACCGGATATATCAATTAACCATTTCGGAGTTAATAGATTGTGCAGGAAACAGAAGTACCAACATTAGCGTGGTATCAGCTTTACCGGCACCTCTTACTCCCGGATCAATTGTGATAAATGAAATCCTTTTCAATCCTCCCTCAGGAGGTTCAGACTATCTGGAACTGTTTAATCCAACCGATACGGTATTTGACCTTTCACAGATATACCTGGCTAACAGATCGGTTACAGGTGAAATACAACAAGTGAGAAAGATATCAGAGAAAACGGTTTTATTTTTTCCCGGCACCTTCAAACTTCTCACTCCAGATCCGGAATTTGTTACTTCCTGGTACGGAGTGAAATATGATAAAGAAATTTTTATTACCACCCCCCTTCCCTCTTTTCCAGATGACAAAGGAGTGGCTTTGTTGTTGGATCAATTTGGTTCAATACTCGACGAACTCGATTATTCTTCCAAATGGCATCATCCCCTTTTAAAAGATGAGAATGGCGTAAGCCTGGAAAAAATTTACCCCAGAAGCCGGAATACAAAAGATAACTGGGTATCAGCAGCAGCTTCAGTAAAATACGGAACTCCCGGATATGTGAATAGCAGTTTTAGAAAAGAGAAATCAATATCTGCCACACTTGAAACAGATCCAGAAATCTTTTCTCCGGATGGTGATGGATATGACGACAGGGTAATGATCAGGTACCGAACTGAAAAAAACGAAAGTTCCGGTTCAATCCTAATTTATAACAGAGCAGGGAAAGTGGTGAAACATATTCTGAGAAACGGAATACTGGGAAGTACGGGATTCTATTATTGGAATGGGCTTAGCGATGAAAATCAAAAGCTGCCGGCAGGTATTTATATCATTGTTTTAACGATCGTTACACCTGATGGCAGCTTTGGCAAAGTATACAAACCCGTAGTGATTGCCCGAAAGGATTAACCTTTTTTAAAGCGTTCAATCTGATGAATGGATCCTCCTGGTTCTACCTGAATCTGATACCAAAACTTCGCATCAAACATCATGATAAAGTAATCGGTAGTAGTTCCTTTGCTGACTTCAGTTACTCCATGTATGGTGCGTTTGGGATAAGTTTCTTTTAACAGGTTTTGAATGCTCAGCGGAAGCTGTGTATCATCATAATACCTGATGGCCTGCATAATGTTACCATCTTTATCGTACTGAGCTTTTGACCTGATTCCGTCCTTTACGAAATTCACTACATAGTGATTTTCATATTCTATCCATTCTACCTTTGTAGCACCGGAAAATGTCTTTTGAAATGCACTGAGTACTTTTTCATTTACATCAGCAGCAAATACACTCATGAATGTAAAAACCGCAAACCCTAAAGCAATAATCTTTTTCATGGCAGAAAAATTTATGTGTGGAAAATTTGTTTCTGCAACAAAACTAATACGGGGAAATGCGCATGACAACTGAATTGGTACAATTGGTGTTGTCTAGATAAGTAACCTTTTTTCCGTTAAAATGAAACGGATACTTATTTCAACGTTTTCCCCAAACCGGTTACGGATAAGGGTTCCAGAGGATGTTAAAAGTTACATAACCCCGGTTAAGCTATTGTTAAATTGAATAAATGGATTTTGAACGGGAATAATATTCAAACGCTCAGGCTTTTCGGAAAGCTGAATGGCATACTTTCTTCTGTAACAAATCAGTTATCTTTGAAGAAACCATATAAAATTAGGTCGTAATGAAAATATCTACCAAACTCATACATGCCGGAGTGGAACCGGATCCGTCTACAGGAGCCATTATGACTCCTATTTTCCAAACCTCCACTTTCGTACAGGAAGCTCCCGGAGTAAATAAGGGTTTTGAATATGCCCGCTCGCAAAACCCCACCCGTCAGGCATTGGAAAATGCACTGGCAGCTATTGAAAATGCCAAATACGGATTGAGTTTCTCCAGTGGAGTAGCCGCAACCGATGCCATTTTAAAACTTTTTGCACCCGGAGATGAAATCCTGGCCGGTAATGATATGTACGGTGGTACCTACAGGCTATTTACTAAGATATATGAAAGGTTTGGACTGAAATTTAAGTTCATCGGTGATATGCAGAATGCTGAAGAAGTAGAAAAGCATATTACCCCCAACACTAAATTAATCTGGGTGGAAACACCCACCAACCCTCTGATGAACATTGCAGATATCGCAGCTATTTCCCATCTTGGTAAAAAACACAATGTATTGGTTTGCGTAGATAATACTTTTGCCTCTCCTTATCTCCAAAATCCGCTTGATCTTGGCGCCGATCTGGTAATGCACTCCGCTACTAAATATCTTGGCGGACATAGTGATGTCATCCACGGGTGTATCATGACCAATAATGCCGACCTCCGGGAACGTCTTTATTTTATCCAGAAAAGTTCAGGTGCCGTACCCGGACCCATGGACTGCTTCCTGATTTTAAGAGGGCTAAAAACTTTACACGTGCGTATGGACAGGCATTGCAGTAATGGCCGGAAAATTGCAAACTTCCTGAGAAATCATCCCAAAGTGGATAAAGTTTACTGGTGCGGGTTTGAAGATCATCCCGGATATGAAATTGCAAAAAAGCAAATGCGCGATTTTGGAGGAATGATGAGTTTTACTTTAAAAGATGACAGTCCGGAAGCAGCATTGAAGCTGCTCACTTCTACCAAAATAATTGCCCTGGCAGAAAGCCTCGGAGGAGTGGAATCTCTGGTTAACCACCCCGCTACCATGACCCATGCTTCCATCCCAAGAGAAGAAAGGTTGAAATATGGTTTGACCGATTCTCTGATCAGGCTGAGCGTTGGCATTGAGGATGCCGACGACCTGATTGAAGATTTAAACCAGGCGATAGGTTAATTCATGCAACAGGAAGGTGAAAGGTTGAAAGCGTATCTGGATAAGCTGGCAGACAAATACAATCGGCCGGAATTTATTGAAAAAGACCCGATCAGTATTCCTCATGGTTTCAGCATTAAACAGGATATAGAAATTTCCGGGTTGTTTGCAGCACTGTTCGCCTGGGGAAACCGCACTACCATTATTAATAAAGGGCAGGATCTAATGCAACTTATGGATAATGCTCCCTATGATTTTATCATGAATCACAGGGAGCACGATCTGAAAAATTTTCTGAAATTTAAACACCGCACCTTCAACGCTACCGATCTGTTATATTTCATCAGCTTCTTAAAAAGGCATTATTCGGCCTATAATAGTCTTGAAGATGCTTTTTTTCCCGATCATATCCATACTGTTGAAGAAGGCCTGAATTATTTCAGAAAGAATTTTATTAACCATGCTTATTTTCCGCAGCGTACCGGAAAACACGTTTCTTCCCCGGATAAAAACTCTTCCTGTAAAAGACTGAATATGTTTTTAAGGTGGATGGTAAGGAAAGATGACCGGGGAGTAGACTTCGGTATTTGGCAAAAAATAAAACCTTTTCAATTGATTATTCCTCTTGATGTGCATGTATTCAGGGTATCCGCCTCATTAGGATTGCTGAATACCAAAAACTCCGATTGGAAAGCAGCACTTCAACTTACTGAAACACTAAAAACCTATAATCCGGAAGATCCTGTATTGTATGATTTTGCACTATTCGGGCTTGGTGGCATTGAAAAGGTAAAAATCTGACTATAAATAAGGGAATAGAAAGAAATCCACCCTCCTATTCCCATATTCATTACATCCATTAAAAGAAGAAGAACCTCTCTCTTCCGCCTACCTTTTGGTTTTGCTGACCGAAAGTGCGGATGTTATAAGTAAAGGTAAGCAGGAAATATCGCTGCAATACATTAGAGCTGTATTCTGAAATATAGTTCTCCGTTACCCTTCTGGTGTAATCGTTGTTTTCGTTGAGTATATCATAAACGCTCAGCTTAAGATGCCCTTTCTGATCTTTAAGGAAAAGGAAAGTAACAGCAGCATTCCACATGGTAAGGTCCATAGGCTTTGTGCCTTCAAGCTGAGAATTTTTATAATGAGATAAATTGGTTTCGAAAACAAAAGATTTTACGGGACGAAGTATTAACTCTGCATCCAGCTTTTTAAAGTTCACCTTCAAATCAGTAAAAGATGGATCGTTATATTTTGTTGAGCTGATATGATATCCATAGCTGGGACGAAATTCAACTTTACTGTTCCAGTCGAAGGTAAATCCTAAATTAGGACCGCCATTCTGAGATTTGGCATCACTTACCACGCTATTTACAATCACTTTTCTTCTGGAAAAGGAATAATTGAAAGAAGGTGATACAGAAAATTTAAATCCTGTACTATTCTTAAAATCTTTGGTCACTCCTGAAGAAATATAACCAGACCTGTTTCCGTCAACATTCACAGGTTGGTAATACTGAACCCCGTCTGCACCAATTATCCTGGAGGTTACAACAGCGTTCGATTCCCAGTCCAGGTTTGCATATAACCTGTAATTTATGGAAGCCTGAGGATTGTATTTATAATAATTAGCAGAGAAGAATTTCGATTTGGTAGGCTCCAGATCAGGATTACCCATGAAAATGCTGAACGGATTGGAATTGTTCACCACCGGATTAAGGTTTTGCAAAGAGGGAAGGAATATGTTCTCTCCGTAATTCAGATAGATTTCTTTATAGCTCAGGGAGAATTCTTTCATTATATTAAACAAAGACCTGTTAACGGCAGGATTGGTTTTGAAATATGCATCTTTCACGTCCTGAAAATCGGCAATAAGACCGGCAGATAATATAAGATCTTTTAATTTATAATTTAATATAGCCCTCGAATTGGATAAGAATTGGTTACGTTTTAAATAATTGCTAAGTGCATCAATTCTGTCGGAATACTTTCCATTTTGCCGGCCATATGTATT